>JABAOF010029029.1_pt1 | contig 17775 bp, 8 predicted proteins | sample 7062171 | NCBI WGS metagenome assembly JABAOF01 (sample SAMN14538628, study PRJNA623070) | marine sediment metagenome | biome: marine biome [ENVO:00000428]; feature: marine pelagic biome [ENVO:01000023]; material: deep marine sediment [ENVO:00002113] | place: India: Gulf of Khambhat ...
CTCCGTAATGGACGAATTCTACAATATCAGATACCTAACAAAGAATTTCACGGTTAGATACATAGTAGATATGGTGGGAAAGGCGAACGACAGCATGCTGATGCCGGTTTTCCCGGGTATAGAAGGTAAGGGTACAATTCTTGATTGGGATCCACTTTTCCCCCTCGATCTATCTATAATCACAGATGATGACGAGGAATATTGGGAAGTGTATGGAGGAACACCAAAGGCCTTCATAAGTCTTGAGACTGGAATAGAGCTCTGGAAAACCGATATAGGCAACATTACACAGGTGAGATTGCTACCAAAAGAAGACTCGAACTTGAGCGCTTTAACAGAGCAGGTGGAGAATGTTCTAAACGGTTATATCGGTATGAGCCAGGCATCACTTCAAATCAAAACTGTAAAGACAGATGCCCTACAATCTGCTGAGGGAACAGAGCTTTTCACCCAGATGTTTCTGGCTTTCAGCGCAGCGTGTATAATCGCCTCGGCCCTTCTGATCATGCTTTTGATTACATTGAGGGTAGAAGCCAGAATGACGGAGATAGGAACTCTTAGGGCAATTGGTTTCAAAAGAGGTGCGATCAACAATATTTTCCTGATAGAAGGAACTATCCTATCCATCATTGGCGGTTTTTTAGGGATAGTGTTGGGCTTCCTTTTTGGAGTTTTTCTGATAAACGGAATGAACACCTTCTGGTCTTCTATTGTGGAAGGCTCGCCGGTTAGATTTTTCTCTACACCAGATAGCCTCGTAATCGGCTTCTGCGCAGGAATAATTATCTCAATCTTCACAATGATGTTCGCACTTCATCATGAGGGAAAGAGGACGGTTATCAGCGCGATGAAACGCCTCTCAGTAAAGAGGGAAAAGAAGAAGGGGAAATTATTCCCTCTGCTTTTACTGATCTTAGGTTTGATGGTTTTAATATCACCCATCCTTTCGGGTTTGGAGATTCTAGGCGAGATAGGCCTAATGGCATTGGGTTTTGGTCCTTTAATCATAATCTTTTCTTTAAGAGGATTAATTTCTGCTATTAAGGGAAAGCGCATTGACAATTTTTTTGGCTTGATCATTGTGGTCTATACCCTATTTCTTATGTACTTTTTTGTGGATAGCGTGCCTATTTTGGAGCTGTTTTTCCTCTCTGGCTTCATGCTATTATGTGGTTTTCTACTCATGTTTTACCATTCTTTGATGAAGGGTGAGAAGTTATTAAAAGATGAAGAGATGATGACCATACCAGGAAGCAAGAGATGGCTCTTTGAATTGGCTATAAAGAACGCAGCCAGGAGACCGACAAGAACCGTGTTTACGGTGATTCTTTTCTCTTTAACTTTATTCGTTCTTGTTAGCCTGACAATAAACCTTCAAGGGGCAATTATCAATGTGGATAAGGCTGTGGAGGAAAGTGGAGGAGGATTTCAAATAATGGGAGAGAGCACGAATCCAATATTCGCGAACCTTGCAGATGAAGGTTCAAGGGCCAGCAGTAACATTCACTCTCCAGTATTCAATGCGCTCCAAATTGAGCAGTTCAAAACCAAAGGCGATGTCGGAGGAACTTGCTCGAACCTTAACAGGGCTGCAAGCCCAAGAATAATTGGGGCCAATGAATCTTTTTTCTACGACAATACCTTTGTCTTCACCTCTCACTCTGAATTAAAAGATGAAGATAATGCTTGGCTCTTGCTGGAGGAAATTAAAGAGAATGGAGACATTCCAGCCATAGGAGATTACAATACAATCGTATGGATTCTCGGATTGGATTTAGGTTCCACAATATCTGTGTTGGATGAAAGTGGCGAATCTGTAAATATAAAAATCGTTGGCATAATAGGTAACTCGATATTTCAAGGCAGCCTTATCATCTGGGATGAGAATTTCAATGAATTGTATCCAACGAGCAACGGTTACCAACTGTTCCTGTTCAGATCTCAGGAAGATGATATTAAACCACAGATCAACGAGTTGGAAAGCGCATTGGCAAGATTTGGATTCGATGCATTCAGTGTCGAGTCTCTTGTAATTGAAAACATCCTCATTGAAAACACATATATTTCGATTTTTCAAGTAACCTTAATGTTCGGATTGATCATCGGGACTTTAGGTTTCGGCATTGTGGCATCGAGGAACGCTTTGGAGCGGAGAAGAGAAATTGGAATTCTCAAGGCCATAGGCTTCTCAAAAGGAAAGATACTAAGGGTTTTACTCTTTGAGAATTCCTATGTGATCCTTTGTGGAATGGTCATAGGCTCACTCTCAGGCATCATTGCTTCCAGTGTTTATCTTATAAAAATGCATCTGGAGGTTACCTCTTGGCCTTGGCTGTATGTTTTGGTGATACTTGCGGTATCATTTGGAATCGCGATATCCTCGGCTTTGATACCGATATTAAAATCCTCAAAAATGTCTGTTTCGAATGCGTTGAGGATATTCGAATGAATCCCTTGGATTAAAAATGGGAAAGGGTTTTATAATTGTTAATACTATTCATATCGATAATGAGAACCAGAATTCAGCTTTTAGGCGTGTATTTCTCCGTCTTTGTACTGCTGTTCCTCGCAACCTGCAGTTTTTTGAGTTTAAACTCCGTCGCAGAGGATTGGCCTGGTTTTCTTAAAGATGCTCAACATACTGGTTACTCAACTTCTTCTGCCCCAGATGATGTAGAGGTGCTTTGGACCTACAATACCAGCGGTGCTGTGATATCCTCTCCAGCAGTGGCCGATAGTAAGGTGTATGTTGGATCAAATGACGGACATCTCTATGCCCTAGACCTAGATAACGGTGATTTTCTTTGGAAATTCAAAACCAATGGTCCTGTGGATTCATCCCCTCTGGTTGATGGAAACACGGTGTATGTAGGTTCAGATGACAGGAACCTATACGCTGTAGATGAAGATACTGGTAATAAAATCTGGAACTTTCCAACCTTATCCCAGATTAAAACCTCTCCCACCCTCTGGAAAGCAAGGATTTTCATAGGCTCAGATGACACCAGGTTATATGCCATTGACCCTGTAACTGGCGATAAGATATGGGATTATAAAACAGGTAACATCGTTCAGAATTCTGCAGCAGCTTGGGGGAATAGTGTTCTTATCGGTGGTTGCGACGGTAAACTTGTGAATCTAGATATTTATACTGGAGTAGAGAACTGGAAATACGATACCGGTGGAAATTTCATCACAACATCCCCGACGATATACAATGATAGAATATACATCGCGAATAATGAACCAAGGATGTTCTCCGTTGACCTGGATACTGGTGAAGAACTATGGAGTTACCCACTTGGGGATATAGCCGCATCTTCTCCTGTAATTGGATACGGAAATATATACTTTGGATGTAAAGACGGCAAAGTAAAGGCATTGGATGCCGAGACTGGTGATCTTGTTTGGGAATTTGAAACCAATGGTGGAGTTGATGCCTCGCCCTCGATAGCTGATGAAAAAGTATACATTGGCTCCAGCGACGGGTCTTTCTACGCGCTAAATGCCAGTGACGGCGAATTGGTATGGTCGTATCCTATTGGCGGGGAAATAAAATCATCTGCTGCCATATCTGATGGGATCGTAATTGTCGGTTCCTCATCGAACACAATTTATGCTTTTCATCAAGCACCTCCTAACGATAATAATCAAAATGGGAATGGCGATAATGGAGGTACAACGAACGGCGATACTCAAACAGATGGGGGCATATTTGGAGAGGCTACAACACTTATTTTAGGAGGGGTATTGATCGTTATATTAATCGTAATTATTTTGATAGCTATAATCGTATCAAAAAGCCGAAAAAAAAATATTAAAGAAAAAGAATGATGGAGACTTCTTAAAAGCCAACCTTTATAAACATTATCGAATATTGAATAGCTGATATATTGGAGAANNGAGAAGTGACCTTGTCATCCGAGGATTTTTTTGAACTGGCTCAATCCCATCCGTGCTATGATGTTCAGGCGCATAACAGGATAGGCAGGATACATCTTCCAGTGGCGCAAAAATGTAACATCGCCTGCAAATACTGCGATAGAAGGATCTCACCCTATTACCATACCTCACGTCCTGGTTTGGCCTATGCTCTTTTAAAACCAGAGGATGCCCTTACTGCTGTGGAAAAGGCAATGGAGACAAATCCATCCATAGAGGTGATTGGTATCTCTGGCCCTGGTGAACCTTTATTTAACAAAGAAACTTTTGATACTCTAAGGCTAGTCTCACAAAATTTTCCTTTCTTGAAATTGTGTGTTTGCACAAATGGTTTGCTTTTGCCTGAGAAGGCAAAAATGTTGAAAGAACTGAATGTGAAATCCCTTACTATTACCATAAACGCAGTGGACCCAGAAATAGCCTCGAAAATATATTCCTTTTCTATGGTAGACGGAAACAAGTTGGAAGGTATTCAAGGTGCAGAGATACTTGTGGCGAAACAGTTGAAGGGTCTGGAAATAGCCGCAGAATTAGGATTCCTGATAAAGGTAAACACTGTCCTTATTCCATGCATAAACGTAAATCATGTCAAAGAAATCGCATTTGAAGTAGAAAGGCGCGGGGCATATATACTGAATATCATGCCATTGATACCAATGGGGGAGCTCAGTAACTTAAGGGCTCCAACTTGTGAGGAGCTGAGAGCTGTAAGGGAAACTTGTGAGAGTGTAATTCCCATATTCAGAGCCTGCAAACAGTGCAGAGCAGATGCCTGCGGAATACCTGGGCAAGAAGATAAATAGGAGATTTCCCTTACCCACCCTTTAAGTTGTTCAAACATTCCTTAGGTGGGGAGATTGAGGTGCCTACTTTGAACGAAAGAGACAACATCATGTCCAATAACCGCAGTCAAAATATGGGGAGCAGGAGAAGGAGGGTTACATTACACAATCTGCCCGAATATATAATGTATATTCTTGGAGCGATAATAGTATCATATCTAGGTATAATAATTTTAATTGCTTTTATTGTTTACATCATTTTAAGCACCCTTTGGTTTATGAGGTTCATATGCACCTATTGCCCACATTTTGATAGAGTGAAATGTCCTAGCGGTTATGCTATAGTAGCTGGAAAGCTTTTCAAAAAAAGGAATATGAAAAAATTCGCGATCATGTTCAAGAGACACATGGGTGTTGTCTTTCCAGCTTGGTTCGTTCCCGTTATAATTGGGATATACATCTTGATCGACGAATTCACCGTTCAGATGTTAATCCTACTAATCGCTTTCATATTGATTGCCTTCGTGATTCTTCCCATATTTTCGAGAAGATACGGATGTGATTATTGCGATCTAAGGGACAGGTGCCCTTGGATGGGACGCTTTGGAAAATGATACATTTTTGTATCTAATTGTTCCTCTTCTTTATCTTCCTCAATAAACTCAAGAAATTGCTAGTTATCACAATATGTAATCCTAAAAGACTAAAGCGGCACATTCCAGACGATGTCAATAGTTCTCATGGAATGAACCCAATATCCTCTGCCGACTTCCATGTTTTCTCCAGCAGACAGAATCACAAATCTATCTGTTGAGGCGTCAAAATAGCCCACCCAATCGATGTCAGTGGCAGTGTTATTCAATGCAACATCTCTGGGTTTATCGGATTTCGAGGGATATCCTACCATGTTCCATCCAGGCCTAATTATAATGGATTGACCAGTGACAAATTCATTTCCATAAACAGTTAATGTGGTTCCTCCAGGTTCTGTAATATATATCCAAATACCCATGGTATGATTCAAATCGGTTAAATCGTTTAAAGAAGGTGGTTTTGAGACTTCGTAATGTTTCCAGGGATTAGCAGCGTCGCTTGGATCGAAGTATTGCATTGCCTTGTATTGTCCATTTATGGATGCAAGAACCGCATCAAGGCTTGTATCGGTTTGTATCATTGGTAAGGAGATGAGGTTCCAACCCTCTAGAAGGTTTATCTTGTACGAAGGTCGGGTTTGCGTTATGTAAACTTCAACACCATTGGCGGATGTTATGGCTATGTCTAAAACTCCATCATTGTTCACATCTCCGAAGGCAACGCCCCAATAGTTACCCGAAGAGGGTAAGTCAGGCAGTAATGCATCGTTCCAAATCATGGAACCGCCTTGGCCCCCGTTTCCCAAGGTTAGGAGTATACCGTTGCTGGTTCCTGCGTTATTCGCGGAGAGGATATCCAAGTTGCCATCGTTGTCTATATCGCCCAACTCCACACCTGCATATTGACCTGTTATTGGTAGACCATCAGAGGAATTTGTCCAATCAACCTCTCCACCATTTCCACCGTCGCTCAAGTATATGCGCAGGCCGATATCTCCATTGTATCCTCCAGTTGCAACGTCCAGATCCCCATCATGGTTGACATCACCAAAACATGCTCCGAGCCCTCCTATCCATGGCGGATTAGACGTGAATGGCAGGCCGTTTTGAGGTTGTAAACTCCATCCACCACTACCGTTTCCAAGCCAAAATCTGAAACCCATTGTGTGCATTGTGGCGAACAGGTCTATTGTGCCGTTGTGATCCACATCACCAAGAGTGATATCGTTGAAGCCCCCGACATCCAAAGGACCAATATCAGGACCCCAACCGCCATTGCCATCTCCTAGCCATGCGTAAACCTTTTTTTCTGGCTGTGAGCCAGGTATATAATAGGTGGAAACGAGATCAATATTACAATCGTTGTTTATATCCGAAACCTCAACGCCTCCCATAGAAGTTGGGCCTCCAGGTCCTGTATCAGGACCAAAACCTCCGCTCCCGTTACCAAGCCAAACAAACATCCCGTTTCCATCGTTATTCCCTGCAATTAAATCTAAATTACCGTCATGGTTTACATCATTTAACCTAACGCCGTTGTAGTTACCTGTAGATGGAACATCAGGATCCACTATTTCGGTCCATACACCAGTCCCATCACCTAACCAGACCTTCACTCCTTTATTCGAATTGGTCGTATATGCGAGATCGAGTTTCCCGTCGTGATTTACATCACCAAAGACCACGTCATAAGAACCATTACCTGATCCGAATGGAAGATTGGTTGAGGCGGAAATCCAGCCTGTGATATTAAGATCCGGCAAATTACCCGCCCAAACTTGGACACCAGCACCCTCGGTAGCAACTCCGATGTCCAATCTTCCATCATTGTTCACATCGCCAAGGCAGACATCGTAAGCCTGGCCAGTTGTTAATCCATTTTTGGATAATTTCCAGCTCACTTCACCACCTTCTCCACCATCCCCGAGCCAGACATCAACCCCATCGATAGAAAAATTGCCGCCTACAATATCCAAATTGCCATCGTTGTTCACATCACCAAAGCTTAAGCCCCAGAATGTTCCTAATGTTGACAATCCGTCCGATTCCTCAACCCAAGAAAAACCGCCATCACCTTTAAAGAACCTGACACCCAAGGATTGACTCGCCACAACGATATCCAGTTCGCCATCGTTATTTGCGTCTCCAAACCGGACTTGAGCGTAGCCTCCACCCATTGGCAATGGCGCCTGTGTTATGTCAGTCCAAACAGCTGAAGGGCCTGATTCTCCATTACCAACCCAAACTCTGATTCCACCCCCACTATTTCCAGCCACGATGTCGAGCTTACCGTCGTTGTTCACATCCCCGAGATCGATTCCGTAATACATGCCGCTTGCCGGTAGAGAATCTGAGGAATCGCTCCAAACAAAGCTTCCTCCTGCCCCGCCGTTGCTGGTCCATACCTTAACTCCATTGGCAGTGGCGGCCGCGATATCAATGGTACCGTTGTTATCTATGTCGCCCAAGGCCACACCGTACCAATCGCCGGGAGCGGTTTGCGATGTCCATATCATCTCCCCTCCAACACCGCCATTGCCTGTCCACACCTCTCCACTGGCCATAGCCGGATAATGGCCAAAAACTACATCGAGTTTACCGTCGTTGTTGAGATCAGCTATCCCGACATCTGTGTATGTTCCAGAAATTGGAAGGCCTGTGGAATTATCAGTCCATCCTCCAGTGCCATCACCGACCCAGCATTGAACTCCGCTTGCACTCGAAGATGCAATAACATCCAAATTACCATCATTGTTCACATCACCAAAATCGATGCCGAAATAACTGCCGCTTGAAGGTAAGGAACCGAATAATGGCGACCAAGTGGGCTCACCAGCTCTAACACCGTGCGGCTCAAGCGGTAAGTCGTTATCTGAAAATCCATCTTCCTCCTTCAATACCTCCATACCTGTTTCATCATAAACCGTCATAGAGAATGTACTCAGGATGGAAAAAATAATCAGAATCGCAAATAAAATCGTTAGCTTTTTACATACCTTGCCTTTATTGCCCACTCCGGATTTCATGCCAATCCTCCTTGATATAGTAAGGTAATTGCTGCAATATAAAATATTCGATGTGGATATCTAATCTCCTTAATGCTAGCATCTTTTGGATAAAAAAGCAGTCTCAATCTCGAAAACGTCATGTTGCCAACGCTTGCCACGGGCACTCTTTTCGCAAAGGGCATTTTTTACAGTAGGTTAACATTGGAATGAAGGGAACCAAGATAAATCCAAAAATGGAGAAGAGAATTAATACCCCGAGGAGGGACCAAGAAAAACTTTGGGTGAGCAGGTAGATCCCAGCTGCAAATGGAATGAACCACAGAAGTGAAAGAAGGGGCATGAAAGTCTTAAATTTTCTTGGGAATAAGTTTTCATCTCTTTTTTTAAACAATTTTGCGGCTATATCTCCAAATCTTGTTGTACAAGATGAAGTCCCGTACAGAGGACAATATACACAGAGCAACTTGGCGAAGCCCAAAACATATAACCCACAGGAAAGAATGTACAATAACATAATCGATAGGCCAAAATTGAACATGATTATCGACCCGAAGAACCAGGTTATCATAGCCGGTGTATCATTAAGTAGTGCCCTTTTTACCGAATAAGTTGGACATTTGCTGCAGTATTTTCTGCCTTCGATTCTTCCGAGATGCTCGTCAACTTTTGTCATCGTCATTCTCGCGTTCAATATTGTGGGAAATTGATAATAGTTGGCATTTGTTATAAAACTTATTCTGTCGAAAATAGACATATTCGTATTGTATACTAAAACAAATTCGTTATTTAAATGCAGGTATTCGCAACTTGTCCAAAAGGCTGTTAATCCTAAGTAGGAGGAAATTCTTCATCTCAATCTTCAGGAGGCGGCAACTCATCTTCTGGTATTTCCTCATCCTCAGTTAGTGGCGATTTCTCTTCAGGTATTTCACTCTCAAGTGGCATTTCCTCCTTTCCAGAAGTTGTTTCTTCCTCCTTTCCCACCATCCAAGACGGAGGTGGAGGCAAATCCTTCTTTTCAGCTTCTGGCTTAGGAGGAGCCTCTTCAGGTTTGCGTCTCTTGAAGAGGAGAATCAGCAATATCAAAATTATAATTATTATAATTATTATTATCGGTAACAGGATCAACAAGATTGGAAATTCTTCCTCATCTTCTTCTCCTTCTGCAACCGGTGTGTTATGGACGGTATCAGAGAAAGGCGATTCATTTGAAGCTTCATCTACAGCGGTGATTTTATAGTAATAAGTAGTTCCATTGGTGAGCCCAGTGTCCAGGTAAGAGGCAGATGTTACCAAACCTTCTATGTTTATCAGTTCAAAACCAGAACCGTTTTGTAAGGACCTGTAGATGTTGTACCCTGCCAAGTCATCCTCAGTATTTTCATCCCAGGTCAGCCTCAAAGCGCCTCCGCCTTCCACTAGAAATACATGCAGCCCAGTTGGGGCTTCTGGAGGAGTTGTATCTGGAACTTGAATTACGGTTATTGTCCCAGTGGAGTTTATTATACCTGTTAAATTGGCACTTATGATGCCAGTCCCGGCAGTTGTGGCAGTGAATATAGTTGATTCACCAGTTGATGGAGATAAAGTGCCTATGTTTCCGGTAACAGTCCATTGCGCGGATATATCGCCAATGTATCCTACAGTGTGATTGTAGGCTGCACAGTAATATATATCCGTGACATTTTCTCCAAGCGTGAAATTCGGGGTTGTGGTTACGTTACCTTTTCCGCCAGATTCATCTCTTATCTGGATGTAATCCACTCTCGGAGCTAGCACAGTCAAAGGTCCTGTTGAGTTGCTGATCTGAGGATTTAAGGTGGCGTTAATAATACATATGCTGTCCAAATCAACATGCATAGCTGTGAAGTTCGTCGATACACCTTGAGGCGTGACTTGACCTACATCTGTATCATTACTGTTCCAAAATACAAAGACATCATAAAGGTAATTGGCTGTGTTGTTGTAAGCAGCAGCATAGAATTCGTCGGTTTCATTAACGCTGTAGGTGCGTGTGGTAACGATATTTCCCAAACCATCTGCTGCATCTCTGATTTGTATGTAATCAACTGTTGGTGGATTGATAATAAGAGTGAAATCGTCATTCATTGCTGAGAGGGTATGGTTTGCTATGATTGTCGTGCTGCCTCCTGACATTCCGGCTGCGTAGATGGTTGAAGTGCCTGGTGATTGACTGAAAGAGCCAATTGTCAAAGGTGATTGAGTCCAATCAACATTCACTGGGCCGACATAAGTTGGCCCCGTACTATTATAGCCAGAAGCATAAATCTGGATACTCTGCCCTACATTCAAATAAACGGTAATGAGTTCGTTACCAATTTCAGCATCAGTTATCACAATATAATCAATATCAGCAGGTAAAACAGTCAACCTTCCAGATGTATTCGTTATCAAGGAGCCATATCTTGCAGTTACATTGCACTCTCCACTTAAAAATTGAGCAGTAAAGAGAGTAGATGCACCTGGAGTTGTGACGGTGGCTATTGAAGGATCGCTGCTCTCCCATACAACACTAATATCTCCTATGTATCCATCATCAGGAGCTGTGTTGTTGTATGCAGCNNCTCCTCCATTATTTGATGCATCCCTAATGATAATGTAATCCACAGTATAATTGATTACAGTTAACACACCAGTGGTATTTGAAAATGTGTTATAAGTGGCTGTGATGTTGCAAGTGCCGTTATTCAAGGTGAAGAAGGTTGTAGAGTTAAATGGCCCAGGATCAACATCTCCGATAAACGAGTTATTACTGCTCCACAAAGCAGGTACATCCTCGACCCAGCCTGAAGTTTCATTGAAACCACCTGCATAAAAAGTAGAAGAATTGCCGTAGACAAAGGTAGAATCCCCAACCCAGCTTCCAGTTCCGTTAGGGCCGGTCATGATTGTGATGAAATCAACTGTTGGCTTCCTAACGGTGAAATTAACTGAATCTGTACGGCCAAGGCCGTAATTTGCAATCCACTCCACAGTGCCGTTTTTAAGCCCGACATTCAGCGTAGAATTTGATCCAGAAACAGGCGATGTGAAACCTTCTGCTCCACTCGTGTTAAGGACAGACCAGGTAACTGGAACATCCCCAATGTATCCAGTTGTATCATTAAAACTTGCAGCGTAACCTTTAGTAGTATTCCCGACATCCACAATTTTGTCTCCGATCTCGCCTGTGCCTGTTCCTTCAGTATCCACGATTCTGATATAATCTACTTCAGGAGGATTGATCCAGAAAGTAACATTATCTGTATGGCCGTTTCCATCATCGGCAGTCCATATTGCGGTGCCTCCATAGAAACCAGAATAGAAGTCAGAAGAGATTAAGAAGAATGTTGGATTTGTTGATGCATTTGTTGAAGAATCGTTTGTTACTGACCAATTGACTGGAACATCGTATAAGTAATCTGTTCCGTTGTATGCTGCGGCATAGCCTGTGATCGTTTTTCCAACATCCGAAGTTTGAAAATCTGGAAGTGGACTGCCCAATCCCCCAGACTGGTTTTCGATTTCGATCCTATCTACAGTGGGCACAACTGAGCTTCCGAAACTGTAGAGCCTTCCATTGTTCCCCTGTGAAGCTACATAAACTTTCCCATCCGAGACTGCAGGTGAGGAATCCACATCGCCTCCAGTAAGATATCTCCAATAGTAGTCAGGCGAAACAGGCTGGCTCAGATTAAAACAATAGACATAGTCACCTCTTGAACCTATATATAATCTATCATTTGTTATTGCAGGGGATGACCAGGTTTGTCCCATGTTATATTGCCATTCTACCCAGGTCGTTCCTCCGCTTCCCGTTGCGTTAAGGGAATAGAGGTTCCCATCGATGGAGCCAATGTATATTTTATCATTATAATAACCTGCTGAAGAGAAGAAACTTGTCGCGGAGCCGGGATAGAACTCCCAGATTTTCGTAAGATTACTTTCATAGAGACAATAGAATCGGTTTGAGGTAGAGGTCCCAGTATAGCCATTCCCAAAGTAAACCCTCCCATTTACAACCACTGGTGAGGAATAAATGGAATTTCCTGAGTTGAAGGAATAATCTGCTGTTGCTATGGGTGTCAGCTGCGTCTCGTTTATCTTATAAACGAAACCATCACACGCTGCTAGTATCACATAACCATTCGAAATCGCAGGAGCGGCATACAATCCGTAGTTTGGTAGAGGTGGATTGTTATTTAATGTTTGAAAGGTCCAATCCACATTCCCTGTGTCCTGATCGACAGCATAGAGTTTTCTATCACTCCCCCCAATATAAACCCTCCCGTTTGCCACTGTAGGCGTGCCATCTCCCCAGTTTTGAGCTGGAGTATCCACGAACCACTTTATGGTTCCATTATTCTCATATAGGCTATATATCCCATCTCCGCCAAAGAATACATAACCATTGTCCACAGCGGGTGAGGAGGTAACTCCTAATCCACCTGGGACATTCGATATCGTCTTGTTTCTCCATGCTAATGTACCGTTGTTTGCATAGAAGGCGTTCATATAGTCCTCATTTAAAGAGCTATTCCTGCTTCCGATATAAACCATACCGTCCACCACTGCTGGAGAGCCATAAGTTGTGCCTCCCGTAGAATTGAACCACAGCACATCACTTGTCGTCGGCCCTGTATCTGGTGTGTAGCTCGTGTGAGTAGGATTATTGAGATGCATCGGCCAGTCCGTACCTGCTCTTGTGGGTCTACTAAATCGAGGATCTGGTGGAAAATAAGTCTCATCATCATTCGATTCATCATTTAAAGTTATCAGAGGAGGATGAACCATAATCATATAGCTTACCGTAATCAATATTGTCAATACAATCAGAGCAGTTATCCTAGAAACATGGCCTTTCATATTATTCCGCCCACTCCACAACTTACTCGTTTTATATAAGCTTGTATGATTTGATGTATATAAATAATTTATTAGGCAGTTTTCAAGATAAAAGTCAAATTAAGGAATTACAAGAACACATTCTAGTTTTTCTCAATCTTTGAGTGGATCCAGTAGCCTTTTCCAAGTTCGAAGTAATATTTTCGTGAATCTTATGTTTTCTAGAACTCCTCATCAGGCTCAGGAAGATCGAGTCTATCCAACTCTTCTTCGGACAGCTTTTTACGTCGCTTGGCTTTCTTAGGAGGTGGTGGAGGTACTTCCTCTTCCTCAACCTCTTCCTCCTCTTCCTCCTCCGATAGCTCTTCAATTGTGGCTTTTTCTGGGGGTGCCTCTTCCCCAACCTCTTCTAACTCCCCTTCCTCTAAAAGCTCTGCAACCATGGCTTTCTTTGGAGGTGGTGGACGTACTTCCTCTTCTTCTCCTTCTTCTAACTCCATTTCCTCTAATAGTTCTGCAATCATGGCTTTCTTGGGAGGGGGTAGAGGTACTTCCTCGGCCTCTTCAAACTCCGCCTCCTCTTCGAGTTCTTCTGGCCTACGCCTCATCAAAATCCAAACCAATAATAGAACAATAATAACGATGATAATCAGAAGAATCATCAACCATAATAACGGAAATCCATCTTCAGGCTTTGCTTCTGTAGTGAAATCCCAACTGTAAAGTTCTTCTAGAGCGTTCCCTGCTAAATCCTTAGCCCCAGTGCTAATGATCACATTGTACTCAGTGCCATAGCTTAAATCAGATGAGAATGTGATCGTCAAAGTGTTACCATCCCAACTGTAATTTAAAATTGATACATCTGGGAATATGATTATCGAGTTTTCCACAGAGGTAAAATTCATAGGCTCACTGAATGTGATAGTAAGTGTTTCACTCACCTCAACATCTGTTCCTGTGAGTGTATAAGTTACTATTGGGGATACTGTATCGATTATGAATGTGTACGAAGCATTTAACACCATCTGATTTCCAGCAAGATCCTCAGCCATAGATACATTAATCGTATTTGCTCCATCGCCAGTTGTGGTATCAATTTCAAAAGTGCCGATCCATGTGTTATTAGAATATGAGGCTTGGTTTATATTATGGGTCTCATATGGTGATGTCTTGCCAAATGTTACCGTCGGGCTAACTGCTGTGCTCATATTTTCGCTGAATGTTATTGTGAAGGTCACAGTTCCTGCTTTTGTTGGTGATGGATCTGATAATATTATTGATGTTACCGTTGGAGATGTGGTATCGAGTATAATACTATAAAAAACATATGGGGCAATATTGCCGGCTTTATCTTGAACTCTGAAATAGACTGTTTTCGAACCTTCGTCACTGGAAAGAATATATGATTTTGAGATGTTGTATGATTCCCAATCGGTCCAGGCCACACCATCAGTGCTAAACGCCATTTGATATAAGCCTGAGCCTGAATCTTCCCCGTTGAGTGATAATATTACGGAGGTGGAATTTGTATACTCGTCGCCGTTATTTATTAAGATAGATAAAGATGTAGGAGGTTGATTGTCAAGCAAGAACGTAATCCCAACACCTGGCGTTTCTACATTGTTAGCATTATCTATTGCTTGGGATCGAATCGTATAATTGGTATCAGTGGACCAATCTACACTGCTTGAGTCATAGGACCATGATGTAGTACCTGAAGTGGTCAACCAAGTTTCCGAGTCTACCCACCCTGAACCGTCCCAATATTCATCGACATCCTCTCGTTTGATGTTTATTTGAACCATCTTAACATTGGAACCATCACTATCAGATGCAGTACCCGATATCGTAGGCAAACTGTTCAGATAGGCACCGTTAACTGGGGCAGTAATAGTAGATGACGGTCTGTCCGTATCGATCGTAAATTCCCAAACATCGCTCCAAGTTCCATTGTCACGACTGTCGTTTGCGCGAACGCGCCATTGATAGCTCTGGCCATCAATTAAAATTGTCGTTATATTCCATGATAAAACACCGATTGATGTATGGAAACCATCTACAAGAGAACTCCAATCACCGCCTAATTCATCCACTTCGATAATATAGGTTATAGGCTCATCATCCGCATCAATGCTAGCATACCATTTTAATTCCGGTGTAGAGTCATTAATAAAAGTATCGTTAGAAGGACCTTTTAAAATAACATTAGTGGGCAGATAATTTGGAAAAAAATATTCAAAATGAGATGTAGACATGTTCACATCTCTATTATTATTTTTAAAATCTAAACCAGCATATTCGACAGTAACAGTTGTCGTATTTTCTGTTGCCGTACTACTGCCATCATAGATTCTATCTGTAACTAATATCCATTTGATTTGTCCAAATGTATTTGTTTTTGGATCACTGCCTCCGTAGCCCAAGGTTGCATATATTATTATAACATTATCTTCTACTTTGACATCTACATTTTGGGCGGGAGAGGCACTAGAATCATTGACCTGTATATGGAGGTAATTTTTAACGATTAATTCTGAGGTAGAATCGACAAAAGTTGTGTTAAAAGTCGTATTTATTGCGATATTATTTTTAGAATTATCTTGTAGATAAAAATCATAATTTGAATTTGAAGAAATCGAACAATTAGCGATCGTGTTGTTCGATGAAGAATAAAGGTATATACCACGATCATTGTTTGAGTAGTCTTGGTTTATGATGGCGTTGTTCATAGATGTATGAAGATATATTCCCGCACTAAGACCACCCTCGCCACCAGAACTCCCGAGTCCTCCGGTTCCTCCAGTTCCACCGTTGATTATGTTGATAGTATTGTTTATGATAGTGTTGTTCGTGGATGTTTGAAGACATATTCCCGCACCAAGGCCTCCCGCACCACCAGAACCCCCGTATCCTCCGGTTCCTCCAGTTCCCCCATTGATTACAATAATACTATTGTTTATGATAATGTTGTTCGTGGATGTACGAAGATATATTCCCGTACCAGTGCCTCCTCCACCACCTGACTCAAGACGTCCTCCGGTTCCTCCACTCATGCCTATGAAATTAGCGATCTTGTTATTCTTTATTGTAAAATCATTGCAATTAATCAGGACTATTTTTCCATAGTTTGTAGGATTGGAATTGGATTTTAAACTATAATTTTCTATGGTCATTCCGTTTTGATTGTAATAGTATAGTATTTCGTCTCCATCTATGGTGTTCGTCGGTTCAATGATATTATTCNNCAATGAATATTCCAAATCCAACTTGAGATGAACCATTAGAACCTTCGTCTCCTCCGGTTCCTCCAGTTCCACCATTGATTGTGTTAATGGTATTATTTATGATAGTGTTGTTCGTAGATGTATTANNTCCTCCGGTTCCTCCTTTTCCGCCATTGATTGTGTCGACAGTGTTGTCTATGATGGTGTTGTTTGTGGAAGTTTGAAGATATATTCCAGCACCAAGGTCTCCTGCAGCACCAGAATGGTATGTCCCTCCGGTTCCTCCTACTCCACCTTTGATTGTGTTGATAGTATTGTTTACGATAGTGTTGTTCGTGGATATCTGAACATATATTCCCGCACCAAAGCTTCCTGCACCACCAAACTCATCGTATCCTCCAGTTCCTCCACTGATGCCTGTGAAATTAGCGATATCATTGTTCTTTATTGTAAAGTCATTGCAATTGATAAGGACTATTTTTCCATAGTTTGTAGGATTGGAATTGGATTTTAAAAAATATTTCTCTATGGTTATTCCGTTTTGATTGTAATAGTATAATATTTCGTCCCCATCCATGGTGTTCGTCGGTTCAATGATATTATTCAATGAATTACTGTCGATGAATATTCCAAATCCAACTTGAGATGTACCATTAGAACCATCAACTCCTCCGGTTCCTCCAGTTCCACCGTTGATTGTGTTGATAGTATTGTTTNNTAGATGTATTAAGATATATTCCCGCACCAATGCCTCCTGCACCACCAGAACCCCCATATCCTCCGGTTCCTCCTTTTCCGCCATTGATAGTGTTGATAGTATTATTCATGATGGTGTTGTTCGTGGATGTTTGAAGACATATTCCCACACCAAGCCCTCCTGCACCACCAGAACCAAAGTATCCTCCAGCTCCTCCAGTTCGGCCATTGATTGAGTTGATAGTATTGTTTATGATAGTGTTATTTGTGGATGTTTGAAGATATATTCCGCCACCAGTGCCTCCTGTACCACCAGAATCCCCCTTTCCTCCGGTTCCTCCACTAATGCCTGTGAAATTAGTGACCTCATTATTCTTAATTGTAAATTCATCGCAATTGATAAGGACTATTTTTCCATAGTTTGTAGGATTGGAATTGGATTTTAAAAAATATTTCTCTATGGTTATTCCGTTTTGATTGTAATAGTATAATATTTCGTCCCCATCTATGGTGTTCGTCGGTTCAATGATATTATTCAATGAATTACTGTCAATGAATATTCCAAATCCAACTTGAGATGTACCATTAGAACCATCAACTCCTCCGGTTCCTCCAGTTCCACCGTTGATTGTGTTGATAGTATTGTTTATGATAGTGTTGTTCGTAGATGTATTAAGATATATTC
>JABAOF010035254.1_pt1 | contig 17764 bp, 19 predicted proteins | sample 7062171 | NCBI WGS metagenome assembly JABAOF01 (sample SAMN14538628, study PRJNA623070) | marine sediment metagenome | biome: marine biome [ENVO:00000428]; feature: marine pelagic biome [ENVO:01000023]; material: deep marine sediment [ENVO:00002113] | place: India: Gulf of Khambhat ...
GAAAATGATCCCCTTCGTTGAATCCTTCGTCCCCCGCGTAAAGCGGGGCGAGAGGGTTGTCGTCCTTTCCCCGATCAAAGGTATGCTGGACGATGAGGTTTGATGTCCTGACAATTTTCCCCGGCCTGTTCGACGTTATCTTTTCAGAGACGATCATCCGGAAAGCAATCGAAAAGGGAACGATCTCCGTAGGCGTCCATGACATCCGGGATTACACGGAAGACAGGCACCGGGTAACCGACGACCTCCCCTACGGGGGGGGACCGGGGATGGTCATGAAACCGGAGCCCCTGTTCCGCGCCGTTGAGCACGTAACGGGGGAGTTCGGCAGGGGGACGGTCGTTCTCCTCACCCCGCAGGGCCGGCGTTTCGACAGCGCCCTCGCCCGGGAGCTTGCCGGCAGGGAGCACCTGATCCTTATCTGCGGAAGGTACGAGGGTATAGACAACAGGGTGTCTCTTCATCTCGCCGATATGGAGATCTCGATGGGCGATTACGTTTTGACCGGGGGAGAGATCCCTGCGATGGCCCTCGTAGATGCCGTCTCACGCTTCGTTCCCGGCGTGGTGGGGACGATGGAGTCCGTTGCGCGAGATTCCTTCGAGGAGGGCATTCTCGCTCCTCCCCACTACACCCGGCCGGAGCGATTCGAGGGTATGAGCGTGCCGGAGGTGCTGCTCTCGGGGAATCATGAGAGGATACGGGAATTTCGCATCAGGGAGGCCCTGAAGAAGACCCTCGCCGTTCGTCCCGACCTCCTGAAGAGAGAAAAGTTGAGTGATGAAGCAAACAGGATCCTCGACGATCTCATGAAGGAAGCAGAAAGAGAAAGAAAAAAAGAAAAATAGTAACGCAGAGTGCGGATATCGGAAAGCAGATTGGGGAATGGGATCACAGCAGAAAACACAAAACCCTTGAGAGGCGAGAGGTGAAAGGAAAGAGGGGAGAGTTGTCTGTACACCACCTGTCACCTGTCTTTTTTCTCCTATCTCCTATCAGGTTTCAAACTATGAACGACGAACGCAGGACTGAACGATGGGTTTAAGCCATATCTATATGGCCCTCGTGCACCATCCCGTGTACGACAAGGGCAGAAGGGTCGTCACGACGTCGATCACCAACCTCGACCTACATGACCTGTCGCGGCTTGCAAAGACCTTCGGGCTCGGTGGGCTCTACATAGTCCAGCCCTCGCATCTGCAGGCCGAGCTGGCACGGCGTATCATCGGCCACTGGGAAAAGGGCGCGGGGGCGTCCTACAACGAGACGCGAAGGGTGGCCTTCGCGATGATCGAGCTGGTCCCCAGCATCGAGGAGATGGTTAAGCGTGTCGAGGAAAAGACGGGCAGGGAGGCGAGGCTCGTTGCCACGACGGGGAGGAAGCATCCGGGCCAGGTGGATTACCGGCAGGGGAAGAAAATACTGAAAGACGGCTCAGTTTCAATTATAATGTTCGGAACGGGGTGGGGGCTTTCGGATGATCTCGTCACGTCATCCCACATGGTGCTCGAGCCGATCGTGATATCCGATGACTACAACCACCTTTCCGTGAGGTGCGCTGCGGCGATAATTATTGACAGATTATTTGGAAAATAATATATTGAACAGTCTTGCCGCATCGTTTGCCGGAGGAAGAGATGAGTATCATCGATGACATAATGAAGGATTCCCTCAAAAAAAAGATCCCCAGGTTCAAGGCGGGAGACACCGTGAGGGTTTATCTAAAGATCAAGGAGGGGGAGAAAGAGAGGGTCCAGTATTACGAGGGAGTCGTCATCAGCATTCACAACAACGGGATCTCCAGCACGTTCAAGGTCAGGAAGGAATCCTACGGGGTTGGCGTTGAGAGGACTTTTCCCCTCTTTTCCCCCCTGATCCAGAAGATAGAGATAAAGAGGCGGGGAGACGTGAGGCGGGCGAAACTCTACTATCTCAGGGAGCTGTCCGGCAAGAAGGCGAAGGTGAAAGAGAAGAAGGACTGGATGCTGAAAAAGAGCGAGGTGGAGGCGCGGGAGGATGAAGCCGCCATCGAAGAGGAAACTCCCGTTGCGCCGGAAGCGGTTGTAGATACTCCCGATCACGTAGCTGATACCCCGCCTGTGGAAGCGGATGCTCTTGAGGCTGAGGCGGAGGAAGCGGTCGAGGAGGCGGCGGTGGAAGAACCTGCAGCCGCAGAGCCGGAGGAGGAAGCAGCCCAGGAAGAGGCAGCCGAAGCAGAAGCAGCCGAAGCAGAAGTAGCAGAAGCAGAAGCAGTCGCCCCGAAGGAAGGTGAAGAGCAAGCCGGGAAAGACTCCTCCACCGGGGACGAGGAGAAGGGGAAAGAGACCGGGAAGAAACCTCGCGGCAAGAAGAGTTAACCAACCCCTTGATGATCAGGTTGGAGTACAGCCTCGCAGATAGAGGGTATAAATGCATAACGGGTGTCGATGAAGCGGGCAGGGGTCCGCTTGCCGGCCCCGTCGTTGCCGCGGCAGTTACCTTTCCGAAGGGATATCAGAACAAGCAGATAGGGGATTCAAAGAAGATTTCCCCCGAAAAGCGAGAATCTCTTTTCTTCACCATAACCAACGAAGCTGAATCCTACGGTGTCGGCATCGCCACGCATATGGAGGTGGACCTTTTCAACATACACCAGGCGAGCCTGCTCGCGATGCAAAGGGCGGTAAAGATGCTCGACGTGACCCCTGATGTCATCCTCGTCGACGGGCGGTTTGCCATTCCCGACCTGAACATCGAGCAGATCACCGTCAGAGCCGGCGATGTGACCGTCCAGTCGATTGCGGCGGCCTCGGTGGTCGCGAAGGTGACCAGGGATGCGATCATGGAGAAGTATCACGACGCCTTTCCCCAGTACAACTTTGCCAGGCACAAGGGCTATCCCACGAGGGAGCACCGGGAGGCGATCGAAAAGTACGGCCCCTGTCCCATCCACCGGAAGTCCTTCCGGGGCGTAGCCGATGAGTAGGAGGGGGAGTGTTGCATCGGGCAAAAAGGCGGAGGAGAGAGCCTGCCGGTACCTCGAAGAACGGGGGTACCGGGTCGTGGGCCGAAATATCAGGGCCGGTCGCCGTGAAATCGATATTATCGCGCGCAGGGACGACACCCTCGTCGTGGTGGAGGTGAGGAGCAAAAGGAGTCACTCCCCCCTTAGCTCGGAAATAGTCGGATTCGGCAAGAGAGTGAGCGTGGCCAGTGCTGCCCGGGAAGTGATCGGTGGATACCGGAAGCCGGAAGACTCGGTGCGCTTCGACGTGATTATCGTGACAGTGGACGGAACGGGCCGCTTCGCGGGCCTGGACCACATTGAAAACGCTTTTTCAGCGGGGGGCGAGATCATCTGATCGCTCCCCTTTTCCCCCGCGCTGCGGGCTTCCCCTGTGTCGGTACTCACGGATTGCACGCGCCGGGACTCGTCCGCTGCGGGGGGAAGACCGGCGTGATAACGGTTTATTTTTAAACGCATCTTCTTGTGAGGTGGGTCGTGAGGGAAAAGCGAGTTGAGGCACGGAAAATGCTCCTGTCGGGAAACGAGGCGATCGCCCTGGGGGCTTTCGAGGCGGGGGTGAAGGTCGCTTCGGCCTACCCGGGTACCCCCTCGACGGAGATTCTCGAATCCCTGTCGCGCTTCAGCGGCGTGTATACGGAATGGGCGCCGAACGAAAAGGTGGCGGTGGAGGTGTGCCTCGGCGCATCCTTCGCCGGCGCGAGAACGCTTGCGGCCATGAAGCACGTGGGGCTGAACGTTGCTGCAGACCCGCTCTTTACGTCGGCCTACACGGGCGTCCGGGGGGGGTTCGTCATCGTGACTGCCGATGACCCGGAAATGCACAGTTCCCAGAACGAGCAGGATAACAGAAACTACGCCTTTGCGGCGAAGATACCCATGCTCGAACCGGCTGACTCCTTCGAGGCGAAGGAGTTCACCAGGCGCGCTTTCGAGATCAGTGAGGCCTTCGATACGCCGGTGTTGATCCGGACCACCACCCGGGTGTCCCACGTGAAGGGAGTCGTAACGCCCGGAGAACTCATGGACCTGAAGGTCGAGCCCGGCATCGTCAAGGACCCCGACAAGTTCGTCATGCTACCCGTGAATGCGAGGAAGAGGAGGGCGGCGCTGGAAGACAGGCTGGCCAGGCTCAGAGAGTTTGCCGAGACCTTCCCGGAAAACGTCATCGAGCCGGGCAGGGGAAAGAGGGGGTTCATCACCTCCGGCGTATCCTACCTCCACGTGAAGGAGGCATTCCCCGACGCGCCGGTCCTGAAGCTGGGCATGATCTACCCCTTCCCGGAAAAACTGATCAGGAGTTTTGCCGAAAAGATGGAGGAAATATTCATCGTCGAGGAGCTCGATCCCTTCATCGAGCTCCACGTCAAGGCGATGGGCGTCCCCTGCAGGGGGAAGGAGGTCATCCCGGCCTACGGCGAGATCGACGCCCGGGTCGTCCGCCAGGCGGTGACGGGAATAGCCGAGGAACCGGCATTTGCTCCCGTGGAGGTGCCCGCGAGGCCGCCGAACCTCTGTCCCGGGTGCCCTCATCGGGGCCTTTTCTTCGCTCTCTCCCGGCTCGACGTGTTCGTTGCGGGGGACATCGGGTGTTACACCCTCGCCTTTTTCAAGCCCCTGGAGACGATGGACTCCTGCGTCTGCATGGGGGCGAGCATAGGGAACGCCTTCGGCATGGAGAAGGCCATCGGAAAGGATGCACTCGGCAAGGTGGTGGCCGTCATCGGTGATTCCACCTTCATCCATTCGGGGATCACCGGCCTGATCGACATCGTCTACAACAGGGGTTTTTCCACGGTCATCATTCTCGACAACAGGACCACCGCCATGACGGGACAGCAGGAAAATCCCGTCACGGGACAGACGCTGTCCGGGGAGAAGACGGTCGAAGTCGACCTTCCCGCCCTGTGCAGGGCGGTGGGGGTAGAGCACGTGTACCGGATCAATCCGAACGACATCGAGAAGACCTACCAGCTGCTGAAACGGGAAGTGGAGCGGCCGGAGCCCTCGGTGGTCATAACGGAGTACCCCTGCGTCCTCCTCCCCGTGGAGAAACAGAAGAAGAAACCCGTTCACCTCGTGATCCTGGAAAAGTGTACCGGCTGCAGGACCTGCCTGAAACTCGGGTGTCCGGCCATAGAGTGGGTGCCAGTCACCGAAGAGGAGGCGGTCCGCCTCGGGATGAGGCCGAACCAGAAGGGCTACGCCAGGATAAATCCCGTCCTGTGCGATGGGTGTGGCCAGTGCGCTCCCCTCTGCAAGTTCCAGGCTATCGTCATCGAAGAGGAGGGGGGAAGTGAAGGGGAAAGGTAACGTCATCTTCTGCGGCGTGGGGGGCCAGGGAATCCTCCTGGCGAGCGAACTGACCTCCCTGGCGCTGCTCGCAGCGGGGTTCGACGTGAAAAAGAGCGAGGTCCACGGCATGGCGCAGCGAGGCGGGTCCGTGGTTGCCCACCTCCGCTACGGCAGAAAGGTGTTTTCCCCCCTCATCGAGAATGGCGCAGCCGATGTGGTCGTATCCTTCGAGCTCGTCGAATCCCTCAGATACCTTTCCTTTATGAACAGGAAGACGAAGCTGATCGTGAACTCGCAGAGGATTTTCCCCCCTTCCGTCGCCACGGGTCTCGAGCGATACCCGGAAGGCGTGCTCGAGCGTTTCCATGAGCTGGGGGTGCCCCTGTTTCCCGTGGACGCCCTTGAGGTGGCCACGTCTCTGGGAGAGGTGAGGGCGCTGAACATGGTGCTGGTGGGTGCCCTTTCGAACTTTGTTCCTGTTGATGAAGATGACTTTTTCGGTGTAATATCGGGTAAAGTCCCCGAGAAATTGCTCGAGGTGAACTGGCAGGCCTTCAGCGAAGGAAGGCGGGTCGTGGAAAAGGCGCTCATGAAAGCCTGACGCCGGGGGTGTGCTGATGAACGATACGGAAAGTATCGGGCGGATGTAAACGTGAGCTTGGAGGTCGCGTTCGTATGATCTGGAACGAGGAGTTTGAGACGCTGCCCCGGGAGGCCCTCGAGGCGCTCCAGGTGAAAAGGCTGAAGGCGCTGCTGGAGCGTGTCTATGCGACGGTTCCCTTTTACCGCAGCCAGATGGACGGGGCGGGAGTCAGTCCCGATCTCGTAAAGGGCATCGATGACCTGAGGAGGCTGCCCTTTACGACGAAAGAGGACCTGAGGCAGAACTACCCCTTCGGCCTGTTTACCGTGCCTCTCGAGCGGGTGATCAGGATTCACGCCTCTTCCGGTACGACGGGAAAGCCTACCGTCGTGGGGTACACGAGACGGGACATCGAAACGTGGGCTGAGCTGATGGCGAGAACGCTGGCCTGCGGGGGGACACGGCAGGGAGACGTGGTGCACAACGCTTACGGGTACGGTCTCTTCACGGGAGGTCTCGGCGCACACTACGGGGCCGAGAAGATAGGGGCGACGGTCATCCCCATGTCCGGAGGAAACACGAAGCGGCAGATCATGATCATGCAGGACTTCGGCTCCACCGTCCTCCTCTGCACCCCCTCCTATGCCCTGAGCCTTGCCGATGTCATGGAGGATATGGGCGTCGACCCGGCGGAGCTCAAGCTTCGCGTCGGCATTTTCGGGGCCGAGCCGTGGAGCGAAAAGATGCGGGAGGAGATAGAGAAGAAGCTCAGGATAAGCGCCATCGATATCTACGGCCTCAGCGAGGTGATCGGCCCGGGAGTGGCGAGCGAGTGCATAGAGGGAAAGAGCGGGCTTCACGTGTTCGAGGACCACTTCATACCGGAGATCGTCGACCCCGATGCGGGAAGGGTACTTCCCCACGGCGAAGTGGGGGAGCTGGTATTTACCACCATTACGAAGGAGGCATTTCCCGTCGTCAGGTACAGGACCAGCGACATTACCAAGATCATCCCCGAGACCTGTGTCTGCGGGAGGGCTTTCGTTCGGATGGAGCGTGTATCGGGAAGGACCGACGACATGCTCATCATACGGGGAGTGAACGTGTTTCCCTCCCAGATCGAGCACGTACTCGTGGGCATCGATGGGGTCGAGCCCCACTACCAGATCATCGTCGACCGGGAGGGGGCCCTCGACACGATGAAAGTCCAGGTCGAGATCAACGAAGATATTTTCTCTGATGAAATAAAGGAGCTCGAGCGTCTGAGTAAGAGCATCGAGGGTGAAATCAAGGAGATGCTCGGCATCTCCTGCGTGGTCAAACTCGTCGAGCCCAGGACCATCCAGCGCAGCGAGGGGAAGGCGAAAAGGGTCATCGACAACCGGAAGATATGAGAGGGGAGAAGGGGAAATGAAGGTGGAACAGATATCGGTGTTTCTCGAGAACAAGTCGGGAAGGCTTGCGGAAGTGACCGGCATCCTGGCATCTTCAGGCATCAACATACGGGCGCTTTCCCTTGCCGACACGGCGGACTTCGGCATCCTGCGGCTGATCGTAAACGACAGGGAGAAGACAAAGGCGGTGCTCAAGGAGAACGGGTTCACCGTGGGGAAGACGGAAGTGGTGGCCATCGAGGTCCCCGACAGGCCGGGCGGCCTCGCCGGCATCCTCGAAGCGCTCAGGGGGGGAGAGATAAACGTGGAATACATGTACGCCTTCGTCCAGAAGAGCGGGGAAAACGCCATCATCATATTCCGCTTCGATGAAATAGACGATGCCATAAAAATCCTCCAGAAGAGGGGAGTCCGCATTCTCAAAGGAGAGGAAGTATACGCCCTGTAGTTCTCAGGCGATAGCCGGGAAGGGGTAAATACATACAAGGAGGGGTACTATGAAAAAGCTGAAGTTCATGATTTTGTCGGTGATCCTCGCGGTCTCGACGGCGTCCTATGCCGTTGCGGGAGAGGTCATCAAGGTGGGGGCCATTCTGGCCGTCACGGGGGGGGCATCCTTTCTCGGAGCTCCCGAGGCCAAGACGCTTCAGATGCTCGTAGATGAGGTGAACGCGAAGGGCGGCATCAACGGCAACAAGGTGGAGCTCATCATCAAGGATTCACAAGGGCAACCGGAAAAAGCGATCTCGTTCGCCAAGCAGCTCATCGAAGAGGAGAAGGTTTTTGCCATCATCGGCCCATCGAGAAGTGGTGAAACATTGAAAATCAAGGGCACCTGTGAAGAAGCGAAGATTATCCTTCTCTCCTGTGCCGCTGCAGAACAGATAATCAATCCTGTTGCCAGGTATGTCTTCAAGACCCCGCAGACTGACAGCAATGCAGCACGCATGATATTCATGCAGATGAACAAGATGGGCATCTCAAAAGTGGGTGTTGTAGTCGGGAACACCGGTTTTGGAAAAGCGGGGAAGGAGCAAATCGAAAAGCTGGCGCCCGAGTATGGTATCGAGATCCTCATCAGCGAAGTCTACGATGCAAAGGGTGCTGATTTAACGGCTGTTGCAACGAAAGTAAAAGCGCAGAATGTGCAGGCAGTAATTAACTGGTCTATAACCCCTGCTCAGTCAATTTTCGCAAAGAACATGAGGCAGATCGGGATGAACGTCCCGCTCTTCCAGAGCCACGGTTTCGGGAACATAAAGTATGTGGAAGCCGCGGGTGAAGCCGCCGAGGGGATCATCTTCCCCGCGGGAAGGCTTCTCGTTGCTGAAGAACTTCCCGAAGACCATCCGCAGAAGGCTGTCCTCGTAAAGTACAAGAGAGACTACGAGGCGAAGTACGGGGAGGAGGTGAGCACCTTCGGCGGGCATGCCTACGACGCCTTCATGATACTGGTCAAAGCGATCGAACAGGCAGGTCCCGACCAGGAAAAGGTGTTGGACGCCATCGTGAACATGAAAGGATTTGTCGGGACGGGTGGCGTGTTCAATTTCTCCCCCGATGACCACGGCGGCCTCGACATCAATGCCTTCGAGATGCTCACCGTCAAAGGAGGTAAGTTTGTCCTGTTGAAATAACAGGCATTACGATCGGGGCACATAATAAAGAGGGGAGTATTCAGGAAGCACTTGGATACTCCCTCTTATTTTGACAGAGAGGGTGTTCAGATACTATAACTATCTGATGGCAGAGGGTTATCGATATTGTCGGCAGTGTGGAACCTGGATTGCGGAGTGAAAAAAAGCATCGGTTTCTGATTTTAGATCTCAAGACTCGCGATTTTTACCTCGAATTCGAGATGGGTTTCTATTCCGCACTCCGAGATCCGCAATCCGCACTATAATTCAGTCATAGTAGGAAAATCGAGCGAATCAGCATTTTTGGTACAAATGTATGGGCATAGAACTCTTTTTTCAGTATATCGTCGCCGGCATAACCTATGGCATCATCTACGCCATCGTGGCCATAGGGTTCAATATCATCTACAATACCACGGGAATCATCAATTTTGCCCAGGGCGAGTTCGTCATGCTGGGCGGCATGGTCGCCGTGACGTTCAACTCCTTTCTGAGCCTCCCCCTTTCGATCATGCTGGCCGTCCTCATCACGATGATCGTGGGGGCACTTATCGAAGTCATCTTCATCCGCTGGCTGGTGGGCCCGTCCATCCTGCGGATGATAATCATCACCATCGGCATATCGATCATCATCAGGGAGGCGGCACTGCACATCTGGGATGAGCGGGTTCGTGCCCTGCCCTATTTCACGGGAAACGAGGTTACCTCCCTGTCCTTTGCGGGCGTGCACGTCTCTCCCCAGGTGCTCTGGGTCGTCGGGATCTGCTCGGTCATGGTGGCTATCCTGAGCCTCTTCTTCAAGTTTACCCTTCTGGGGAGAAAGATGCGGGCCTGCGCGGCGAACCGTGATGCCGCCAGGCTCTGCGGGGTGAGCGCCAGGAACATGGTTACCCTCTCCTTCGTGCTGAGCGCGGGCATCGGGGCCCTCGCGGGATGCGCCGTCTCTCCCATAACCTACGTGCAGTACAACAGCGGGGTGCCGCTGGCGATCAAGGGGTTCACCGTGGCGATCCTGGGAGGCCTCGGCAACAGCATGGGGGCGGTGGTGGGCGGTTGCATCCTGGGGGTCCTCGAGTCTTTCAGCATCTGGGTCCTCCCCACGGCCTACAAGGACGCCATCGCCATATCCATACTGCTGATCATCCTCTTCGTTCGGCCCAGCGGGCTTTTCGGAAGCAGAGAGGAGTTCAGCCTGAAGGAGTTTTGATGGAAAGAAGGAGCATCATCCAGATTGCCGCGCTCCTGGCAGCGGTGATAGCCGTTCAGGCGATAACCTCCGTCACCGGCACGGGGTTTTACCTGACCCAGCTCACCATGTCGGCCTACTACCTTCTCGTCATCCTCGGGCTCTGCCTCCTCATGGGGTATGCCGGACAGATATCGCTCGGCCACGCGGGGTTCTTCGCTATAGGCGGCTACATCTCGGCTTTTTTCACCACCTTCAACCTGCTTCCTTTCAAGGATGTGTGGTTCGTGTCGCTCCTGTCGAAGGCAGGTGCCCTGAGTCTCCGGAAGAACCTCTACGGGGAGCACATCCTCTATCTCCACCCCTGGGTGGCCTGCTTCCTGGCGGTGCTGACAGCGGTCATCATCGCTTACGCGATCGGCGGACCCGTATTGAAGCTCAAGGGTCATTACCTGGCGATGGCGACGCTGGGTTTTGGCATCATCATCTACCGTATCGTCCTGGGGGCGGCAATTTTCGGGGAGGCCGACGGGCTCTCCGACGTCCCCCCCTTCCCGCTGCTTCCCGGGGTCGTCGTGAGCGGAGACCTCTCCTCACGGGTTGCAAACTACTACATCGCCTGGGGGCTCGTGATCCTTTTCCTGCTGGGTCTTCTGAACCTGGTCGACTCGCGGGTGGGCAGGGCGCTTCGGTCCATCCACGCCAACGAGGAGGCGGCGGATGCCATGGGGGTGGACACGGCGGGGTACAAGCTGAGCATCTTCGTTCTCAGCGCGGCTTTTTCGGCCATCGCGGGTGTTTTCCTCACCCACTACAACGGGGGCATCGGGCCATCGGAGGCATCGGTCATGAAGTCGATCCGCTACGTTGCCATCGTGGCGGTGGGCGGAATGGCGAACCTCTGGGGCGCGCTTACCATGGGGACGGCGCTGAACTTCCTCTCCCTGCGTGGCCTCTTCGGATCCATGGACGATGCCGTTTTCGGCGGGATCCTGATCGTGATCATGCTCTTTGCCCCCGGGGGGATCGTCCCCGCCAATCTGTTCCAGACGGTGAAAAAGAAGCTTTCCCCCGAAGACCTGGAGGAGCAGCACGATGGATCTTCTTGAGGTAAAAAAGCTTCACCGGCGCTTCGGCGGCCTCCACGCGGTGAACGACGTGAGCTTCGCCGTGTCACGGGGAGCGATCAAGGCGGTGATCGGACCCAACGGGGCCGGAAAGACCACCCTCTTCAACCTGATATCGGGGTCCCTGCGGGCCGACTCGGGGGAGATCTTTTTTGAGGGGGAGATGATCCAGGACAAGAAGCCCTTTCAGATTGCGCAAATGGGGCTTGCCCGCACCTTCCAGCACGTGAAGCTCTTTCCGAAGATGACGGTTCTGGAGAACGTCATGGTGGGCAGGCACATCCACGGCAGGGCGGGTTTTATCGCCGCCATGCTGAAGCTGCCCTGGACCTGGCGCGAGGAGAAGGCGATCACCGATAGGTCGATGGAGCTGCTGAGATTTCTCGGGTTATCCCGGGTGGCCCATGTGGAGGCGACGAGCCTTCCCTACGGCCAGCAGCGGATTGTCGAGCTCGCCCGCGCCCTTGCCTGCGAGCCGCATCTGCTCCTGCTCGACGAGCCGGCAGCGGGGCTGAATATCCGGGAGACGGTGGAGATAGGCGGGCTCATAGAGAAGATACGGGACAGGGGGGTGACCATCCTGATCGTTGACCACGACATGTCCCTCGTCATGAGGATATCCGACGAGATCGTCGTGCTCAGCTACGGGGAGAAGATCGCCGAGGATACTCCCCTCGGCGTCCAGAAGGACCAGGAGGTGATCCGGGTGTACCTGGGAGAGGAAGATGCTTAAGATACGGAACCTGGAAGCCGGTTACGGAAAGCTGACGGTTATTCACAAGATATCGATGCACGTAAGCCCCGGGGAGATCGTGACGATAATCGGCGGGAACGGAACGGGGAAGTCGACCCTCCTGAAAACCATCGCGGGCCTGGTGAAAGCCAGGGCCGGCGAGGTCATCTTCGATCAGAGAGACATCATGGGAATGTCTCCCGAAGAGATCGTTTTTCTCGGGTGCTCCCTCGTCCCCGAGGGGCGACAGATCTTTTCCACCATGACGGTGAGAGAGAATCTTTTCCTCGGCGGGTACGTCCAGGTCAGGAGAAGAGAGCGGGCAAAGGCCGAATCGGATATGGAAAGGGTGTACGAGCTCTTTCCCCTCCTTCTGGAGCGTCAGAACCAGCTGGCGGGAACGCTCTCCGGGGGTGAGCAGCAGATGCTCGCCATCGGGAGGTCTCTCATGGCGAGGCCCAAGCTGATCATGATGGACGAGCCGTCGATGGGGCTTGCCCCGATCATCGTGAGGAGTATCTTTCGCGTCATCGAACGGCTCCGCGACGAGGGAAACACGGTTCTTCTGGTCGAACAGAATGCCCGTAGCGCCCTGAAAATTGCAAATAGAGGTTACGTCATCGAATCGGGTAGAATAATGTTGCAGGGGCCTGCTGAGGACCTGATGCTGAACAAAGACATCCAGAGAGCCTATCTGGGCAGGGATCTCAACCATGAATCGTGAACCATATCTGGGATTGGAGGAGGCGGATGTACTGGGAACCTGATTACGAATGCATGGAGAGGGAGGAGGTCGAGCAGGTCCAGCTCGAACGTCTTCAGTCGACCCTGAACAGGGTGTACAAGAACGTGCCCTTTTACCGGAAGAAGTTCGACGAGATGGGGATAGACCCCGACGAGTTCCGCTCCCTCGAGGATTTTCGAAGGCTGCCCTTCACGACCAAAGACGATCTCAGGGAGAACTACCCGTACGGGATGTTCGCGATCCCCCTCAGGGAGGTGGTCCGCGTCCACGCCTCGTCGGGAACGACGGGGATGTCCACGGTGGTGGGGTACACGAAAAACGACATCAAGAACTGGTCGAATCTCGTGGCCCGGGTGCTCACCGCCGGCGGCGTGACCAAGGACGACGTGGTCCAGATCGCTTTCGGGTACGGCCTTTTCACCGGGGGGTTCGGGCTCCACTACGGTGCCGAGAGAATAGGGGCATCGGTGATTCCCATTTCGAGCGGCAACACGCGCAGGCAGGTCAAGATCATGATGGATTTCAAGACCACCGCCCTGGTGTGCACTCCCAGTTACGCCCTGCAGGTGGTGGAGGTGATCAGGGAGATGGGGATAAACGTCAACGCCCTCTCTCTCAAATACGGGCTCTTCGGCGCCGAGCCCTGGTCCGAAAGGATGCGCCAGGAAATACAGGAGAAGCTCAAGATCGTGGCAACGGACAATTACGGCCTCAGCGAGGTCCTGGGGCCGGGCGTCTCCGGTGAGTGCCTCGAGCGGAAAGGCCTCCACATCAACGAGGACCACTTTCTCGTCGAGGTGGTCGACCCGGAGACCCTCGAGCCGACCCCCTATGGCGATACGGGGGAGCTGGTCGTTACGACCCTGACCAAGGAGGCTTTCCCCATGGTCCGCTTCAGGACCAGGGATCTGACGAGGCTCATCGCCGAGCCCTGCCCCTGCGGGAGGACGTCGATACGGATGGGGAGGGTCGTGGGAAGGTCTGACGATATGATCATCATAAAGGGGGTAAACGTCTTCCCCTCGCAGATAGAGACGATACTCTTCGAGATCGAGGGGACGGAGCCCCACTACCAGATCGTGATAGACAGAAAGGAAGCCATGGACGAGGTTGCCGTTCTCGTGGAGGTCTCGGAGGCGATATTTTTCGACCAGATGAAGAAGCAGCGCCAGCTTATCGAGCTCATCAAGAAGCGCCTCTCCTCCGAGCTCGGGATCTCCGTCGATGTGCGGCTCGTTGAGCGGATGACCCTCGAGCGCTCTGATGGGAAGGCGGAGAGGGTGGTCGACAGGAGAAAGCTCTGAGATGGCGAATGGAATTCTCTACGTGGTGGCGACGCCGCTGGGCAACCTGGAGGATGTCACGTTCAAGGCGATCAAAGTCCTGAAATCGGCCGATGCGATAGCCTGTGAGGATTCCCGGAGGACCGTCAAGCTCTTGAACAGGTATGAGATAAAGACACCCCTGATTACCTACCAGGAGCACAACAAAGACGCTGCCGGGGCCAAGATCATCACACGCCTCAAAAGGGGTGAGCGCATCGCCCTCGTATCCGACGCGGGGACACCCGGCATATCAGACCCCGGCTACAATCTCGTCAGGGACGCCATCCATGCAGGGATAAGCGTCGAGGTAGTCCCGGGCCCCTCGGCGATCGTGTCGGCCGTCGTCCTCTCCGGTCTCCCCACGGACCGGTTCTGTTTCGAAGGCTTCATACCACCCAAGCGGGAGCGGCGGATCAAGAAGTTTCAGTCCCTTGCAGACGAGGAGCGAACGATCATCCTCTACGAGTCTCCCCACAGGATAAAGGAGTCCCTCGACGACATGGCCGGGGTCCTGGGGGCAAGAAGAGCGGCACTGCTCCGGGAGATGACGAAGATAAACGAGGAGGTTCTCCGGGGAACGGTGAGCGAGCTGCGTGACGAGATCATGGGCCGGGAGAAGGTGTATGGTGAAATTACCCTCGTCATCGAGGGGGCGCGGCACAGGGAGGCCATACGGGACAACATCGAGATGCTCATCGAGGGCGAGATGCAGACCTTTGACGGCTCTCCCAGCGAGCTGGCGAAAAAGCTCTCCCAGGAGACGGGTATTTCCAGAAAGGTGATCTACGCAAGAATCCTGAACATGAAGAAATAAGGTTTCGCGGGCTTGGTTTCGCCCGCTGCGAACCGGTTTTTCGCGAAAGGGGGGCGCCTGCCCCCCGATCTCTCTACTTCTTTTTCCCCTCCCTTACCGTGGCGAGAAATGAGTGGGAGACGTGGGAGACGAGGGAATGAAATTTTTCCTTTGCCTTCTGGAATTTCCTGTCGGAGAAGATCTTTTCGAGTGCATCAAGGCTCTCCAGCTCGACCTGGATGACCCGCTGCGGTGTGGCCCCCCCGAAGATGCTCTGGTACACACGGTAGCTCTTGACCCCGGGGTACTTGAGCCAGATGTCCTTTCCGATGCCGTTGGTGTACCTTTTGTACTCAGCGAGTTTTCCGGGCAGCACGTCGAAGCGATACTCGAAGACAACCATCACGACCTCCTTTCTCTGATTGGTCGACTGCGCTCTACCACACCCCTATTGTACCAGACTCCTTGGCCCCCTCCATACCTTACAGCAGCCGGGCACCTGGCCCCGGTCACCTGACTATCTTGAACCGGCCCTTCTCCACCCGGACCAGCTCGAAGTTTCTCCAGTCGAGGCCGCCGTGATCTCCCGTTGAATAATCGTACACTCCCCCCAGCCCCGCGAAACTCCCCATCTGCTCCAGGCTGTCCCGGATGTCCGCAGGGAAGACCGAGCCCTTTTCCCGTATGGCTTTTTCGATGATCATGATGGCATCGCGGACGTATGCCCCCGGTGGCGGGGAAGGGGTTTTGTAACGGGACTCGTACTCCCTGTAGTAGTCAAACGTGGGTTCCTTCCGGGGGTCGCCGTCTCCTATCTGTTTGAAAACGGTGACCCTCTCCACGGGGAGCAGTGCGCCTTCCGCTGCCCTGCCGGAGAGGGCAATGAACCTTTTGGATGCCGCCTGGGGACCCGCGTAGAGGGGGATCCTGATCTCCAGCTCCGCCATGTTTTTCGCCACGGCCGACGCCTGGATGTCAGAGGCCCAGCACAGGATTGCCTGGGCCCCGGCTACCATGATCCTCTCGAGGCGCGGCGTGACGTCTCTCTCTCCGCGGCTGAGGAGTTCGTCGGCCACAAGGCTGATCCCCATGCCGGGGGCGATTTGCTCCACCGCAGCCCTCGCCTCCTGGCCGGTTCCGGAAAAGGAGGTGATCATGGCGATCTTTCTGATGCCGGTTGATCTGGCGTGATTCAGAGTTTTCATGACGGCCTGACGGCTGGAAGGGGGTATCTTGAAGACCCATCTCTTCAGAGGGTTTACGATCTTTTCCGATCCTGCAAGGGAAAGGAGGGGGATCCTCGCTTTCTCGAATATGCCCGAGACGGCGAGGGTGTTGCCCGACGTGGTGGGCCCGATCACGGCAGCGACCTGTTCCCAGTACAGCATTTTTTCCGCCGCCAGGAGACAGGTGTTCACGTCCGACTCGTCGTCGTAGACTACTACTTTGAGCTTCCTGCCGTAGATCCCGCCCCGGTTGTTTATGAGGTCCTGCAGCAGAAGAGCGCTTTTTTTCTGGACCTCCCCGCGAGAGGAGGACGAGCCCGTAACGGAAATGATCGCCCCTATCGTTACCACATCCTGTGCAGAGGCGAGGGTTCCCAGCGTCAGGGCAATCTGGAGGGCGACGATGATGCCAAGTGACCTCTTCAGCGTCTTTTCTCCTTTCCCGGCGGGTTATGCGATGGTCATACCACAGTGTAGACAGAAGGGAGCGGAAAGGCAACAGACCATCAGGAAATCGGGCCGAGGGGAGCTAATTTTGCGTTAAGTGCCGGCGGTGGTTGTGATAAAATGTCTCCCGGGTCAGGATCGCAATGGCAATTTTCGGGGGAGTAGCTCAGGTGGGAGAGCGTCGCGTTCGCAACGCGAAGGTCGAGGGTTCGAGTCCCTTCTCCTCCACCAGGAAAAAACCGTGAGCTAACCGGTGCCGGTTAGCTCATTTTTTTTATTGCAGGGACTTGCCCGGCAAAAGGAGGGGGAAATGATCGAGATACTGCGAAACAGAAGGAGCGTGAGGAAGTTTGAGAAACGGGCCATCGAGGAGGGGAAGGTTGAGATCCTGAAGGAGGCGCTGCTGCGCTCCCCCTCATCCAGGTCCATCAACCCCTGGGAGTTCATCTTCGTGGACGACGGGGAGACGCTTCAAAAACTCGGGCAGGCCCGGGAGCACGGGTCGGGCTTTCTGGCCGGGGCGGCTCTCGCGGTGGTCATCCTGGGGGACACGTCGAGGTCGGACACCTGCATCGAGGACTGCTCCATCGCTGCCATCACCCTCCAGTACGGTGCGGAGTCCCTCGATCTTAAGAGCTGCTGGTGCCAGATACGGATGAGGAGGCACGCGGGGCAGCGCTCTTCGGAAGACTACGTGAGGGAGCTCCTGGGGATCCCTGAGCACTTTCTCGTGGAGTGCATCATCGGGATCGGGTACCCGGCGGAGGCCAAGAGGGGCCACGACCGCGGGGGACTGGACTGGGAAAGGATACGGCACGACAGGTTTCAGTCATAGGGAAGGAAGGGGGCCTGAACGCCCCTGAATGAAGGTATAATTGGGCTTACCCGATTTTTCTGGTGGCAGGCCACATAAACGGGAGACAACGTGCCTGACAGGGAAGGCGTATTTCGATATGGCACCGGCAAACGATACCCTTTACGCTGAAGTGGCGGTTCCGCTTCCTCTTTTTAAAACGTACACCTACCGGGTGCCCCCCCACCTCTTTTCGCTCGTTCGGCCCGGGGTACGGGTCTACGTCCCCTTCGGAAAAAGAAGCGTAACGGGGATCGTGTTTGCGGTCAGGAAGGTCAGCGCCGTGGAAAATGTCCGCGATGTCCTGGACGTGATAGACCACGAGCCCGTCCTCTCGGAGGTTGATATCCGCTTCATCGACGAGGCGGCGAGACTCTACGGCGCGCCCCTCGGTGAGATGCTGCGGACCATGACCC
>JABAOF010009389.1_pt3 | contig 17761 bp, 15 predicted proteins | sample 7062171 | NCBI WGS metagenome assembly JABAOF01 (sample SAMN14538628, study PRJNA623070) | marine sediment metagenome | biome: marine biome [ENVO:00000428]; feature: marine pelagic biome [ENVO:01000023]; material: deep marine sediment [ENVO:00002113] | place: India: Gulf of Khambhat ...
GGTCGCCGTCTGCCTGCTGTTCTCATTTGCTTATCCGGTTCACGAGGAGATCATAACCCGCGTTCTGAGAGAAGCGGGATTTTTCGTCTCACCTTCCTGCGAGATTTTGCCTGAGTTTCGAGAATACGAACGCGCGAGTACCACAGTTATCAACGCATATGTCTCGCCGATCGTGGATCGCTATTTACATGAACTTGAAAAACGATTGGAAGCCACTGATTTCTGGATGATGCAATCCAATGGTGGAAGTATCCGTACTTCGCGAGTTCGCAAGCAAGCTGTGAGGTCGATTCTATCTGGGCCCGCAGGTGGAGTAGTCGGTGCATTCCATGTAGGGAAAATGGCTGGATACGAAAATGTGATCGGATTTGATATGGGAGGTACGTCTACCGATGTCTCGTTATGTGCCGGTGAGATCAGGATCACAAAGGAAGCTGAGATTGATCGCTTCCCGATTCGAATTCCCATGATCGATATTCACACGGTTGGCTCAGGGGGTGGGTCCATAGCCTATGTTGATGCAGGTGGCGCACTTCGAGTCGGGCCTCAAAGCGCTGGAGCAGACCCTGGTCCTGTTTGTTATGGTCTGGGAGGATCAAAGTCTACCGTGACTGATGCTAACCTTGTCCTCGGACGCCTTGTGCCTGAATATTTCCTCGATGGTCGAATGGCTCTCGATCATCAAGCCGCTGAAGCAGCGCTTGAAGCCTTGGCAGAACAGGCGGGCATTTTGGCTCAATCCACGCTGTCCAAATCTCAAACCGCAGCTCGGGGGGTCATTCAAGTCGTAAACGCGCATATGGAACGGGCGCTGCGAGTGATATCAGTTGAAAGGGGTCATGACCCTAAAGATTTCACACTTGTCTCTTTCGGTGGTGCGGGTGGTTTACACGCTGCACAACTCGCGAGTGCGTTGGGCATACCGCGTGTATTGATTCCACCGACCGCCTCAACGCTGTCAGCTTTAGGCATGCTCACGGCTGATGTCATCAAGGACTATGTTCAAACGGTGATGTTGGTCGGCACCACACCGATGGAAAAATTGGAGGAACTCATTACTCCCTTGGCGGATCAGGGTTTACATGAACTTACACAAGAGGGGATTTCGAAGGACAAGATCATGCTTCACAAGGAAATTGATATTCGCTATGAAGGACAAGGGTACGAGTTAACAGTTCCTCTATCCCTGGAATATGCTCAGGATTTTCATGATTTACATATGAAGATCTATGGACACAGTTCGCCTGATTCACTCATCGAGATCGTCAATGTGAGACTACGAGCGGTAGGCATCGTGCCAAAGCCGCCGTTTCCGAGGGCCCCTCTTGGAATGGAAGATCCAGCCGAAGCCTCTTTGGGCAAGAGACCGTTTGTCCAAATAAATGGAAGGGTTTCACCTGAGCCCGTGTATCAAGGTGATCAACTCAAGCCAGGACATGTACTGCGCGGCCCTGCGATTGTCGTATATAAAGACACGACCGTCTTCCTGCCATCAGGAGATTGCGCTCGCGTCGATGAATATTTTAACTTGATCGTAGAGATACTTGGTGATTCGTGATTTGTTGCTGAGGGGTAGCGATGACCACCTTTGATCCCATCCGCCTAGAAGTTTTCAAACATCTTTTCGCCTCTGTGGCCGAAGAGATGGGAATGGTATTGCGTCGTACCGGTTACTCGCCCAACATCAAAGAGCGAAGGGACTACTCCTGTGCAATCTTTGACCAAGCAGGACGGATGATTGCTCAGGCTGCCCACATCCCTGTTCACTTAGGCTCGATGCCCTTATCGGTGGCAGCGGGGATTAAGGCATTTGAATTTTCGCCCGATGATGTCGTGATCCTGAACGATCCCTTCAGAGGGGGCACACATCTCCCAGATATCACCCTCATCACACCGGTTTTCATCGATCATGGTCAAGATCTTCTTGGTTTCACCGCAAACCGTGCACACCACTCTGACGTGGGTGGTATGACTCCCGGCTCGATGCCACTCTCTCACGAGGTTTACCAGGAAGGTGTCATCATCCCACCTTTGAAATTAGTTGAAGGTGGGGAAATCAATAGCAGCCTATTGGATTTGATTCTCGCAAATGTTCGAACACCCGATGAGCGTGAGGGGGATATCCGGGCACAAATCGCAGCTAATCAGAGAGGCGTTACCCGTTTGAGAGAGCTAGTGGGACGCTATAGTAGGCTGGTCATCGAAGAGTATATGCGTGGTTTACTCGAGTACACCGAGCGTATGACCCGACGACTCATCTCAATCATCCCAGATGGAATTTATCGCTACCATGACTATATGGACGATGACGGACTGGATCAAGAACCTGCCAAGATTGAGGTAGAAATAACCATCCAAGGGGATGAAGCGATTGTTGATTTTAAAGGCACCTCACCTCAAAGGCGTGGAAGTATAAACGCTGTGTATGCCATCACATTATCTGCCACACAATATGTCTTCCGGACGCTCATCGGTATGGATATTCCCTCCAATAGCGGGTGTCTAGCTCCGATAAAAGTAATCGCTCCTGAAGGCTCCTTAGTCAATGCCAGATCACCGGCCGCAGTCGCTGGGGGCAATGTAGAGACCTCTCAACGGATCGTTGATGTGCTACTCGGTGCACTCGCTAAGGCGTGTCCGGAGCGGGTTCCTGCTGCCAGCCAAGGGACGATGAATAACTTGACCATAGGGGGGTGGGATAGCGACCGAGACCGTCCCTTTGCCTATTACGAGACGGTGGGTGGAGGAATGGGTGCCTGCCCAGGGATAGATGGCGCGGATGCTATCCACACTCACATGACCAACACGATGAACACCCCTATTGAAGCATTGGAATATGCGTATCCCTTTCGAATTCGTCGTTACGAAATCCGTCGCGGATCGGGTGGAGAGGGGAGGTATAGAGGTGGAAACGGTATCATTCGAGAGATCGAATTCTTGGAGAAATCTCAAGTGACGATCCTTTCTGAACGACGAAGATTCGAGCCCTATGGATTAGCGGGGGGCAAATCAGGTCTACCTGGTAGGAATATTTTGATCAGGAATGGTGAGGAAATGGAGTTGCCTAGCAAAGTCTCATTTGAGGTCGAGGTGGGTGATATTCTCAGCCTTCAAACCCCTGGCGGAGGTGGATTTGGGGAGGGGCCTAGACATCGGTAGCTAGAAGTAAGAAATTATGGCATGGGAATTGTTGGTTCCCATAGATGGGCTCATTCTCCTTCCACATGTCATACTCGGAAGATGAAAGTTGTCGCTTCCTGACAGGACGAAGGCTACTATAATTAGATGACGTATGCTCAGCAAGATCCTTGGATTGTACGAGGTATTTTCGATGAGCAATTCTGAAGCCATGGAGTACTCAGAATGAGTGTCAGCCAGCTTGCCAGAGAAATCAAAGAGTCACCGACATTGAGGCTCAATGAGGAGGCTCGAATACTCAGGGTTAAAGGTGAACCTGTCATCCACTTAGGTATAGGTGAGCCCAAAAACCAGGCACCGATCACGGCTATCCTGGGTTCAGCTGCGAAATTAAAAAGTGGGGATATCAAATATACCCCAACCGATGGTTTGCCATCCTTGAAGAAAGCCATCATCCGATATATGGAAGAGCACTACAACAAACTCGTTGCACCGGAGAATATCATCGTCTCTACCGGCGCGAAGCAATGTCTCTACAATGTACTCTTCTCGATCATCAATCCTCAAGACGAGGTCTTGTTACTTGCTCCACATTGGGTGAGTTATCCCGAGATGGTCAAAATGGTATACGGCATACCTGTAATCGTAACACCTGAGGATGGCACATTCCATCCTAGAATGGAGGATATTAAGCGGGTCACCACCTCGTATACCAAGGCGATTATCCTCAATAGCCCCAACAACCCCTCGGGGCTGATTTTCTCTGATGAATTCGTTGAGGAGATCGTAGATTTCTGTGAGGGTAAAGGTATCTATCTCATCACCGACGACATCTACCACAAGTTAGTTTTTGATGGTAAACGAACCCCCATCGCATACGAGTACACGGATAAAGATCTTGAAAACAGCAAAATAATCGTGGTCAATGGTGTCTCGAAACTCTATGGGATGACGGGTTTCCGTCTCGGTTGGGTGGTGGCACCCAGGAAATTAATTGAAGTGATGATCAATATTCAATCGCAAATCACATCAAACGTTCCTGTGGTCTCTCAAGCGGCGGCCGAGGGTGCGCTAACCGGCGTGCAGAGTGTTGTCGAGAGTCTTCGGCTGACGATCCAGAATAACCGCGACGTGATGATGCAGGAGTTGAACGCGTTCAATGGTATTCGTGTGACGAAACCAGAAGGGACCTTCTATTGCTTGCCTGATTTCAGGGCCTACAGCGATAATTCCATGGAACTGGCGGATTTCTTGTTGAGGAAAGCTTTAGTAGTCACTGTACCAGGGATGGCGTTTGGTATGGAAGGGCATCTGAGGTTGAGTTATGCTGGATCGGTGAAAGACATCACAGAAGGAATCGAACGTATCAAATGGGCACTGGATCCTGAGTCACCGAATGAAATTTATATCGGTGACCGTAAGATGGTAAGGGACTGGCTATGAACAACTTATTAGATATTAGAACACCGGCTCAATCTGAAGCCGGCGCGTTGCGAAGTGATTACGGTTTGGAGAATCACGGGCTTACCAACTTAAACACCGTCTATTGGAACCTTCCTGTGGAAGCGCTTTATGAAGAGTTGACCTTTCGGCGGGAAGGTAAGATATCCCATCAAGGGCCTGTCATCGTCAAATCAGGCAAGCACACCGCTCGGGCAGCGAATGATAAATTGATTGTTCGAGAAGCATCAACGGAGGATCAGATCTGGTGGGGAGAATACAACCGACCCTATCCCCCTGAGAAGTTCGAAGAGCTCTACAGCCGACTTCAGGGGTTTGTCCAAGGCCGGGACCTTTTTGTGCAGGACTGCTACGCTGGCTCAGACCCCGAATACCAGATACCCGTAAGGATTATCACCGAGTATGCATGGCACAGTCTTTTCGCACGTAATATGTTCCTGCTCCCAAAAAATGCCGAGGATTATCGTCAGCATGTGCCGGAGTTCACAGTGCTGGCTGTCCCCTCTTTCAAAGCTTTTCAGCCCATCGACAGTACACGATCCAACACCTTCATCATCCTTAACTTTGAACAGAAGCTATGTATCATCGGCGAGTCGGCATATGGTGGTGAGATCAAGAAATCCATCTTTACTTTACTAAACTTTCTGCTCCCGAGTGAAGGTGTGATGCCCATGCATTGCTCAGCCAATATGGGCCAAGACGGAGATGTAGCTTTGTTCTTTGGTTTATCCGGAACAGGTAAGACATCGCTCTCTGCAGATCCCCGGCGACGGCTCATCGGGGATGACGAACACGGATGGAGTGATCGTGGGATTTTTAACTTTGAGGATGGATGCTATGCGAAAGTTATTATGCTCTCTTCATCTGCCGAACCACAGATTTTTGCTTGTACAAGGCGATTCGGTACCATCCTTGAGAACGTGATCTATGATCCCGTCACCCGTCATATAGATTTAGATGACGACGAGATTACGGAGAACACGCGCGCCTCCTACCCTTTGGATTTCATCGATAACGCTGTTCCAGAAAAGATGGCAGGACACCCAACCAATATTATCCTGTTGACCTGCGATGCCTCTGGCGTGATGCCTCCTATCGCTCGTCTTACACCAAATCAAGCGCTCTATCAATTCATCTCCGGATACACGGCGAAAGTCGGCGGGACGGAAGTCGGGCTTGGTGAAGAGCCTGAGATCACCTTCAGCACCTGCTTTGGTGCTCCGTTCATGGTGCGGCATCCATCGTTTTATGCTGAGTTGCTGAGGAGGAAAATCGAACGATATGGGGTTAATTGCTGGTTGATCAATACAGGTTGGGTTGGAGGTCCGTACGGGGTTGGTAAGCGGATCAGCATTAGCTACACTCGCGCCATGTTAGAGGCAGCCCTATCTGGATCTCTGCTGGGGAGCGAATTTGTCCAGGATCCCGTGTTTCGATTTGAAGTTCCAAGGTCATGCGATGGGATTCCATCCGATGTACTTGATCCTTCTGGTTCATGGCCAAGTCGTGAAGAATATATGGATAAATATCAGCAGTTAGCCATGCGCTTCATTGAGAACTTCAAGAAATTCGCGCCCGATTGTTCTCCAGAAGTGATAGACTCTGGTCCGGTTTTGTCTTCATGAGCTGAGTAAAAGAATCGATTATCACGCTCCCCGCAAGCTCTATGCTCGCGGGGAGCTTAATATCAATCCCATCATAATAGTTGAGGCTGCATTATTTAGCTGCCATGATTGATGCTTGAAGGAATCAACCCTCCGAATGGATAAATTCGGTAAAATGGTGCAGTTATATATGGGTTCAATGCCATGAAGGATCCGAATCGAAGTAGTGGTTCCATTAAGACCTCGTACTACACCTGGGTAGTCCGCTTCCTAGCGATCGCGTTTGGACTAAGCACGGTGCTAGGAGGTTTGGTCATTTATCATCTCATCCGTGATTTAACCACAGGCTATACCGGTGTTGGTTTGAACCCCTTCCGACCCCTCGATCAGGACTTGGATAACACTCCAGCACCTGGAGCGACACCGACCATGGTTGAATTTCAAGCAACTCCCCAGCCATGGGATGGGAAAGCACGTGTGACGATCCTAGTTATGGGGATTGATTACCGTGACTGGGAAGCAGGTGAAGGGGCACCGCGAAGTGACAGCATGATGTTAGTTACTATTGATCCTATCACCATGCAGGCTGGTATGCTCTCAATCCCTCGCGATCTCTGGGTTGAGATCCCCGGATTCGGTTTCAATCGCATCAACGCCGCTTATGCTTTCGGAGAGGGTTACCGGCTTCCAGGTGGCGGTCCTAGCCTGGCGGTCAAGACTGTTGAGGAAATCCTCGGGGTGCCAATCCAATACTATGCGGTAATCGATTTTCGTGCTTTCGAACGCATGATTGATGAAATCGGTGGACTTGATTTGGAGGTTGAAGAACGGATTAAAATCTCCGCCATCGATCGACATGAGCGATGGCTGGAACCGGGTATTCACCACCTCGACGGTCCGGACACATTAGCCTATGCGAGGGCACGAAAAGGAGCGGGAGGAGATTTCGGTCGAGCTGAGCGGCAGCAGCAGGTCATCCGGACGGTCTTGGATCACTTGGTGGGACTGGACATGCTTCCGACTCTGATCACGCGCGCTCCAGCGCTATATCAGGAATTAGCTACCGGTGTGCGTACAAATCTTGCTTTGGAGCAGATGGTATCGCTTGCTTGGTTGGCCATTCGGGTCTCGAAGGATAACATACGTCAGGGAGTCATTGGTCCTCCAAAGATGGTCGGTTTCTACACACGACCGAATGGTGCACAAGTGCTTAGGCCGGTCCCAGATCAAATCAGACAACTTCGAAATTATATTTTCACTGAAACGAGCGCATTTGGTCCGTAAAGAAATACTTTGGCTTTTTGTGCGCTTTGAAGAAGGGTGAGCATTCAAAGGAAATGATAAATCCGGAAGAACCTGAAAAGACACAACCCGCACCTTCCACTCGTGCTAATCCTTTGGTGATGGATACTCAACCGGTTCGAACAATCCGTATCACGGGACAGAGACGGCTCATGTGGATGTGGTTGGTCGTGGTCCCGGTCATTGTACTTGTTATGTGGGGTATTGCCGCGCTCATGGGATATATTGTTGGTTTGAACGAGCGTGAGGCAGGTCAAGTCCAGATGATCGCTCAAGTCAGCAAAGAACAATTCGATCTCGGTGTAGAAGATCTGCTAGCTGGCAGGTTTGAATTTGCGAAACAGCGTTTTGAATATGTCCTCAGTCTTGATCCTCAGTACCCAGGTGCAATGGATTTGCTTGGACAGGCATTGGAAGCTCTCAACCAACCGACACCAACTCCCAGTCCAATCGCTTCAGCCACGCCTTCCCCGACTCCGGATTTTTCGTCGTTTGAGAATGTGTTTCAGAGTGCTTTAGGGTCTTACAACCAAGGGGAATGGACCGCGTCCTTAGATCTCCTGCTCTTCCTCCGTGGAGAGGCCCCGACATATAAAACGTCGGAGGTCAATCAGCTCATGCAGACAGCCCTACGGAATCGGGGGATGGATAAGCTTTTTCAGGGGCTATTAGAAGAAGGGATATATGACTTATACCTTGCCGAACGATTCGGACCGCTCGATTCGCAAGCCTTGAACTGGCGTCGATCCGCTGAATTCTTTATGTTTGCGAACAGCTACTTTGGATTGGATTGGACTCTTGCGACAGAATATTTCGGTCAGATATGCGTAGCAAATATTTGGGGCGCATGCGCTCGGTATGCGCAATCGGCTCGGGAATATGGTCATCTGCTCCTAGAAGAAGACGCATACTGTCGAGCGATGTTTCAATATGAGCAATTCTTCATTCATTTGCAGGATCAAGCCTTCGCACCGACGGCAACAAAGGTCGCCGAAGCATGCATGACCGCCACGGCGCCGACTCCAACCCCAACATCCACCTCGACGCCAGGAACGGAGACACCGGATGGGACATACACACCCACCTCGACGCCAGGATCGGAAACACCAGATTGGACACACACACCAACCCCTAGTCCTACATTCACACCATCGCCAAGCGCTTCTGCAACCTCAACTTTAACTCTGGAAGGACCGACTTTAACACCAACCCCAACAGCCACACCAAGTTCGACTCCGATGCCGTCACCTACCTTACCGACAACGCCCACACCTTCACCTTCCCAGGATATGGGATGAGTAGCGATGAGTCCGCATGTAGGTTCAAGGGAGGGACTCAAACTTGGTGCTCGCATTGAAGAAATCTCAACCCTTTCACCAGATAGCGCCTCTGTCAATGGAGCGGATCTTTCGGACTTGGTGGCCATTGGCCGCGAGTTGGTTCCTCATGGGATTGGAGATGCCATCGTTGAGCGCTATTATCGCTCGCTTGCCAGATCCGAACATCAACCTCGCTGCATGGGGCGGAGTTGTATTCCCTCTCTCACTCATCATCGAAGCACCGATCATCATGCTGCTAGCCGCCTCTACGGCATTGAGCAAAGATTGGGATTCTTACCGCAAGCTTCGTCGCTACATGATGTGGGCTGGTGGGATTCTCACCGCGCTCCACATCCTTGTCGCTTTTACGCCTCTGTATGATTTCCTTGTTGTAGGTTTAATCGATCCGCCAACACAAATTGTTGAGCCTGCTCGAATAGGGCTGCGCCTGATGATACCCTGGACATGGGCGATCGCTTATCGACGTTTTAACCAAGGAGTTCTGATTCGATTCGGTCATTCGGAAGCGGTTGGGATCGGAACAGTTATCAGGCTCAGTACGGATGGTTTTGTCCTGGGATACGGTCTGGTGAGGGGAGACTTGCCTGGGATCGTTGTCGCTGGATTAGCCATCTCATTCGGTGTGGTCAGTGAGGCGATCTATGCCGGTTTGCGAGTTCGTCCAGTGATACGTAATCAATTAAAATTCGCTCCGAGCGTGGAAGATCCGCTAACCCTAAGGTCGTTCTCCTCTTTCTACGTCCCACTTGCGATGACCTCCTTATTGACGCTCTTGAGCCTTCCGATAGGTAGTGCAGCGCTAAGCCGAATGCCTATGGCATTGGAGTCATTGGCAGTATGGCCAGTGGTGGGGGGTTTGGTTTTTATGCTTCGTAGCCTTGGCGTCGCGTTTAATGAAGTCGCAGTGGCATTATTGGATGAACCTTTGGCCATGAACTCATTGCGACGTTTCGCACTGTATTTGGTCGCAGGAACGACCCTTCTATTATTCCTCGTAGCTGGCACACAACTTTCGGCCGTATGGTTTGGGCGTGTTTCAGCTCTTGCACCACCCTTGGTTGATATCTCTCGCAAAGCGCTGTGGTTTGCGCTTCCTCTACCAGGCTTAAACGCTCTATTGAGTTGGTTCCAGGGATTGATCCTCAATTCACGACGTACGCGTGGGATAACAGAAGCAGTGCTGATCTCTTTATGTGTGACCGGGCTTGTATTAGTTCTGGGTGTCTTTTGGGGTCAGATGACTGGGCTTTTCGTGGGTTGGACAGCTTTCAGCTTAGGAGCGTTTGTTCAAGCCTATTGGCTATGGAGAAGAAGCCGACCTGCAGTGAAGGCGCTAAAACGACAGGACGAGGCATGGGCTACGGCTTGAGGTGTGGAACCTCATCCAGGGGGATATAGGCATTGACCTTCCGATTATTGATCGTAGATCTAGCATTCTGGATATGAACATGTACGACTGCTTGGCTTGGTTGAGAGCCTCGCCGATCGATCGAACCAACCTTTGATTGGATTGTGATTCGAGCCAAATCAAAGAAGGAGGTTTTCTGCGTTCGTTGATACTGGCCAATATCAATCGAGGTATACGATCTGCTCGGATTGAGCAGATCTGTAGAGCGCTTCTACAGTACGTATGTGATTACGTGTTTCCTCCAAGGAAAGATAGTTGGGTTCGCCATCGAGAATAGCGGCGTGCATGTCCTCGACCTGTCCGAGGTAAAGCTCTTTTTCAGGAACAGGGATTTCCCTTGGCTCACCATCTCTAGGGTGAAAGACCATTTTTCGCGTTTTATCAAAAACAACAAAAGGTCGATTGAAGGCTAGCCTTCCTTCAGTGCCGATGATATCTGCGCTGGTGAAAAAGGGCGCTCGGAAGGAAGACCCGATCATGGCGAAGCGATCGTCCTCGTAATGTAGAAGTCCGGCAAATGTCTCATCAACTCCCGTCTCCCCAAGCCGTTGAGAACCGGATACCCATGTTGGTGGACCTCCCATAATAAATTGTGCGAAGCTTAGTGGATAGACGCCGATGTCCCACAAGGATCCACCTCCATACTCTGGTATCAATCGAATGTAATGTTGCTCTTGGGTCGTGAAGTTAAACACACCCCTCACGAAGCATATATCCCCCAGCTCTCCACGCTGAACCCANNTCGGGGATCAGTCGAATGTAATGTTGCTCCTGGACCGTGAAATTAAACAAACCCCTTACGAAACAAATGTCCCCTAGCTTTCCACTCCGAACCCACTCTCCCGCAAGGCGTGTTTGTGGATGGTGGCGGTACATAAATGCTTCCGCCAAAATCCGTTGGTTCAGCTCACTTGCAGTGATCATCCGGTCCACTTCCTCCACAGAAAGGGCAAATGGTTTTTCACACAAGACATGTATCCCCTCGCTCATTGCACGGATGCTCCACTCCGCGTGCAAATGATTGGGTAAGCTGATGTAAACCGCGTTGATCGATCCACTGGTCAACATTGAATCGTAACTCCCGAAGGCGGTGGGGATTTCCCATTCCCTGGCATAGGCTTTCGCTTTCTGTTCATCACGGCTAGCGATAGCTACAAGATCGCCTCGTTTCGACATACGTATCGCAGGGATGAGGCGACGGTTGATATTGGCTGTTGAGAGTAGACCCCACCGGATGATTCCCATCTTAGACCTCCTCCTGACCTGAATTTATGGCGAGCCCCTTAGGGCGATTTGTTTATAAGTCATTAGCCAGACCGGGGGTTGGGAGGACTGCTGAGGAATAACCTCATTCGTGTAGCCCGCATTTATGAGTGTAAGATTTGTGTTTTTAAATATTAAATTGATCCATAGCCGATTGTCAGACGATCATCTTCATCTTTTTAATTCATGCTCTTTTTTCTAGAACCGAACGCCATCGGGCGAAAAAAGCCACGATGAGCAATAGACAAGCAGAAAGCCGATATATGACATTGATCGAAAGGAATCCTAACAGCCACAATGCAAGCGGTGGTCCAAGGGCGCTCCCAATATCCCCAAGGGCATAGATTACACCCAATGAACGTCCATGTTGACCATGGTTGATTTTGTCACCGATGATTGCTGGGATCAAGGCTTGGACACCGCTCCCAGAGGTAGATGCGATCAACGCACCAAGCAGGGCTAGATAGATCACAGAACCACCCATAAACCACATGCCTCCTGCGCCGATACCAATGATCACTGCGATAACCAACCAACGGTGACCAAATCTATCGGAGAAGAACCCGGAGAGCGGACCACCTACCATACTGATGGTAGCACGTAAGGCGACAAACAACCCGGTTAGTGTTGCGATTGGGATCGTGATCTTCGACAGGACGATCTGTTCACCCAATATATTATTTAGCCAGATGATGGTAGTGGATGCCATTACTCCTGCAAATGCGAAGCGTATGATAAGTGTGGGTATTGCTGCGAAAAATGTGGTCCGCCATGGAAACGACTCATCAAATGTGGGATAGATCTTATTGGAATATACGTCGCGTGCAATTCTTGTTTCAGGTAAGAAGAGTATCCACATGAGCACGGCAAATCCATTCAGTAACGCGCTCAACCACAAACCTTCCCTGAATCCCAAAACATCGGTGAAAAAGCCCCCAAGGAATGCAGTCAATCCCACACCGAGAAAAAACCACATCTGAAATTGGCCGCTAAGACGACCGCGATTCTGTTCATCCGTGACATCCAAAACGATAGTCGTTCCCCCTATCCACAAACCTGACCAGGCAGCACCCCACAAAATTCGACCTAGAAGCAACGACCAGAATCCTGTGCTGGTTGCATACAGGATGGTTGAGATTGTCCCAATGGAGAGCGAACCGATCATCAGCCATCGTCGGGAGAATCGGTCGAAAAGTATTCCTGCAACTACATTGAAGCCTAATCGTACGATGCGGTTTATGCCAAGTAATATGCCAACCATGGCAAGTGTCAAACCCGCTTGGGTCGCGATCTCAGGTTTAGGTAAAACNNCCAAATCCTAATGGAACTAAGATGCGCGACGTGGAAGATCGTGATCCAGACGCAGGCGGGGAAAGCATTCAGCCTCTAGAGAGGATCGGGAGTTGTAAGACTTTGCAGTTCGTTCTTCAAGGACGACATTAATCAGCCGACTCGACAGAAACGACGTTGTTGAACGCGCTCACATTTAGAATCCAACGTGAGTTTAGTTGGAATTTCCGGAATTGATTTAGGTCCGAGGTTGTGAAGGTATAGGATCCTTCATCTGTTTGAAAAACGACTTCGTAGGTTTCCTCTCCTTCTCCCTCGATTTGACCTTCAGTCATTGTGACCTGGGGCCAATATGGATTGAGATCAGATCCGGTGACGGTCACAGCGTCTACGGGGACATATTCGTATTGGGTATAGGTACACCAATCCTCATAGATCTCGTAGACGCAATCTTGGACGACCTCACCATATCCACTGCCAGTGTCAATGGTGTAAGGTGTACCGCAAACCTCAACAGCATTTGCTGAAGGTTCGTCATCCGAGTGGTGGTACTTGGGGCTGCAGCCTGAGATTTCAGTGTCTTCCGGTATCTCCTCCAACCAACCTTGGTATTCAACGGGACCTAAAGCTAGGATCGGGATGGTGCGGGTCCAGGTGACATTTCGAACCTCGCCGACCAGTTCCTCGGTACGCAATAGGGTCATCCTCAAGAAAATTGCGATGATAGCGCATAAAGCAATCGCGAGGATGGCAATTCCGCTAATGCGGGTCGGCCGTTTAACTTTCGGTCTCTCTACAGGTTTTCTTGCTGGTGCTTCTGGTTTTGCGACGACAAGACTCGCTCCACAGTATTTACATCTTTGTGCCGTGGCTAGATTGGGCGAATTACATGCTGGACATAGGATCTCCTCAGCAGGTTCGTCTCTGAATGCACCTACAACCCTCCCAGCCTCCCGAGCCTCAGCTTCTGTGAGATCCCCACCACAGGCACCGCAGAATTTTGCATCTCCTCGATTGCGTGCACCACAGTATGGACAATGGATGTCAGGTCCAATTTCAGCGCGAGAGATCTCTGCCTCATCTTCGATCAGGACTTCATGTGGTCGCTGCTCGAATTCGACATCCTCTGGTTGAGGGGCACCACAGGCATTGCAAAACTTATTTGGTCCAAGGTTGATCGTTTCACAGCGAGGGCAAGTCCACTGTAAATGCACATAACCGAGTCTCTTTCTCGCCATGTCTGTTCATCTCCTTTGCTTTTGAGGTCTCCACTAAAAAGATCAACCACGAGAAGAGGACCAGATTATGTGGGTGAACGGGGGTATTATGCACACCCACATAGATTCCTTCCTACTCCTCGAGGGTAGTTTTTACAGTGTACTCTCGTGATGAAATAGGAATAATTACCCTTCCTACTCATTTTGCACCATCGGTGTAAAATCCAAAAAACGATGGTTGCGTTGGATCCTTCAGTTACAGAAGCCCGTAAGATGTGTTTATCTAATCCTTCCATCCACAAACGGATGGCAAATCTTATCCTGAATGTAATGTACTGGCAAATTGATGGGTAGGAAATAGGGAGGATCATTGGTGAAAATCACGAGCATAAAGTATGGCATGTCACTGGTCAGCATCGTCTTGCTGATAGCTATAATGCTCGCTGCGTGCAAGTCGAGTGAACCAACCGTTCCCCTCATTGGGGGACCTATCACAATCACACCACCACCTACCGAAGCTGTTCCAAGATCTGCCACACCAATCACCCCAACTAAGACACCCGAGCCGACGACAACACAAGTGCTCATCGACGGTCAAGCCGATGATTGGGATATCTATCCACCGCTCCTCACAGATTGGGAGGACGATGCAATTACAGATGGTTTCGATCTCAAATCCGTACGTGCCTTCACTAACGATTTATACCTTTACCTTATGCTTGACTCCTATGGTGAACTTGGGGATTATGCACAATTTAACCTCGATATAGATATCGATGGTGACGGCGTTCTTGACTACATGGTAAGTTTCCATCCACGATTGAGCCAACATGAGCTTTCAGACTTCACTAGTGGCGAACCGTTTAGGAGCTTTATGATGGGAAGCTTCTCCGCTGAGGGTAAGGTTGTGGAGGTCAAGCTTCCAATCGGGCTCCTCGGTGGAGAAGAAAATTTTATCATCAGAGAAATTCGCGTACTGGCGGGGGAATGCTGTGAAGCGGATTGGATCACCATCGATGAGATGGGGCCGGTTTCCGTCGTGAGGACCAACGAGCAAGAAATGACCTATCATGAGAGATGATATGCGTATTGGGCATCCGTTCCTTTCTCGGGTCCAGTGAGCTCACCGTTCATCATTAATGATAAAGATTTCGCGGGTCCACGAGGTTTGTATCTGGTTCAAGATGGGACTCGTGCATATGTTATTAATCAGTATTCAGGAGAGTTGAGTCTGGTGGATCTCGATCCAGCTTCACCTAATTTTGGTGGCGTGAGAATCATAAAAGAAGAGATATACGGATTGACCGATGTGAGCGTTAATCAAGATGAAACCCTTGCTTACTTAAGTCGGGAAGCAGGTTCTCGCGACCCACCGCGAGGGCAGAATGTTGTCACCCGGTTGTACTTAGATAGTGGCGAGGTGGTGACGGTAGCGGATCAATTCGAACAACCGATGAATTTCTTGATGAGCCAGGATGAGACGAAAGGTTACGTCGTTGATTCAGCACAATCAGGCTTATATGAAATCGATCTGGGAAATAGCATCGTCACACCCATCGCGATTGGATTGAATGATCCTTTCGCAGTCGATATTGATGATCTCAATGGATTTGCTTACGTTGTGACTAAACCACCTATGGCTGGTGTATATCCTCTTGGGGGTCTACTACGAATTTTCTTACGAACTGGCCACGTCACCAGTGTTGTGCAAGATGAATATCTCAACCCGACAAGCATTTCGCTAGCCGGTGAGGGGCGCTTGGCTTTCATCACTGAGTATGGCCAAGATGGGGAATGTGACGGCACAGTAAGTGCGATCAACATAGATACAAGGACGGAGGATTTTGGTAAGAAAATTGTCCTTGTATCGGGTCTATGTGGTCCACATGATGTGATCCTTAATCAAGAGGAGACAATGGCCTACTTTGTGGAGGTTGAAGGTTCTAGGTTAGGAGTGGTTCGCATAAACATTGGAGAGATTTTAAATCCCTCTCCATAGGCTTAAACCAAGCCGTCGGCGATGCGAAATATTTATTTATTGTCCTTTAGATACCCGATGTTGATCTTGAGTACAATTCAAATAGGGAGGTGATCGAAATGTTTGTTATGGGGACAAACAGTTGGGAATTTGATATTCCCACAAAGGGATTAATCAAGATGGCACTAAAATTTTCGGAGGATGTTAAAGCTCAAGGAATTGCAGAACTACGTGAAGCGTATATCGCTCCCGACAAAAAGCTATTGTGGTGTACTTGGGAGACCGAGAACCTTGAAGGGTTGCAAGAGGCATTTGACGAAATGAATAAAGAAACGGGGTTGAAATCGGAGCTAAGGGAAGTTGAGATCTTTTATCCAAAGTGAAACGTCCTAGATCATAGGAGCAGAAGCGGGTCATCGTTTCCCCATATAGCCGTTCTAACCCCATCAGAATTGAAGAGCCCACCGAGTTGGTGGGTACTTTATTGCCCTAATCTACTAAGCTTGCGATATGTTGCTCTGTATAAATAAGGCGCCCCCGGAGGGACTCGAACCGCTAATCTACTGATTCGATGTTTTCTTGTATTGAGTCCACAAGATATTTTGGAGTGTTACATCATCCATCCTCTCAAGTAAAACGCACCTGATTTGTACATCCTGTCCACTCAGATCAATGATTCTGTGGCATCTGCAATACAAGTGCAGTATGAGGACGATGGGATTTGAACCCATGATGGGGGTTTTGCAGACCCATATTCGATTAGATACCCTTAATTGACTAGAACCACCAATAATAAATCTACCTCTCCAAGGATTGTTAGAAATCCATGCCGGAGAATGAAGCCGAAAAGGACTCAAAATCATCTCTCGTTCGTCGCGGATCTCGTCTGGTGGCAGCCAGACGGTGGGGAGGTTGCCGAGGTGGACCAGTGTGGCGAGGTCTTTGTCATCGAGTTTGTCGGTCTTAATGATGTTGCCCATGGTGGCCTTTGGACTAGCTGCGTGAGCCAGAAGCGGGATGTACCCCTATCTCATCCACGATCCAATAGTAGTTGCTGTCGGTTTTAAGGACCACGGGAGCTCCTTCAGGGAACCTAGAGAGAAAGCACTTAGTGACTGCGGAATGGTGGTTGACCCCGGTTATCTCAACAGATAAAGTAGTAGTGACGAGAATGGCAAGAAGCGAGTCGCGTCTGTTGGCATCACACCTATCATGGGTTCATGTTGCACCCTTTTTTTCACTGGGTTTATCTTACAACTACCAGTGTAGCGGGAGGAGCAGCGCTTTCATATAAGCAGCAGACCTGGGATGCGCGGCGAATTGATAACGACCAGATTGATCCCCTGCCGCTCATCTCGTAGCCGTTAGAAAAAGCTCAGTCTGATGAAAAAACGCGTTTGTATAGCTATATTGACGATGGGATTCAGCGGATTGGTTGCTGAGATACTCCTTTTAAGGGAGTTTCTGATCATTTTTTCAGGTAACGAATTTTCCATCGGTATTATTCTGGCCAACTGGCTTGTTCTCGAGGCATTCGGATCCTTCTATCTTGGCAGGAAGGTTGAGAAATACAAATTTAAGATTGAAGCATTTATATTTATTACACTTCTTTTCGCCTTATCCTTACTCATATCGATTTATCTGATACGCATCCTAAAAGGGATAATGGGTATTTCTGTTGGTGAAAACATCGGTTTCCTACCAATGTTTTATTCCTCATTTCTGATCCTTTTGCCGGTAAGCAAACTTCACGGCGCATT
>JABAOF010007628.1_pt3 | contig 17750 bp, 20 predicted proteins | sample 7062171 | NCBI WGS metagenome assembly JABAOF01 (sample SAMN14538628, study PRJNA623070) | marine sediment metagenome | biome: marine biome [ENVO:00000428]; feature: marine pelagic biome [ENVO:01000023]; material: deep marine sediment [ENVO:00002113] | place: India: Gulf of Khambhat ...
GCGGAGGCTGAAATTCGCGGAATAAAGCCCAAGAGCTTGTTTCGCCATCCCTGCTTCGTAGGTATTTCGAGGCGACTGGTTATGTTCAGCAAAGGGAACCAGACTCGCGGATATCCCGAGAATTGTTTCTGGAACTAACTCAAGATGCGTGTGCTCCGGTGTTAAATCTGGCAGATCCATGGCGATAAGTGTGTTTTCTTNNAGATATTCAATGATGCCGGCTTTTACCAAATCATCCCAGGCTAGTTCACGGTTTCGAACCCGTTCAACATGCTGCTTTTCAAGGAGGGGAAGGCCATCTTTGACGATTATTAGGGGTCGGCGAACGCGTCCTGCATCTGAATTAATTTGAACTTCGTTTGTATCAGGGTAGAAAGCAAGATTTACTTGGTCATTTAGCTCGTTTCTCTGTCGTCGATCACGGAGCCGAGTAACTAATAATTCAGGTTGATTATGAGTCCCTACAAATCGTCCATTCAGAAACACATAGGTTCCTTTTTTATCTTTAGTGGTTTTCACACCAATAGGCTGGACTTTTAGCGTAAGAAGAACTTCTTCAACCTCTGCTTCATCAGAACCTACTGAGATATATGACATTAAAGCGAGGTTTTTGACGAGGCCACAGTTTGGACCTTCCGGGGTTTCATTCGGGCAGATCTTCCCCCAGTGCGTGGGATGAAGGTCACGGGCTTCGAAGTGTGGTTGGCTTCGGCTCAGTGGAGAAACCACACGACGAAGGTGGCTCATCGATGACATGTAATTTACACGGTCAAGCAGTTGGCTAACGCCAGCTTTCCCGCCAACCCAGTTCCCAGTCGCTAATGCGTGTCGTAGCCGTTCGGTTATTACATCCGCACGAACAGCCGTTTTGATATTGGGTTTCCGTCCCCTTGTTGCCGTTCGCTCTAGCTGGTATTTGATGTCACGACAGAGATTCAGAAAAGCCACACGGAAAAGACTTGTGAGGAGGTCGCCTGCAAGTTTCAACCGTTTATTCGAATAATGGTCTTTGTCATCTTGTTCACGGCGGTCAACGCTTAGTTCTAGGAGGCGTTGAGTCATTTGCCCGATATAATGGGCTTTTGCGATTGCGGCGCCGTCATCCGTTCCGATGTGAGGAAGCAGATATCTGTTTAGGACTTGTTGGGCACGTCGTAAACGATAATCCTTCGTTTGACCCACTGCTACACGCTTCCCAATGTAATCTAAGGCGTTTTCTTGAGTGGCTTTGGAGTCTTTGGGAACTACCAAGGACTCGGCAGCGTGGAAGCTGGGGATTAATTCTTGGCCTAGTTCGGTATCATCTGTTATCGCTGTGACCACACCGCGATCGGTGACTAATCCAAGTGCACGCATTAACACGACGAGGGGAATCTTTCCTGGAACTGATGGAAACGAAACCCGGAAGGTATGATCAGCACGGCGTTCCATTGTCACAGGGGCACGGAAGCCACGAGCGGTTGAAAAGACCTTAGCCATATGCGTGCAAGAGCTACTACTCGTAGCCTCCTCGATAAGAATCCGATTGGGCGCTAAATCCTCTTGTGTCACCAACACGCGTTCAGACCCGTTTATTATGAAATATCCTCCAGGGTCTCGGGGATCTTCACCGGCTTCAACTAATTCCTCAGGCGTCATTGCTGCGAGTCGACAAAACGCGGATTTGAGCATGATTGGAAGTCGACCCACATATACGCTTGTGGTCTCTTCATCATATTCCATCCCTGTTTTTTCATCGCGATATACGGGTGTCATTTCAAGATAAATGGGTGAAGAATACGTAAGATTTCGGATTCGTGCCTCGGCAGGAGCAATTGTACGAACTGAACCATCCGCTTCACGAACTGACGGATTCTGAATTTCCACCCTTCCTAGACGGACATAATAATTCGGAATATCAGGCTCGATTTTGCCTACATCACTTACAATACGTTGAATACGCCTTTCAACAAAGTCATTATAAGAATCGAGGTGCTGGCGGACTAACCCCTTTGACGTAAAAAAGGATTTCATAACTGCCCAACGGTCTTCAGACGAAATTGCCATATTCTACCCTCAGCAACGAAACTGCTCAATTTACGACGGCTATTTTTCCCTCACCAGACGGCACCATACTTCCAATGAGCCCATATAGCTTAAGCCCGCACGAGAAGACTTGGAACCCCGTGTCCTATGAAGCAGAACGGGAACGTTGTCTCATTAGCAATTTTGCCCAGGCAGAAACATGCGGCGCCAAACCAGCCGTCGCTCCAGCGAAGCAGACCGTCTGCGGAGTTAAGGCGACAATGTACAAACGCCTTTTTAAGCTTTCGATTAAACGCCACAGAAACTCATAAAAAAACCACAAAACCCTCCGTTGAAGCTGAACAAAAGAAGAAGTGGCGCCCGTTCCGGGATTCGAACCCGAGTCCTAGGAGATCCGCAGATCAATGAATCTTCATCGACCGTTGACAGTCCCAGATGATAGACCTGGCTACACTAAACGGGCGCGGTATGCTGGAGATTATGCGGGTTAATTTAAAGATTACTCTGGTGGGAGTAGTGGGGTTGGTCCCGGCGCCCGGATTTGAACCAGGAACCATCTGGTGTCTGCGTTGGTTGACACCGCGTCATTGCCGTGAGGCTCAGGGTGCGGTGTATACCTACAGCCAGACGCTCTACCAGGTTGAGCTACGCCGGGATTGCGAAAAATAGGTTTGAAGGTATAGCTTATAAGAGTTTTCAAAGGGTTTTGGTGAAAAGCCGGGAAAGCATGGTGATGATTTCTGAAGCGGCTTTTTGGACGGGTTCAGAGAAGGGTTGAGCGAATTCGTCTGTGAAGGGTTGGATACCGAGGATGAGGATGGTTGTGGTAATATTGTTTTCTAAGTATTCGATAAAGAAGGAAAGGGGTAGTTGGTGTGATGAAAAGACAATGCCTCCGATGGTATCTTTATCAATGAGTTTGATGGTTCCTGGTTCAGTCTGCATTAGGGCGGCATCGAGGAGTAGGATGAGTTGGGGATTTGATTCGATGAGATGACTGATGAAATTTTCGGGAACAGTGCTTGCATTAATAAGCTCGATATGGGGGGGATTACGGTTTTGGAGTTGTTCGATTACGTAGGGTCCGATGCCATCATCGCCTTTGAGATCATTTCCAATTCCAAGGATTGCAATATTGGATGCTTGGCGGAAGGCTTGGGTAAGACGTTTTTTCCAAGATGTCATCAAGTCAGTGAAACGGGAAGAATGTTATATAGCTTCGCTTCTTGTCGCTTCAGATAATGGTGAATGTTAATGATAAAAAAGAAACAGGAACCACCTTCGTCAGAAGAAGAGCACTCTCAGCTTCCCGACGAACCTATTCAGGCAATATTAACACGGGGAAAAGTCAGTATAAAAGGTGAATATGCCCCCGTATTATATGAAGCGGGCTATTATGGAACATTGAAAGATGAACAAAAGTTAACGCTTGAACCGGAAGAAGCCTTATTGTTAGTGAGACGCCAGCGGATTGAGGTGAGCGAAGCACAAGGCGAAATCCTTGATTTTTCGGCATTACTTGAACGCTTAGCGAAGAACCGTCCTGGGCTTTGGACTCGTTTTCTTGTCTATAGTGATTTACGAAGCCGTGGATATGTGGTTCGAACAGGATATGGGAAAGGATTATTGTTTCGAGTTTACCCACGGGGAGCAAAACTCAACGAAGCTACAGCAAAATACTTTGTCTGCGCAATCTCAGAAGGATCACCTCTGAAGGTAGGACAGCTAGAGGCATTTAGCAAACAGGCGAAACGAAACCGCAAGAAACTGATGCTGGCTGTATTAGATCGGCAAGGAGAAACAACCTATTATCTTGTATCACCTGCCGATATTGTTGCAAATAAATGACGCGTGGGTAATAGAATGGCGGGCCCGCCGGGAATTTCGGCGTCAAATTCAATGAACACTTTCGAACCCGGGATTTCCAGCTTAGGAGGCTGGCGCCTTCTCCGGGGGAAGATCCTATCCGACTTGGCCACGGGCCCAAACCTTCCTAGTTTGGAGAGAACCTGATGCTATATGCATGTTTCGATTTATCTTTCAAGTAATTGTACACCTTTCGCTTGGCCCACGTAGACAACATCAGCTTGTGTTGGAAAAAGACCATTTTCAATCACGCCAGGTATTGCATTTAGTTGAGACTCTAACTTCCTTGAATCAGAAATTTTTTGAAACGTAACATCCAAAATGAAATTACCATTATCAGTGATAACTGGTCCCGCCTTTCTTTCACCTTGTCGAAGCATTGGTGAACCACCAAGGCGTTGAATCCGATCCATTGACAGCGCCAAGGCATCAGGAAGCACTTCAACTGGAACTGGCATCCTAGTTCCAAGTTTATCCACGAGTTTAGCACTATCAACGATGATGACAACTTGGTTTGCGGCTTCAGCTAAGATTTTTTCGCGTAGGAGTGCTGCTCCACCGCCTTTAATCAGGGCAAGTTTTGCATCCACTTCATCAGCACCATCCACTGCACAGGCTAAGCTAGTGACAGCACCAAGTGGTACGGTAGTTATTCCAGCATCGTGCAGGCGCAACTGAGTAGCATACGAACTAGGAACCGCCGTTAAAGTAATGTTTTCCGTGGCGATTTTTTCAACTAATAAATCGATGAATATCTCAACCGTAGATCCTGTGCCTACTCCTAGACAAATACCGTCAGAAACATGGTTTATCGCAGCTTCAGCAGCAAACCGCTTTTCCTCATCAACCATCAACCTAAGTCACCTGACAACACTAAAGCGAGCATAGCACTTCAACCATCCCGACCCTTAAAAATTCATCACAGTCTTGGAAATAAAGAATTCTATTAGGCCGTAAGAGAGTGGAGCCTCGGGCGGGATTCGAACCCGCGACCCTCGCCTTACCAAGGCGATGCGCTACCATGCTATGCCACCGAGGCCCAGCAACGTCAATGGTGCCGAGGGCGGGCCTTCCGCGAAACCCACCCGACTTCGGTTCGAACCCGCGACCTCCAGATTTCTCCGGTGCGCCAGCAATCATCAAATCTTGACCCTGGGGCAAAGCCCTATGAGTTACACCCTTGTTACTTAAGTAGCTGCAAGTCTGGCGCTCAACCAGGCTAAGCTACCTCGGCAGCACTAAACCACCGCCCGTACCTTTTAAGCATTATTCTCAGAACGCCTCCAAATCACAAACCGCGCTCCAAGCAGCCACACGAAGCAATTTTAAGCACCAAAACAACCTTGTCACCCCAACACAAATGCGGGGGCGTGTCCAAGGGTCAGCGCCCCACATGACTAAGCCGCGGGGGTATCACCCACCACAGTGACCCCACAGCCAAGCTTGGTCAAAGGCGCAGGACTTAAGATCCTGTCTCGTAGGAGTTCCCGGGTTCGAAGCCCGGCCCCCGCACCATTTTTCTCATGTTCTTAACCGACTTCCAATTTCCCAAAGTTGAACACATCGCGCACGAAATAATTCCCCAACTCAGGAGATAGCAGTCAAAGACAAAAGAAATATGAGATGCCTACAGTTCTTGGACGCCATGATTTTCTTTCCAGTTGGAACAGGGCGGTTCATGTTACGTACCGCTGGTGTGGTCTTCCAAGACAATCGTGTGTTGCTACACCAAGTAGAGGGATGGGATTTCTGGGCGCTCCCTGGAGGGCGAGTACGACATCTGGAAACTACGGAGCAGGCACTGAAACGCGAGATGCTCGAGGAGACCAAGAGCCCCGTCCAAATTGAACGACTCCTATGGGTTGTAGAAAACTTCTTTCAGCATGAAGAAGGATCAGGCCCAACCCACCCGATATTCCTAACGCCATCTCATGAGATTGGGTTCTACTACCTGTGTCGGTTTCCCGAACCCTCGCCGCTTTACGAACAGGAGACATTTCTCGGAGAAGAAAACGGACATACCATTATCTTCAAGTGGTATCCATTAACCGCACTCGAAACCTGCCCCCTCTACCCAGCCTTCTTACGAAAAGCTCTCCAAACACCCCCAGCAAACACCACCCACGTGTGCGTTCGCGAAGGAACACTTACACATTCAACCCCTTGAACACACGACCAGCATCATTCCTAACCATAAAAACATTTTTTAGCCATTTCCGTAAGCAACCCACAATACCCTGATTCCCTCCGAATCATTAATCAACCGTGTATGTATAACTGAAATTAAGCCTCCGTAGCATAGTGGTGGTGCTCTGGCCTTGTAAGCCAGTGGTCCCGGGTTCGAATCCCGGCGGAGGCTCCATTTCAGTTAATGGGTTTTTAGATATTTTTAGATGCAAACTGTTGGAATGAAGAGTTTAGATGTAAATGTAATTTCGCAGGCTCTGAGTGAAGCTCGTGTATGGCATAGAATTCAGAATGACTTTATTTGCACAAAAAAAACACGAATAAAAATCCCGAAACTTTGCGAAAAAGTTGCATATTTTGCTGGTGTTGTTGCGGGTGATGGTAACCTGAACAAGTGTAAACGCAAGATAGGGGGGTACTATTATCGAGTAAATGTTGTGGGTCGGAAAAATTACATGGAACAGTTATCAGTTCTAATCCGAGAGCTCTTTCATTATCAGCCACGCATTCATAGAGATAAAAGAAAGAAGAATTGTTACGCTATCAATATCAACTGTGCGGCGGTTTTTTTCTTTTTCATTGCTTTGGGTTTTCAATCAGGAAAGAAACGAAATATTAGGGTTCCTGCGTTGATTGCAGATGATGCTTCGCTCTTTAAGCATTATATGTTTGGGTTAATTGATGCGGATGGTTTTATTGATAAGAAGAGAGTGCAGTTGAAGCAGAAGGACAGGGGGTTTCTGAATGAGCTTGTGGGTCTTTTGAAGAAGCATTTCGGGATTATTGCAAGGCCTCCGAAGGTCAATTTCACGGAGGGGAAGCCGTACTATTACATTCGGTTTCGGTTTGAACGATTGGCGGGAGGTTAGGGTATCGGAAGAGCTAAATTGTGCAAAGGTTTTTCAACTCTCTTTAGTATCCCATGTTCAATGCTGGGCCGGTAGTCTAGTTCGGTATGATGCGAGGTTTGGGACCTCGTGGTCCCGGGTTCAAATCCCGGCCAGCCCACCACTTTTCTCATCTAAGAGTTCACAACATTTTTATAGCGGGGGAGAAGTGTGCTGGGTGGCGCGGTCATAGAAGCTGGGTCACACCCGGTCTCGTCAGATCCCGGAAGTTAAGCCGGTTTCGTCGCGCTGAGTACTGATATCCGAGAGGTGTCGGGAAAAGTGTGAACTGCGCCACTTCTTTTCCTTTCACCAACTTAATCGTTTCAGGTTGACAGTAAGCAAAGGTTTTTATTTCGCGTTGAAACCGTTCCGACACTAGCATAAACACGTGATGAACAATGTTACAAGTTCCCCTTGGCGATTTCAATTGGATTTTCCAAGTTATTTTTCTAATCTTTTTCATTTTCATTTATCTGTATGGAACCCGGCTGCAGTCCTACATTTGGCAACGTCAAGCAGAAGCCGGGCTTAGACAGCTTGAAGTCTTGGCTAAACAGGGAAAGAACATTGCAACTAAAGCGTTCAAAGATTTAAAAGTCGACGAAAAAGATGTCAAATCAACGGTTGATGATTTCATGGAATTTTTCGTCATCGAGCCAGTAAATGTTGATCCCGCAGGTGTTTTGCAAAGATTAGAACATGTGCTTGATGTAAGAACCACGCGATATGAAGATCAAGTCGCAAGGATTGCCCCGAAGGCGTCACCAGAACAACAGGCTAATGCTGAAGCTGTACTCTCAGGTGCTATGGCACTAAATCAGGTATATCGGATTGTCCGCCATTTCTATTTGTTAGGTAAAAAAACGAAGAGTATTTACTATACTATGCAGTTGCAGATGCAACTCCCGATGATTATTCAAATGGCAAAAGCATACTTTGAAGCAACCCGTGCTTTCGCAGATGGGAAACCTATCGGAGATGGGATGGGACCATTAGCAGTTGCTCACTTTGCGCGAGAAATTAATGCGGGTGAACCAGAAGAAATAGCACAACATACAGTTGCCCTATCAGGTCAATTTGAAGGACGCACTTTGTGGTTTATTCGGGCCAAAGGATATGGAAGCCAGGTTGGTAAACCAGGTGAAGGTATCCGGAGGGTTGTTGAACGAAAAAAGGGTAAAGTTGCACGGATCATCACAGTTGATGCCGGCTTGAAACTTGAAGGAGAAGAGACGGGACAAGTGATTGAAGGTGTTGGTGCAGCTATTGGTGATCCTGGACCAGAGAAATTCAAGATGGAAGATTCAGGTGTCAAACACGAAATTCCCATTGATGCAATTGTTATTAAAGAAGCCTTAGAAGACGCCCTTGCCCCAATGAAAAAATCTCTCGTCGATGCAGTACCCAAAGTGGTTGAAAGAATGAAAAACGCAGTTCTGTTACGCACCAAGAAAGGCGACACAGTCATCATTGCAGGTATTGGAAATACCATCGGAATAGCATAGAATCGTATGTGGTATTCGAATCGTGGCATGTGCTAAACCTTTTTCAGCTGAACACTTATGCAAGACATGAGGAGTGCGTCTTGTCTGAGGAACCATATGAATGGGTGGCCATTGGTGGAACTTTTGACCAATTACATAAAGGTCATAGGACGCTTCTCCGTCGTGCCTTCGAGCTAGGTAAACAGGTTCTTATTGGATTAACGACCCAAGACATGGTAAAGCACAAACCTGATTGGAAAATCATAGCAAGTTATGATGAACGGAAAAATGAACTTGAAAAATGGTTAAATGCAGAGAGTTACACCGGACGATATATCATCCGACCGTTACACAACAAATATGGACCTTCCATTACAATGCCCGAACTCGAACTGATTGTGGTCAGTGAAGAAACCTGTCCCGTCGCTAAAGAAATCAATGAAATCCGTCGCGAGCATGATTTGCCGCTTTTACACATCGCTGTATTAACAATGGTGAAAGCAGAAGATCAGATTTCCATTTCGTCAACTCGAATACGAGCCGGACAAATCGACCGAGATGGTCGAATCATTTACCATGGGGTTTCAAGGCAATAGTGAAAGCGTTTTTGAGGCGCCGTTTCCGTTCTGATAGTTGCAATGAAAGGATATTAGCCACCATCGAGGACGAACCCGAAGAATTCGTTCTGATGAGGATTCGTGCAAATTTGTGGCAACACTGGAGCAGCGTTGAAGGTTATGCGGCATGTGACAGGCTCCTGCATGATCTATGACGTGTCGTCAAGAGGTGATTGTGGGGGCAACCCACGATGTCCACACTTCAACGCCGGGTCGCAAACCACTCATCATGCCCGACATATTAAGAGAGGACCTGTCAGAGGAAAAAGGCGTTCCGCCCACCAATGATGACGGGGCGTTAGTGTATCGGTCAGCAGAGCAGGTGCGACCCACCACTTCTTCGAATCATCAACGTTCAGGTGAAGAAAATACCCCGTCGTCGCCGTCAGACGTTTTATCAGTTCCTTGAAACCGAGCTTGATGAGCTAATTCCGTCCGAGCTGTTACCTCGCCGTATTCGCATTTTGGGGCATGTGGCCATCTTATGGTTAGATCCACGAATTGAAAAGTACAAGGAAGTAATTGGGCAAATCACGTTGCAGTATAGTAAAAAAATCCGATCAGTGTTGAGACGAACAGCAGCCATCGCAGGACCTTATCGACAACCTGCAGTCGAACTGATTGCGGGTTCACCTCAAACAGAAACAGTCTTCAGAGAAAATAAAGTGGTTTTTCATATAGACCCAATGAAAGTAATGTTTTCTGTTGGAAATAAAGGAGAACGCCTTCGCATGAGCAAAATTGGGTCTGGTGAATTGGTCGTTGATATGTTTGCAGGTATTGGACAGTTGTCATTACCCATGGCTGTGCATGCAAGACCCAAGACTATTCATGCGATTGAATGGAACCCTGAAGCTTTTCACTATCTTAAACAGAATATTCAGACCAACAATGTCACTGAGATTTACCGAACATATTTTGGAGATACCCGCCTAATAGCGCCAACTATCAGTCAAGGCAAAGCAGATCGGGTCATCATGGGTTTAATTCAAGGAACAGATAAGTATCTGGAAGCTGGAATACAGTGCGTTCACTCTGAGGGAATGATGCATATTCATGAAATTGGTTCTAAGAATGATTTTGCCACTGAAATTTTTTTAAAAATTGAAGATATCGCCTCATTGATGAAGCGGCGGGTTGAAGTAGTAAATTCCCGAAAGATTAAGACTTATAATCCAAGATACGATCATTTTGTCCTTGATGTCCAAATTTTCGACTGCTAAACCCATAAGCTATCGCGTTATCTGATATTCCGCAATTTCCTGATATAATTTCTTTGCCTCGGGATTCTGCTCAAAGTATTTTCTTACCGGTTCAAGAAAATCAGAAAAGGCTTTTGTTGCAGCTTCCTTTAGATCCAAGGGATGGATAGCTCCAACAGCATACAATGATTCGAGTTCATCAGCACTTGTGATGCTCAAGGGTCCCCCGTATTTTTCTGCTCGTTCAATATGTAAGGTATAATCATCTTGTGTGAAAAGGATGTTGCGGATATAATTTAGAATGGGATTATTTTCTACCTCTCCAGCTGGACAAAAGGCATTCTTAATTTTCCGTTTGATCTCTCGAGTTGAGTCATGTATGAAAATAGCATCACCGGGCTTTGACTTTGACATCTTAATATCAATAGCTACATCTTGTGCTAAAAACTCAGAGGTGACATCCATACGGGCTGTTCCAGTGAGTCCCGGAAGAAGCGGCATGTGAATCCCAATTGGTTTCCACTCTAGCTTCATTTTATCAGCCACTTCGCGCGCTAGGACGTGTGCCCGCCTTTGATCCATTCCTGATAGACAGATTTCATATTTTTGATCGATTATATCTGTTACCTGTAAAAGGGGGTAGATTAGCTTGGAAAAATCAATCGCGGCTTCTTCTTCGGTACGACCCATTATGTCGGTTGAGCGTCGAACCCTAGCGAGAGTTAGATTTTTTGCAACCCGAAGAACCTTCTCCCAATACTCAATTCGACGCATTAAATCTTCAGCCGTTATAATGTGAACTTTAGTAGTATCTACTTTAAGGGCAACAAAAGAATGACGGAGGTAATCAGCGCATCGCCGAATTCTCTCGATGTTCCCGCCAAGTTTATCGTTAACTTGAGCGTGCCAAGTAGCAAGGAGAATTTCCATTCGAACTCCTAAGTTTACAAGTTGATTTAGCTTCTGTACCCAACCTATCCAGCCAATGTGAAATAGCCCGCTGGGTTCAACACCTATGTAGCCACGAGGCTTCTCTTGGCGATTGAAGATATCTGTTAAATCCTCGATAGTTAGCACTTCTTGGGTGTGCCGTGCAATTTTTTCAACGCTGGATGGAAGATTTTTCACAGATAACACTTCTTTGTGACTCGGGCTTATTCTGTGTGATATAAAAGTACACCGCATTAGGTGTCTTAACAAATATGAATAAGGATGAATGGTACCCTAAGCAGTAAATTAGGCGACTTTTATGTGTCCACAACGAAAAGCGACTCGATCGAAACAGGAAAAATTAGAAGAGCGTTTTGAAAGAGGGCTGCGATTATTAACTGAACTCTCTGATGATGGTATATCAATTGTTGTGGAAGGTATTAAGGATATTACAGCGCTACGTGGACTAGGATTAACAGGACCAATATATGCTATGGCCGGACATAATATAGTTAGTTTAGCAGATCAACTATCAAATTCTCGTCGCGTGCTCATTTTATTTGATTTTGATAGACGGGGAGGACAACTAACACGGCATTTAATTAAACAGCTAGAAGGTCGTGGTGTGACTATACTTCATCGAGAAAGATATCAGCTTAAGCGAGCCTTTACTTGGCGAGTTCGTGTGATAGAAGGCCTAAAACAAACAGACAAACCTTCGAAAGGCACAAAGTTTTAATGTAGTTTCCTCGTGTGGCTAATTACATCACGCTTACCATATTATCTAATCAATATCGCAAATCATACTAAAATGGCGTTCGTCGTTTCAAACGCCAACACCAAAAATATCACAAATAACTTTCACAAGGTGGCGATTATGGGAGCAAATGCGGAAAGTACTGGAACCACAAAATATTGTATTCGTGGAAAAATCGAAATAGATGGAGTAGTTGAAACCCCCGATGTGGTAGGTGCTCTCTTTGGTCAAACAGAGGGCCTACACTTCATATCATAGATGTGAAGGGGTAATCGGTGAAGATTTGGACCTAAGGGAATTACAACAGTCGGGGCGAATTGGTCGAATAAAAGTTGAACTTCATACTGAAAGTGGAAAATCACAAGGTACCATCACAATACCTTGTAGTCTTGATAGAACAGAAACTGCAATTCTTGCAGCGGCAATTGAAACAGTTGATAGAGTTGGTCCGTGTGCTGCTAAAATCAGTCTCGAAAAAGTAGAGGATGTCAGAGAAGAGAAGCGTAAACAAATCATTGATCGTGCAGTTGATCTCCTTCGTGATTGGGAAGGAGAAATTTCTCCTGATTCCCAAGAAATGACAGATACAGTATTACGAGAGGCACGTACTGCAGAGATTATTAAACTTGGGAAAGAAAAACTTCCCGCTGGGCCAGAAGCAAAAACCTCAAGCACCATCATTATTGTGGAAGGACGTGCTGACGTACTCGCCCTTCTACGCTCAGGTGTTAAAAATGCTGTCGCCGTCGAGGGAACATCGATTCCAAAATCAATTGCAGACATTGCAAAGGATAAAACCGTTATTGCATTCTTAGACGGAGATCGTGGAGGAGACCTGATTTTCAAAGAGCTCTCACAAGTTATTAAAGTCGATTATGTGGCACGTGCACCAACAGGAAGAGAAGTCGAAGAATTAACACATAAAGAAGTAACAAAAGCCCTCCGAAATAAGGTTCCATCTGTACAAGTTATTGGAAGACCTAAAAGCAAAACACCCTCCACGCCGGATAAAGTAAAAGAAAAGAAGCGCACTCGTAGGGCTCCAGCCAAAAAACCTAAGGAATCGCGTCCTAAGAAGACGCGTCCTCCTACGCGAACAAAGCCGGCTAAAAAACCCGAACCTATGGTAAAAGATTTGGGTTTACCAAAACCCATCCTTAGCTCAGCTGAAAAAATTCAGCAGACGATGATGTCTGTTATTTTGGATGATGACTTCAAACAACTCAAAGAAACTCATGTTGGGGAGCTAGCAAACGAACTACAAGAACTCAAAAAAGCAAAAGTCCTCATATTAGATGGCGTTGTGACCCAACGACTTATTGACATCGCAGAAAATCGCGGCATCGAATTAATAATCGGAGTACGAGTGGGTAATATTGTTAAGAAACCAGCGAAAATGCGCATTCACACTTTTGACGAATTATAATTGTGAAGAGACCCTGTCAAGTCAGCAATGCTTAAATAGCGAGCCCCCGCATTTTCGCTTCATCCTTATCATTACAGAGAGCGTGTAGTTGTGGCTGAAACGAACGTAAAGCTTATTCGTATTTTGCAAGTCGTTGGAATTCTATTCCTAATTGGAGCAGGATTCGTCGCCATAACAAACCTAGCTTTGGATATTCCATGGGACCAATCAGCAGCAATAATTCTTCTCGCGTATTTACTGATTTGTGGGCTTTGTTTTGGGATGACCGGACTAATGAGTGAAAATCCTGAAAGGACCCGCAGGTTGTTAGTTGAATGGCTTATTGTTGTTGCGGCAATTCTCATTTGGGTCGTAGGAGTCTACGCATTACTTCCTTGAGGGATCACCTTGTCTGAAGCAGCAGGAATCATCGCGGGTGTTCGCCCGACACGGATGGAATTACTCACCCTCAAAGAACGTCGCGAGCTAGCGGCTCGAGGCTATGAACTCCTCCGTGAAAAACAAGATGCACTTGTTCGTGAATTCTTTGCAATATTGTCGGAAGCGAAAAAACATCGAGAAGAAATGGAAACGACCCTTGCGGAGGCATTTACTTCATTAATGAATGCAAAATTAGTTGAGGGCGGAGCTAAACTCGAAGAACTAGCTTTAGGGGCTAAAAGCCCCCTAGATTTTGAGGTAGAAACACGAAATACCATGGGTGTTTCAGTTCCAATCTTTAGAATCACTGAACAAGAAGAAACAGTACAATTACACTACAGTTTAGCGGGAACATCATCCACTGTTGATAAAGCCGCTCAAAAAGTGCGAATAGCTCTCGATAAAGTTGTTAGACTAGCTGAAATCGAAGCTACTGTCAAGCGGCTTGCTGCAGAAATTGAAAAGACAAAACGCCGAGTAAATGCACTCAACTATTTAGTACTTCCGCGAATTAACAACACAATTCGATATATTGAACTTATGCTGGAAGAACAAGAAAGAGAGGATCTCTTCCGGATGAAACGAGTAAAGGCTATGCTAGAACGAAAAGAAGACACTTGAATAGGGCTATTTCTCAGTCAGAATTATAATGGCCTTAGCAAGATTACCTTCTGCCGTGCGTAAAGCCTCACGGGCTTCGTCTTCTGAAACATTTGCCTGACTAGCCACAAGCTGGACATCTTCGTCAGTAAATGCTTGGAAGGTAGTCACCGGAGCACCTTCTTCTGATTCGGCAGAGATTGTTAGGCTCCTTTCCTCTGATTTGCCCACTATTTGGTAGATATCCTCACCTTGAGCTTGCATCACTAGCACTTGGGCTTGAGGGATAACTAGTTCTTTGTCAGGAAACCGAATGAGAACTTCAGTTACGTCTTCCAGTTGTTGAAAATCAACGCCCATTCGGCGCATTTGGCGTTCCATTGATCGCTTCTTCGATTTTACTTTCTTTACCTTTACCAATGGTTATCCCTCATACTTTTTGCCGAATCGCATAATTGACTGTACTAATTTAGGTTTTTTGTTTTTTAATTGAATGACGCGTTTTAACAGCTACTCCATGAGTAAGTTCAAGCATCTCCTGGGGACTAAGATTGGCTTTTCCCACTGCAAGAAGCTGATCTTGTTCATCAACAATTAATATCTCATCACCCGCACGAAGTTGAGAATCCACCGATTTAATATGTTTAGCAAAGACGCTGCGTCCTTCAGCAATAAATTGAGCAACTTCTTGATGCACTACGACTCTTAATTTAGGAAAAGGGACCGTTTGATGTAGCCTTTGTCCACCTTCAATTGTAAGAACAATAAATCCATCATGAGCTCTAACAGTAGCTAGAATCTTTGAGTTAAACGTAATTCGACGAATACGCCCCGAACTCTTAGAAATCTCAACCTTACATTCGTCCGGAAACAGTATATGTCCAATTGGTGCACTGAATTGATAGTTAGCAATTCCCCTAATTCGGTAAAGTTTTTCATTGATTTGCGACGTGACTCGCCTCGTCTTTTGTAAAACAACTTATCCATAAATGTCTGTCGTGTCGCCCCGGTCACCAATCGCGCCTAAAACTTTACTTATCGCTTTATTGAAATCTTCTCTGCAGACAACATCACGCAGTTCACGAATTGCAAACATTCCTGCTTCAGTGCAGATTGCCTTCAAATCGGCTCCTGAGGCTCCAGAGGTCTTTGAAGCAAGCTTACCCATATCCACATCCGCTTCAACATTCATATTTCGCATATGAATTTTAAAAATTTGTACACGAGCTTCTTTGTCAGGAAATGGGAACTCAATAATGCGATCAAATCGCCCAGGTCGGGTAAGGGCGGTATCAAGGATGTCAGGACGGTTTGTAGCAGCAAGAATGCGTACATCACCTCGCGGATCGAAACCATCAAGCATACTCAGAAGTTGCATGAGTGTCCTTTGTACTTCTCGATCCCCGCTTGTGGCAATATCGAGACGTCGACTCGCAACGGCATCCAATTCATCAATAAATACTATACTGGGTGCTCGTTTACGAGCCATATAGAAGATTTCTCTTACGATTCTTGCACCCTCACCTATGAACTTTTGGACAAGTTCAGATCCAATTACCCGAATGAATGTCGCCATCGTTTCATGTGCAACGGCTCTCGCTAGTAATGTTTTCCCTGTTCCTGGTGGACCACAGAGAAGAACACCCTTTGGTGGTTCGATACCAACCTTTTCAAAGAGTTCGGGATGAAGAAGAGGGAGTTCAACGGTTTCACGGATTTCTTCAATCTGTTCTTCCAACCCCCCAATATCATCATAAGTAACATCAGGACTTTCTTCAACGTTCATTGCTTGTACAAATGGATCGATAGATATGGGTAAGATATCAACAACTGCAAGAGTTCGTTGATTCAGTGCTACTTTTGCTCCAGATTCCAATTTGCTTCCAATAATGGATTCAGGATAGTTAACAACAAATTGAGGTCCTGTACTGCTTTTTACTATCACTCTGCCATCATCAAGAACATCAATTACGGTAGCAGAAACTAGTGGTGGTTGTCGGAGTTTATTCAGTTCCGCTTGTAGAATTCGTACTTCATTTTCAAGTCGTGTCCGTTCAGCTGCAATTTGCTCCCTTTCTAATTCGAGTTCACGGACTCGTTGTTCTAATAATATGGTACGCTCGGCTAGAGTCACATAGTCATCAGGTGATGTTGACTTTTTGCGGAAATCAGTAGAATCGGTCATTGCATGCTCTCTGAGTGACACGCGCTAAAAGCTTTTTTTATTCCTTACCACAATTGCCTAATCCTATTAAAAGAAGACTAGAATGGAAGTAAACTTTTAGATATTGGCGGTAAATGATAGACTGGGGGCGAAAAAGCTTCATGGTAACCTGTGAAATCTGTGGTCGTGAATGTTATTCAACAAAGGAAATAGCACTTGAAGGGGCACTACTCCAAGCATGCAATCGCTGTGCTGAACTAGGAAAACCTGTTCCTCGAGCAAAACCACCGAGTTCGAGATCTTCATCCATTCCTAGAACTCGGTCTTACTCAGTACCACGTTCTTCATCTACAGGACGTTATCCGTCTAAACGGTCTCAACCTCAAAGACGCGAGTTGGTTCCAGTCGAAGATTTTACCAAACGGATTCGAAAAGCACGAGAAGAAAGAGGAATGGCACAGAAGGACGTAGCCCGTCAACTCCATGAACGGACCTCTGTTATCACGAAAGTTGAAAGTGGCAAGATGGCCCCCACGATTAGCCTAGCACGGAAGTTAGAACATCTGTTTAAACTGACTCTGCTTGAGGAGGCAGAATCTGTGGATCTCTCACCAAGTACTTCGCAAAGCTCAGCAACCTTAGGTGACGTTGTTCAAATAAAACGCAAGAAATCAACTTCCTAAACACCCTAAATGGTTTCGAAGCATATTGAGATGACGAGATTATTTTCATGAAAACATCCGAGTGGCAAATTGTGGTTTTAAAGCTGGATCACCGTCCAGAACGTGATAAACGACTTACAACTCATATCGGATTAACCGCTCGTGCATTCGGAGCCTCAGAATTGCAGACCTCTGGTTTAAGGGACCCAAAAATCGTTGAGACATTAGAACAAGTGTGCGCTCAATGGGGTAACCAAGAATTTAGAGTAACGACGGGTGTTCAGTGGAAAAAACAAATCAAAAAATGGAAAGAAGAAAATGGAGAAATTATCCACCTCACTATGTATGGTCTTCATGTTGACGAAGTGATATCCGAAATTCGAGAGTCGCCCAAGTCAAAACTCATAGTCGTTGGAGGTCCCAAAGTTCCGGCGGAAGTATTCAAAACAGCTGACTATAACGTAGCAATCGGACATCAGCCACATAGTGAAGTTACCGCTCTCTCAATATTTTTAGACCG
>JABAOF010024320.1_pt2 | contig 17715 bp, 15 predicted proteins | sample 7062171 | NCBI WGS metagenome assembly JABAOF01 (sample SAMN14538628, study PRJNA623070) | marine sediment metagenome | biome: marine biome [ENVO:00000428]; feature: marine pelagic biome [ENVO:01000023]; material: deep marine sediment [ENVO:00002113] | place: India: Gulf of Khambhat ...
TCCCTCTGCATCCCAGCTTCCTGAGGATTTTATGAACTGCAAACTTTCAAAATGGGGATCAACGGCTGTTTTGATGAGTCTTGTTCTTATCTTGCCAGTCCTTGCATCAGCAAGATACATATCGATCGAAAACAGATTCTTGCTCGAAAGGAATACAATCTGCTTCCCGTCGGGGCTGAGGGCCGGCGAAACATTCAATCTATTCTCTTTTGTGCCTTTAAACAACAAGCGGCTCGATTTATCGGTCACGTCTGTCAACTCAGTAAGAGGGCTGTAAGCATCCTTCATGGAATTGTGCCAGCCTTCGGAAAGCTCCTCCAAAGAGACTCCGAGGACTTTCTTGATAACTGGTTTATAATCGCCGGTTTTGCTGACTGCCTTCATGATTTTTGTTACTGCTGTGTCTCCCCATCTTCCCGTGATATAGGCCCAGAGAGATTGACCATATCGATAAGGGAAATATTGAGGATTATTCAGCTTTTGAACTGTGGGAAGCTTTTCTCTGCGAGTTATATCACGCATCCACATAGCAGTGTGGGGATCTACGGACCCAATCGAGAGATACTCAGCAAGACCTTCAATGAGCCAGAGAGGAAGTCTGAGAGCTGTGGGCGCAGCATTGGCATTGCTCGTGCGATCCTGGGAAGTTATGTCAAACTGGAAAGCGTGAACAAGCTCGTGGCCTATCACATGATCGGATTCAGCTAATGAAGCCCCGAGTGGAAGGACTATCCGCCTCTTGAACATCTCGGTGACTCCTCCGGTCCCTTCGCCGATAATACCAGGAATAGCTGATGTCTGCTGGAAATCAGGAGAACTGGCGTAGAGAATAAGAGGCTGACGGCCCCTTAAATCATGATTGAAAATCCTCGATAGCCTGGCATACCACCTCTCAGCCATACGAGCAGCTTGTTTGGCTGCCTCCAATTTCTCGGGGTAGAAGTAAATGTCAAAGTGCTCTGTACTCATAACCTTAAAATCGAATGTCTCATACTGCACTTTGTTCCGTCCAAAGTACTGAGCCTCTATTGAAGAAACTGTTATTCCTACTCCCAACATCAGGAGCACAAGAAGCATAAACGGTCTAAATTTATTCCGAAATCTCATAATTCACCTCACATTTTTCCCAATTTATTTTACTTATCCTATCAGATAACTATATTCTAATAAATATATTTAAAAAAATCAAGCATTTTTTATTAATATAATTATATTCTTATTTATATTTCTTTAGTATCTTTTTTGCCATAAATCCTTTGCTCTTCCATCGGCCGGTATCCTTGAAAGAATAAATTAAGCAAAGTAGATCAATCTGGGATTAAGCTTTGCCATAGAGAATAAATATTCTTCAGCTTCTAATTGTCCAGGCATCCCTATGACAACGCCTAACCCCAAGAGTAGCTATAAGATAGGGTTCCCGTAGTCAGGTTCCTCTCCATACCCATTTAAAAGCCTTATTCTAAATCTAAATCTTGATAATTATTTTTTTCCTGTACAAAGGAACCATTATTCCTACCCAGAGAATGATGAGAAACAAGGGATAGAGCAAAGAGCCGATTGATTGTCCTGCCCAGGGAGCCAGAAGGTGGTTGTAGATGAATGCTTTTAAGGGTAAAACTTCGCCTGACGCCGAAACTTTAATCAAGCCGATAAGCCTTGCCATCAAACTTAATCCTACATAAGCTACAATCGCATTGGTGCCAAGAACAAGAAAAGGAGTAGACCATTTTTTAATCCTCATTCCTTCGATCATTCCATAGCAGAACCCCAAGAAAAGTAGAGCAACTCCCGCTGTAAATAGCACATGGGTGCTTGTCCAGAGCTGCTTGTTAATCGGAAAAAGAGGATGAAGTAAAAGGCCGCTCACGGTGAAGAAAAGACCTCCGACTAAAATGCCGAAAGTTTTATGAAGAATCGTCTTGGAAGACCGTAGCCAATCACCGGTCAGAGTTCCTAGCAAGGTCGTCGCAATCGCCGGCAAAGTACTCAGAATCCCTTCCGGATCAAAACCAGGTTTATACAGATGGCCGGCTAGAAGTTGGCTGTCTATATAGGCACAGAGATTTCCTTCGTAGGTCAGAACTCCAGGACCATAGCCTGGAACAGGGACCAATTTCATCAATAACCAGTAAATAGCCAAAAATGAGAAAGAAGCCATGCACCGGCCTTTAACGTCTGTCTTCAAGAAAAGAATAGAAGAAAAAAGATAACAGATAGCAATTCGCTGGAGAACACCGGGAATTCGAATAGTTAAAAGGTTAAAGTGGGGAAAGAGAGCAAGTAAGATTCCAAGGCCAAAAAGAATAACTGTCCTTCTCATGATTTTCAAATACAATTCTTTTTTCTCAATGCCCTGCTCTATTCTTTTGGAAAAGGAAAGAGAAATGGATATACCTACAATAAACAAGAAAAAGGGAAAGACAAGATCTGTAGGTGTCCAGCCATGCCACTCAGCATGCTTCAGAGGAGCGTAGACATGTTTCCAGCTTCCTGGATTGTTCACAAGAATCATTCCCGCAATAGTAAGTCCGCGGAAAGCATCTAATGATGAAAGACGTCTTCCTTTCAAAACTTGTCTCTTGTTATCAGTTATGTGATGTAGCTAATTTCTAATTCTAGAATTGGCATGTTTACTTTTGTATCATCATATGTTCGATCTCAAAAATCATAAAAATGCCTTTAAGCTATTATATGTAATTCTATTTAGTAAAGACTGATTATGCCAGAAAAATATTCATCTTCTGCCAAGCAACAATAAATCTTCTTTTTCTGTTCCCGTCCTTTTTAAGCAGTGGATTAGAACATTTTCCTCTTCATCTCTTGTTCCGTAGAAGATAAAATGTTCCGCAATCTCTATGTCAAAATACTGTGTGGCTATTTTTGCTAATGTCTTTCCATTCTCATCAAGAAGCCAATAATCTCTTTTCTGCTGTTCATCATCCCAAAGTCCCGAAATGAAAATATTTCCATCAGGAGTTTGAGAAATTCCATCCAAGTTTGGCCTTTTCTCATAGATGGATTTTTTATATTTTTCTATAACCGTTCCAAACCGGTTATACCAATCCTTGTCTCTAAAGCTTCTCTTTCTTTCCTCTCTCCATTCATCAAGATCATTTTTCGTTACCTTTTCTGGCTTAGAGAGGGGCGTATCTATTTCCTTCACTAATATCCCCTTAAAATCATAGACTTTTAGTTTTGTGCTCAATCCATCGGTAAAAATGACTTTATTGTCTTCAAAAGGGGACCATAAAAATCTGGGTGTAAACGGGAGCCCTGAATCAGCTCCGTCGCCGACGTACGATATCCTTGTGAAATAACCAGTTTTTTTAATCCTGGAAGTTATCCGGCCTTCTGAGTCAAGAATTACAAGTTCTTGAGGAAAGCTGTATAAAAAGTAATCTTTTTGTTTCTCCGGCGTCCCAGTGAATGAAAGTTGAGTAAGGTAGCTGCCATCAGGCAATGAAACAGCTCTATTTACCCCGAAAAATTCCTTTATTTCTATCTTTAAGACTTTAGAAAGTTCACCTGACAACTCCATAAAAGTTATCCAGGGATGTCCGCCAAAAAATTCGGTGAAAAACAACTTTTCATCAGGCGTGAATCCAAACGACGCACCATCAGGTCGCTGAATTTCACCCGGACCCTGCCCTTTTCCTCCAATTTTTCTCAAAAACTTTCCTTCAGGAGAGAACACTTTTATAAAAGCATCTGCCAGGTCATACGCATAGATGTTACCATCAGGCCCTTCTCGAATCTGTTGGGGGTAAATCAACAGGCCATCCCCCTCTTCTCTTCCGATGATTATTTCTTCATCACCGAAGATAAATATAAAACTTCCCAGTAACAGAATCACAGTCAAAATAAGCTTCTTCATTTTACATCTCCAAATTATGATTTATCGCAATCTATATAATAATACTAATTAATTACAAAAACTATTAAGACTTTTTTTCCAGATTGTTGGATGAAAATTCGCCTGTGCCCCTGCAAAGAATTCCAACGTACAATTTTCTCCTAACAAAAATCCAGAATTTTTCAGGCTATTAATAATCTTAAATTTTTCGCTTTTCCAAAAGCAGGGCATCCTGGATTCGCCTCGGCACCAATTTTTCGATTTATTTTTTATGCGAAAAAAAGAGAACCTTTGCTCCAAAGTCTTGACAACAGGATGATAATATTTTAAATCTTTGGATGAAAAAAGAGTAGAATAAAATATTTTAAAAAGTAGAGAACAACTTAAGAAAAATTATGGTATAATCCCCAAAGAAAAGGAGAGGACTTGTTAAGAAGACCTTTACTTAGAAGATCTTCATATTCACAGACTTCATCGTTTTTCCTTAAAAGATTACTCATTTTCTCTTGCCTTTTATTATCTATTCTAAAAATCGGATTTTCTCCAAATCAATCAATAAGAACAGTAACCCTCAAAGTAGCGGCCGATGAGGAATACAAAATAAGCAAGATGTGGCGTTTTGAAATTAAGAGATTAATTGGTGATTCTTCCGACGATTTTGCCAAATATTTCGGAATAAAATTCAGAATAAAAAAGATTGAAAGCTGGTTCTCAGATAACGCTCGAGAATCAACGTACGAGTTATTGAGCGACTTAAGAAAAAAAGTTCCGCAAGGAGATTGTGATATCGTTGTAGGCTTCACGGGCCAGCGCCAAATTAGACCTGATCTTTCTGGAGCAGCAACTTATCTTCATGGGTACGTGATCATAAGAAAGCTACAATCGGAAACTTCCATGCAATCTCTGCTAAAACATGAACTCTCTCACTTGTTTGGTGCTGCTGACCTTAACGATAAAAGCTCTATCATGAACAATAAAAACCTAGGTCACGAATTTGATGAATTTACTACTCGAATTATTCAACTAAATAAAACTCGAGATTTTAATCCTTATGTCTTTCCTTTGCCAAAAGACAAACTGGATGATGCTATCTCTCTGTATAACCAAAGAAAAAAATCAAATCAGAGCGAACCTAATGTAAATATCTTATTGGCTCTCCTCTATTTGGAAAAAAGAGACTACAAATCAGCAATAAAAGAATGCTTTCAAGCAATTCAAATAGACCCTGAACTCCCAGAGGCATATAGTCTTTCAGGCATTGCTTACCGGCGGGATGGGAAGATTGATTTGGCAATAAGTGCCTACCATAAAGTCCTTCTTTCACAACCAAGACTTCCTGAGCTGTACTATAATCTGGGAATCGCCTATATGAAGAAAGGAATGAATGATGAAGCAATAAAAGAGTACCACAAGAGCATTGAACTCAATCCCCATTTTGCCAAGGCTTATGCCAACTTAGCTCATGTTTATCTTGAAAAGGGAATGGCAGACTTTGCGATTAAAGAATGTAAGAAGGCTTTAGAAATTTATCCTCAATTGGCCATTGCTTTCTCTACCTTAGGAGGCGCATACCTCCTTAAAGACAATCTTGAAAAAGCGGAAGCTTTCTCCTTGAAGGCATTAAAGCTGGACAATGATCTTGCGGGAGCCCACAATAATTTAGGCAGCGTTTATATAAATAAAAAAATGATGGATGCAGCAATCGAGGAGTATCTAAAAGCTTTAGAGGTTGACCCTGAATATACAAAAGCTCACTACAATTTAGGCAGAGCCTATCTACTTAAGGGATCAATTGATAAAGCGATTGGTAAATTTAAAGACGCAATTAAATTAAAACCTGATTATTATAAAGCCTATGGCAACCTAGCCGCCGCTTATCTGGGAAAAGGGATGGCAGAAGAAGCGATCATACAATGCAAGAAAGCTATAGAGCTTAAGCCAGCCTATGCGCATGCTTACTCTAATCTAGGGCACGCCTATCTTAAAAAAGGAATGACCAGAGAAGCCGAAGATGCTTTTAACAAAGCGGTTGCCATTGACCATACTCTTGCTGCACCTCACAACCTTTTAGGGATTCTGTTTGAAAAAGAAGAAAATATTGAGAAAGCAAAGGACGAATATCTGAAAGCAATTGAGCTAAAGCCTGATTATCTTGAAGCTCATCTTAACCTGGCAAACATGTACTTTAAAATAAATCTCCTTCCTGAATCAGCGGCTCATTACAAGAAAGTGATCGAAATTGATCCTGATTGTGCCCAGGCTTATAATAATTTAGCGGTTATCTTATTCTATCAGGAGAAGTACGCTTTAGCCTGGAAATATTTGAAAAAGGTGGAGGACATAGGAGCTAAAGTCCATCCTGAGTTCAAAAAAGAGGTACTGAGCAAGCTGAAAAAAAAGCAGTAACCAGAAGCCAAAATAATTTTTAGTGTTTTTTTCTCCAATCTTTCACATTCGTCACAACAGAAGCGAACAAGGCAAGTGTGAGGAATAATACAGTGAAAATATCCACGAGTCTCTCGCTTACATTTAAACCGGTCAAAGAATCAACAAGGAATTTTGTGTAGGACGAAGGCATATCATAGTGTCCTAGTTTCATCCGCACTTGCCAGTGCCATTCTGTGCTGGGACAGAAACCAAAACCATACCATATACCCAAAATAGTCCAGGAAAAGGCTGTTAAGAGCACAACAACCAGGTTTGCTACCCTGGTTTTTCTCCAAATCCAGCCAAAAAGGTTGAAAACGATAAGGGCGGAATGAAATACGAAAAAGAATTTATCCAAAAAAACATACATGCTCTATTTTCAGGAGTTCTTTTTATAACCAGGATTTAATCGTAATTTATAATCGGCTCTAGAGTGTTCTATAATCAGGATTAAGGTTAACCTCTAAACAGCTTGGGAGCGGAATCTGGCATACCTCTTCTCTATCTCTGGTCTTGAATTCTATCTCCTCTCATATCTTCCTATCAGTTGACCTTCAGCCAGGATATGGCCCTCCATAGCCTTTAACAATTCTGCTTTGGTAGCTCCGGCTTCAAGATTGATTTCGGTATCCAAGGCATAGAGTTTGAAAAAGTATCTGTGCGTACCTCCAGGAGGACAGGGACCGCCGTACCCGATCTTACGAAAATCATTCATTCCCTGTTTGGCGCCATTCTCCAGTTCCTTGTCAGGAGGAATGTTTTCACGGAACTCTGTGATGTCCGCAGGAAGATTGAAAAGAACCCAATGCACCCAGGTGCCCATTGGAGCATCTGGGTCATCACAAATAAGGGCAAAAGTCTTTGTTCCTTCGGGACCAGAAGTCCAGGAGAGGGGTGGAGAAATATCCATTCCATCGCACGTGTATTTCCATGGTATCTGGCCGCCTGGTACAAAGGCAGGGCTCTTAATTTTTATTTCCATGTTCTTCCCTCCTTATGTCATGTCTGAACAACGGATTCTTTTGATTATAATAACTAAAATATTATGATGTTTCAATCATCATCTTTGTTAGAGTTAAACCTTTAAAATTTTTGTATTTATGCTTTTATTATCTTTAGCAAAAATATAGAATTAAGAAGTTTAGTGCTCAATAAATAGAAACAGCTATAAAGGTTTGATCCTGGTGATTGAAGCAATTCTGTACGAAAAGCTATCAAATAATAAAGTCCGATGTAATGTTTGCCAGAGAAGATGCGTGATAAACGAGGATGAAAGAGGATATTGCCTGACAAGGCTTAATCATCAGGGAAAACTTCACTCTTTAATCTACGCTCGTATCTCAACCATGATGGTTTCCCCTATTGAGAAAAAACCTGTCTATCATTTTTTCCCAGGTTCGGAATGGCTGTCGCTAGGGAGTTTTGGATGCAACTTTCGCTGTCCCGGCTGTCAGAATTGGGAAATCGCTCACTCAGATGTAAAAGAGGACATAGAAAAAGCAAAGCATATCCCCCCAAAAAAATTAATCCCGATTGCCATGAAAAGCCAGTCTGTGGGAATCTCCTGGACTTACAATGAGCCAACTCTCTGGTTAGAGTATACTCTGGATGGAGCGAAATTAGCCAAAATAAACAAGCTTTACACAAATTATGTTACTAACGGCTTTATGACTCCTGAGGCTCTGGATACTATAGGCCGCTATTTGGATGTTTTTCGGGTAGATCTGAAAGGATTTTCTGAAGATTCTTACAAAAAACTTGCCGATATTGATGACTTCTCAGGGATTTTAGAGATTATCAAGAGAGCCAAGAAAAAATGGGGAATGCATGTAGAAATTGTAACCAATGTTATTCCTGGAATTAATGATAATGAAGAAGATCTTTGGAAAATAGCAGCTTGGATTTGCCGCGAATTAGGGAGGGATACTCCTTGGCATGTAACCCGCTTCTTTCCTCATCTCCAACTATCCAATGTCTCCCCTACTTCCTTAGAAACCCTTAGAAATATTAAAAAAATCGGTTTGACGCAAGGGCTTAAATATGTCTACCTAGGAAATGTCCCTGAAAGCAAAGGGGAGAACACGTGCTGTCCTGATTGCGGCACAATTCTCATAACCAGAAAGGAATTTACAACCAGAATACTCCAAATGAATAAGGGAAAATGCGAAATATGCAATTGCTTAATCGCCGGGAAATTTTAGGATAATTGTCCTGCCTTCCCATATAACATCAAATAAAATAAAATAGATATTCATAAAGGCAATAATTAACAAGAATGAGTGACATAAAAAATAAAAGAATTGTAAGAATAGTTTTGATTCTCTTTATTCTATCTTTTCCTGTCTTTGCCCAAGAAAATAAAGAGCAAAAGAAGCCGTCTCAGAAAGAGCTTGGTAAGAAGGCCCTCAATACAGATAGATATATAATATCCCGAATCAATGGCCCTATTAAGCTAGACGGTCTGAGCGAAGAAACGGCCTGGGATGGTATTAAACCTCTTCCAGTTGTCATGCACGCGCCTAATTTCCTCGATGAACCGACGGAAAAAACAGAAATCTTTGTGGCTTATGACGATGATTATCTGTATGTGGCAGGTCGTCTGTATGACAGCGAGCCTTCCAAAATACAATGCACCTCTAAAAAACGGGATGATATGAAGCCTAACAACGACTGGTTTGGCATCATTGTCGATACGTTCAACGATAAAGAAAATGCCCTGGTATTTTTTACAACTCCATCAGGCCTGCGATTGGATATGACAGTCTTTAACGATGCTCAGGGCGAGATGCCCTTTAATACGGACTGGAATACATTTTGGGATGTGGAAATAGAGCGCAACGAAGACGGATGGTTTGCAGAGATGCGCATCCCGCTCTCGAGTCTGCAATTTCAAGACAAAGATGGCAGTTGTGTTATGGGTCTTATCTCTTGGCGATGGATCGCTCGCAAGAATGAATCGGTATCGTTCCCAGCAATTTCTCCGGATTGGGGAATGTTTAGCCTTTTCAAGCCTTCACAGGCTCAAGAAGTCGTCTTCCAAGGCATCTACAAGAAGAAGCCTCTGTATATTGCTCCTTACGTACTCGGAGGATTTGGGCACTCTTACGAACTCAACGAGGCTGAAACTGCTTATGAGCGAAGTGATGACCCGGCGCGTGAGCTAGGGCTGGATATCAAATATGGACTGACGAGCAACCTTACTCTTGACGTTACGGTCAATACCGATTTTGCTCAGGTCGAGGCTGATGACGAGCAGGTAAATTTAACCCGTTTTTCACTTTTCTTTCCTGAAAAACGGCTTTTTTTTCAGGAGCGTTCAAGTACTTTTGATTTCAATCTAGGCGGAGAGAATAGCCTATTTTACAGCCGTCGGATTGGAATCTATGAGGGACAGTCAGTCCGTATCTATGGAGGAGCCCGCCTGGTAGGACGAGTGGGAGGTTGGGATTTGGGTTTTCTCAATATGCAAACAGCAGCGATTGAAGGTCTCCTCTCAGAAAATTTTGGTGTCCTTCGCATACGCCGCCAGGTGTTTAATCCCTATTCGTATCTAGGGGGTATTATAACCTCCAGAATATGTGCAGATAACACCTACAACATAGCTTATGGACTGGATGGTATATTTCGCCTCTTCGGCAATGACTATTTTTCATTTAAACTAGCGCAGACCTTTGAAAACGGCCAAGAAAATAATCTGACATCGCTTAATCAGGCACGAATGGGATTGAGATGGGAAAGGCGTTCCCTCACGGGACTGGGATATGACTTTAGTTTTTCCAGTGTTGGCCCAGATTTTAATCCAGGTATGGGATTCCAGATGCGAGAAAATTATACTCGGTTTGGATACCGCCTACTTTACGGATGGAGACCAGGCGAGAAATCTTCTCTACTTCGCCATCATGTTTTTTTAGACGGATTTCTGTTATTAGAAAACACGGGCGGATCGATGGAGTCGGCTGAAATCGGACCGGGATGGGAGTTTGAAACCAAGTCCGGTGCCTACAGTAATTTTGCGTTCAAAATGTTTTGGGAAGATGTGCCTGAAGAGTTCGAGCTCTCAGACGATGCCGAAGTACCCATAGGAAAATATTCATTCTACGGACTGAATGCAACCTATATAACACCCATGACCAGGCTCTTTTTCACAGAGAATACACTTGATGTCGGCACTTTTTATGATGGTTGGCGGTTATCGCTCAGCGTGTCTCCTTGGTGGAGCATCTCCTCCAGCCTTGAATTGAGTGGAATGTATCAATTCAACAGAATTGTGTTTCCCGACCGCGATCAACAGTTTACCGCACATATTGCCCGCCTTCGTTTCTTGGCCATGCTGAGCACCAAGTTTTCTGCAACAGCCTTTATCCAGTACAACAGTGCCAGCAACACGGTTATCACCAATATCCGGATTCGATATAATCCGCGCGAAGGTAATGACCTTTATCTTGTCTATAACGAAGGGCTGAATACGAACCGATTCAGACAGAGTCCTATCCCTCCAGCTACAGGCAATCGTGCGGTGATGATCAAATACAGCTATACTTTTAACTTTTGATTAAAAAAGATGATTTCTCTCTATCTTCATCAGGCAAAATTTTAAGCAAAGGGTCCTTATCATTGTAAAAAGGAGGAACATATATTTTATGTTTTTGTTGAAAAAACATTTTTTATCATGTAAAAATTAAAAATAGTATGAGCAAAGAACAAAGAGAATTTTTACGGTTTGAGTGTGTTCTGCCTGCAGAGGTTGTGAAAATTGAAGGTAAGGATGACTTAATTGATAGGATAACAGCTCATGACTTCTCCCGTGAAGGATTAAAGCTAACTATAAGCTTTAATCTTGATCCTGGCTCAAAGATGGAGCTAAAGCTCTTCCTTCCAGAAAAAAAGATATCATCCCAATTGTCAGGAGAGGTCACCTGGATCAAGGGAGCCCAGAATAAGATGGAAGTAGGACTGAAGATACGAGAGATGGATAAGAAATTGAAGAGCGAGATCCTTAATTGGGTTTTCCCAAAATGGCTCGAAAAAGAGAGAAAAAAACAAAGAGAACCGTAGAATATTCTAATAGCTAGGTTTTATCTACCTTAAAAAAGAAGATTTAAAGCCCGAGAAAAAATCCAGCCTTAAAAGCTAAAAAATTGATCTATTCCTCAAAGAATAAGACTGTATTGCTCAAAAAAGAGCAAGATTTCTGGATAGTTTAGAGCCCCTATTTTCTTTCGGGATAAAAACGGCTGATTTTTTCCAAAATTAGCTGTTGACAAAAATCTTTTATTACATTAATAATAAATAAGTTATAATTGGGGAATAGATGGAACAAAAAGATATTTTAAATTCCTGGAAAGAAATCTCTATTTACCTAGATCGAAACGTAAGAACATGCCAAAGATGGGAAAAAGAGCTGGGATTGCCGGTTCATCGTATTGACCAGAACTCAGAACATTCAAAAGTTTTCGCCTATAAATTAGACATCGACCAGTGGCTAAAAGAAAGAGCGGAAAGCAAAAAGATAAAAAAAACATCCTTCCTGCAGTCCAGATGGTCAATCACTAGCCTTGTATCAATCCTAGTTTTATTATTGGCAGTTTTCTTATTTATGCTTTTCACAAACAGGATATCAATCTCTCCTCAGCCTGGAAACCTTTCCTTTGCTGTCCTGCCTTTTGAGAATCTCAATCCCTCAAAGCAAGACGAATATTTTTCTGAGGGCATGACTAACGAAATAATCAATAAGATGACGATGCTGAATGAACTTAAAGTTTTGCCTGCAATATCGGTCTCTAAATATAACGACTCTTCTAAAGATACAAGGCAGATCGCTGAAGAATTAAAGGTAGACTATATTTTATTGGGGAAAATAAAAAAAGACGGAGATAACATTGCAATCGGAGTCCAGCTTATAAGGACAAAAGACTGCAGCACTATCTGGAGCGAAGAATTCGCGGATACTCTAGAAAATGTTTTTTTCATTCAGGAGAAAATCTGTCGAAAAGTACATGCAAAATTAAATTTAAATATTGACCCAAGCTTAGCTCTCTTAGCCAATGCTGGAAAAACTAATGATTACTTTGCTTATGATAGTTATTTAAAAGGAAGTTATATCTTAGGCAAACTAAACGAAAATAATGATGACCCCTGGAAATTATATCATCAGGGAAAATTTTACTCGGGTAAGTGGACTCCCGAAAGCAATAAACTGGCTATTAGTCTTTTTAGCCAGGCTATTGAAATAGATAGAAATTTTGCTCTGGCTTACATCGGACTAGCATACTGCTATGCTAATTTTGTGAATTTTAACTGGGACTATGATATAAAATGGGCAAATAAAGCTGAATACCTTCTTAAAGAAGCTCAAGCTATATCCCCTGACCTTCCAGAATATTACACGGCTCTGATCGAAGTTTACTTATTAAAAGAATTTGGCTTTGACAAAAATACGAAAAAACTCGCCTTCGATCTGGCTCGAGAAGGAATTAAAAGATACCCGGAGAATGCTCAATTGAATTCCATAGTTGGCTATTGTTACTATTTTAAATTCGGAGAAGAGGGAAATGAAGCTGATTTTAAAAAGGCTTTTGAGTATAAGGAAAAAAGTTTTTGGCTGAATCCTTATGGACTCAATAATATTATCTTTGCTGAGCTTTTGACGTTTAAAAAAGAATTTTATAAGGCTATAGATGTCTGCAATATTGTTGAAAAGTATGATTATTCCATGATGGCTAAATTCAGGTTAGGGCAGATTTATTACTACATGGGGCATCTAAATGAGAGCAAGGCTGTCTTCCAGCAATTTGACAGTGCTCACTTGGATCTTAAAATTGTTTCGTCGCTTTATTTAGGGATGATTTCTTCCCAGAGAGGAGAAAAAGAAAAAGCCTTAAAAATTATCGATGATATCAGTCTTTTGTCACCACAGGAATTTATTTTATATGATCATCTTAAGCTGGCTTCCATATATATGGGCTTGGGAATGAAAGAATCAGGCTATGAACATCTGAGATCTTTTTTCAAGAGTTCACCAGCCCAAAAGATGCGTTTTGCTTATCTTAAATATATAGATTTTGACAGGAATTTTGACAGAGTTAGAGAAGAAGAGGAATTTATAAGGATAACCAAAAATAAATTTTAAGGGGAATTCCATGGCTAAAAGTAAAACAATTCGAGTAACGCCAAACGTCCAGAAAAGCTTGGAAGAATTAAAAACCGCTGTAAAATCCTTGCCTGCTGGAGACCTGAAAAAAAGAGCAGAGGGAGCCATAAGCTATCTCTCACAGACCTTCAAGGGCAAACCTCAACCGGGGAAAGGAAGAACCTGCCCTATCGGTTATATGATTAAAGGGTAATTACTCAACAAACAAAACCTTAATAAATCTAGTTTGCCTAATTATCAGTATATGAAATCGGGATGAAGCTATCCTGCTTAACTCTAATCATAACAGATGACTGCAATTTCAACTGCAAGTATTGCTATAAGACAAAAAACAAAAATCATATGAAATATTCAACTGTTCATAAATCGGTAGTTTTTTTTTTACCAAAACTTACAAAAAATTATTACTTCATTATCTCTGGAGGAGAGCCTCTTCTTTCTTTTGACCTGATAAGAAAATCCGTATCCCTCCTGAACGAAAAAAATAGAGAGCTCAATAAAAGAGCTAATTACTCCATAACAACCAACGGAAGCCTTCTCACAAAAGAGATAATTCAATTCTTTAATGAGCATAAATTTTCAGTTATATTGAGCTTCGATAGTCTGGCTCAGGACGTTTTGAGAAAGAAGGGGAGCTTTAAGAAGACAGTCCCAATCATTAAAGAAATATTAAATTGCCCTGATATTGGTCTTGAAATCAACAGTGTCTTTGCACCAACGACTGTTGACTATATTTCTGAGTCGATTAAATTTATCATGGATCTTGGCGTTCCTGAAATTCATTTTTCTCTCTCCACGATTAAGCCCTGGAATCAAGTTTCTCTCCTGAAATTAAAGAATGAAATGATGAAACTGAGGAAAATGCTTGTTGACCACTACAGAAGAAAGAAGGACATTCCGGTTGTAAATTTCAAAGAAGAATCAGGCAAAGGGATTTTCTACTGCGCAGCCGGGAAGAATAGAATGGCAATAACTCCAGATGAAAAAATCTGGGGATGCTTTCTTTTTCCAGATTATTTCAAAGGAAAAGAAAATTCTCTTGAGCATAAAGATTTCTTTTTTGGCACTTTGGATGATTTCATCGAAGATCACAAAAATATATTTCCCCGAATTTCTTCGAACTATGCCCGGCTTTCTATGGACAATTTTTCAACCTCCCGCATGGAATGTTTCCTTTGCCCGGAGCTAGAGAAATGTACAGTATGTCCGATCAATGCATCCTTTTCGGGGCACTCTTTAGGGAAAATTCCTTTTTATCTATGTGAAATCCAGAAGATAAAAATTAAGGAGAAAGAAAAGTTCAGGCAAGAGATTCAAAAAATATAGATTTTCCCTCCATGTGGATTATCTCTCACAGCAAAAAAGATTCCGTATTCATAATATTTTATTATAAATCCTTGAATTTATCTGTCTGACTATGGTTTGACACCATAAATATTTATGCTTATAACCGAACTTACAGCCTCTCTTGCCTCTTCAGGTGAAATATCTAGATTCTCTATGATTGCTCTTGCGGCGGGATCATTATACAGACTCTCATAAGGAAAACTTGTTTCATCAATCAGCCTGACCTCCTGAAATCCGGCCTCTTTTATGGCCTCTATGTATTCATCCTTCATCACAGCCCCAGAAACACACCCAACATAGGCCTCGATAGAGCTCTTTATGCTATCCGGAAGCTCTTTCTGCAAAACTATATCCGAGATCATCAGCCTCCCTCCCGGCTTTAGCACCCTGTATGCATCCTTGAAGACATTTTTTTTGTCCGGCGCAAGATTAATAACGCAATTTGAGATGATTATGTCGACTGAATTATCAGCGGCCGGAAGATTTTCAATCTCTCCCAGCCTGAATTCCACGTTTTCATACTTTCCTTTCTCGGCGTTTTCTCTTGCTTTATCAATCATCTCTGGGGTCATATCTATGCCTATTACTCTTCCTTTCTTCCCGACTTTGTCGGCGGCAAGAAAACAATCAAAGCCCCCACCTGAGCCCAGGTCAAGAACTGTCTCCCCTTCCTTTAAACTGGCTAAGGCCACAGGATTTCCGCAGCCAAGACCCAGGTTTGCACCCTCAGGAACGTTTTTTACATCTTCTTCAGAATAACCTATTTTTTTACTGATATCCTGGGCCAAATCAGCGCCTCCACAGCACGAATCTACGGGAGCACAGCAGGAAGCTTCCTGTTTTGCTATCTTAGCGTAGGATTTCCTAACGGCTTTTTTTATATCTTCTTTTTTCATTTTCCACGACCTCCGATTAATTTGTAAATGTCATTTTTTATACATTTCCTTCATCATAGGACCAAGAAGGTCTTTTACCATCTCTGAAAACTCTTCGACCTTAATCAAAGAAATGCAACAGACTTTCCCATCCTTTTCCCAACTCATGGCTGCTAACTTATCACCCGCTCGAATGTTTGCCTTTTCCCTAATCTCTTTTGGAAGGACTGTCTGCCCTCGATTATCGAAGCTTATTATTGATTCAACTTGGCAGCAGCCCATTCTTTGTTCTTTTGGAGCGGGGCGGATTTTGCTTTTATTTTTTTTGGCCATTCTTATCACCTCATTTTGTTATAATATTCAGAATATTTGTATTTTTCTGATTTTTCAGATATTACAGATATATAATAGGACGCTGAGTGGAATTTGTCAAGCTTTTTTATAAGGCTAGAATAAGCCTGATATCAATCTATTTCTTACCTGAGGCAACGAACATGCTGATGCTAGCATATTCTTCTCCGCGGGTTGATTGGGCGCAGCAATCCTCACCCACGCAGTCTACATTCACATTTTTGAGCCCTGCTTCTTCGAACCATCGCCTGATATCTTCTCTCTTGAAGCCCATCCAGCGATCATGATGTTCTTCTTTTAAAAACTCAAACTCGTGCTCATCCATATCAGAAATAACAAGCTCACCACCAGGCTTCAAAATCCGCACCATTTCTTTTATGGCTTTCTGCGGAGATTCAACATGATGGATGTACATGTTGGCAAAAGCATAATCAACAGCTTCATCGGGAATGGGTAATTTTTCAGCCTCCCCCAAGCGATAATCAATTCCCTCAGCACCGGAGAACTTCTTTCTCATCTCAGCCAGCATTGCTTCGGACTGGTCTACAGCTATCACTTTTAGACCTTTTCGAATCAATCCTTCAGTGATAAAGCCACTCCCCGCTCCTACATCAGCAGCAACCTTGCCTTTCTGCACTCTGGCTACGGAAAAAGCTTTATCCCTGACCGTTTCTGAAAAGAAGCTCTTCTGCATATTGTCCCATTGATGGGCAACTTCATCAAAATATTTCTTGCTGTTCATTTCTTCACCATTCTGAAATGTTTATAGCAAAAGAAAAATTTACAGTCAAATAAACTACACCTCGAATCTGAACCCGTCAATTAGATGTCTGCATAAAAAAGAAAAGGTTGTAAAAAGAAAAAAAGAAATTTATAATCCAAAAATATTCAAATGGGTTGAATAAAAAATAAGGAGGAAAGCATGGATAAAAACACTCCCAAATCTTATCTGGGCATTGTTGTAATGCTCGGAGCTGTATGGGGTTTTTCCGAAGCTGCCCTAGGTATGTGGCTCCGAAGCTGTGCTTCTCTTTTTTCTGGTTCTATCATGACAGGATTTGCTCTCTTTTTCATAGCTGCCAGCTGGATCTTAACTCGAAGAATCCTTGCTGTAGCTATGCTCATCGTAGTAGCAAGCCTGTTTAAAATGTTTGACGCCCTTCTTCTTTCTCTGCCCATCCAGCATGGAGCAATAACAAATCCCATTTTTGCTTTTCTAATGCAAGGAGTTGCCTTTATCGTTCTAATATCGATATTCACTGAAAAACGAAAGCATAGAGTCGGGAGCCAGGCTCTCCTGGGAGGGATGACTGCCCTCTTGGCTGTAAATCTATTTCCTCTCGTTAAATACGCAACGGGAATCCCTGCTTGTGTTGTTCAAGGAACAGGCTATCCTCTTTCTCTCTACTATGCTCCTCTAGCTGTTTTCATCTCCTTTATTACCGTTCCCCTCGGATTATGGGCAGGAGTGAAGATCAGAACCTTGGAGACTAATCTTGAAGAGTCAGGTCAAGCAAAAAAAATTAAATATCTTATCTCGCCTGCGACACTCATCTTATGCCTGGCAATCATCACTCTTATCAGGCTGGGATAAGAAAATAATATCTTTTCCTGAAAAGGAGAGGCAAAATGGAAAAGGCCAAAAAGAGGAAAAGAAAGACTTTTACAAGAAGGGATTTTTTAAAAGGATTCGGGGGCGGAGCTTTAAGTGC
>JABAOF010008930.1_pt2 | contig 17708 bp, 17 predicted proteins | sample 7062171 | NCBI WGS metagenome assembly JABAOF01 (sample SAMN14538628, study PRJNA623070) | marine sediment metagenome | biome: marine biome [ENVO:00000428]; feature: marine pelagic biome [ENVO:01000023]; material: deep marine sediment [ENVO:00002113] | place: India: Gulf of Khambhat ...
CATGGGGGGAGATGAGAGTTTACGTCAACGCGCGGCGCCGGCCGAGGTACGAAATTAGAACCTCCGCGGGCGGCGTGTCGGTGACGACCGGCACGTACTCGATATCGCGCGCGCCCAGCTCGCGCCTATAATCTTCTTTGAGGGCCGCCAACGCGTCGAGGTAACTATCCCGGAACCGGGAACCGTCGAGCGCCACCGTCTCCGACGACTCCATATCCTCGAACGACGCGGCGTCGCGGAAGGGGAAGTTCTCCTCCGCGGCGTCGAGGACGTGAAACAAGATGACCTCGTGTTTTCCCCCGCGCAGCGCGCGCAACCCCTCCAGCACGCGGCCGCGCAAATCCCATAAGTCGGTGAATATCGCGAAAAGGCCGCGGCGCGGCGCGCGCTCGGCGAGGGTGGCGAGCGCGGCGAATAAATCGGTGGTTCCGGCGGGTTCGGTTCTCTCCAGGACGTTCAAAATCGCACGGAAATGCTGCCGGCTCGAGCGCGGCGGCACGACCTCGCGGACGGCGGCGGAAAAAACCGCCAAGCCCACGGCGTCGCGTTGGCCGAGGGCGAGGTACGCCATAGCCGCGGCCAGCGTCGCGGCGTAATCGAATTTGGTCAACGGGCCCCCGGAAGGATAACCCATGCTCGCGGATGAGTCCAAGCATAAATAAAAACGGAGGTTCGTCTCCTCCTCGAACTCCTTGACGTAATAGCGGTCCGTGCGCGCGAAAGCGCGCCAATCTACGAGGCGGAGGTCGTCGCCGGGTTGATAGCCGCGGTACTCGGAGAACTCGACGGAGAAACCCTTGAAGGGGCTGCGGTGCAGGCCGGCATAAAAGCCCTCGACCACCAAGCGCGCGCGAAAGCCCAAGCCCTGTACCGCGGCCAACGTCAGTACGTCTACGAATTTCGGGAGAGTCATTATTCAACCAGACGCATAAATATAACGGCACAAGCCCCGCCGAACGTCGACCGGCCTATAGTCCCAATTCCCCGCGGACGCTTTGCATTCCCTCCAAACATAAACCCAAAAACTCCTCGAGCGTCAGGCCCAGCTCGGCGCAACTCGCGATCTGGTCGCGGTCGGCGCCCGCGGCGAACCTCTTCTCGTGAAATCGCCGCAATACGAAGGCCACGTCGCAAGCCGCGAGGGATTTCTCCGGATGCATAAGGGCCGCGGCCACCACCAGGCCCGTAGTCGGGTCCACCGCCCAGAGCGCTTTCTCGAGCGGCGTCTCGGCGTCCTTACGTTTATTATGGGCCAAGATGGCGTCGGCGACGCCGGCCGGCAAATCGACATCGCGGAGCATCTCGAGCGTGGTCGGGCCGTGGCGGGCCGGCTCGTCCTTGGTGAGGTCGTAATCGAGGTCGTGCAGGAGGCCGGCGAGGGCCCACACTTCCTCGTTCTCGCCCAGGCGCCGCGCGACGGCACGCATCGCCGCCTCCACGGCCAACATATGCTTGACGATGTTTCGGTTGCTCACCTTTTCGCGAACGAGCTCGAGCGCGTCGCCGCGTTCCATAACTCGACTCCCGGAGCTCTGCAAAGTTTTAACCTGTTTACAAGAGGACTTTCACCGCCGCGCCGGCGGCTTAGGACGGCCCTCAAGGGTTTCGGCACGCGACGGTCGTCAACGCAGCCGCCGCGGCCGCGAGCGCAACCCACATCATAATCAGACGGCCTAACCACATATCTGAATCCTTCGAAGTGCCGGCGACCGCTTATTAGTATAACGTTACGGCCGCCGCTAGTCGAGGTAAATTTTGCCTTAGGGCAGATGAGAAGTCCGAAAAAGAGTTGACAACTTGGCGCGAGAATTTTTATATGTATTAATTAAAAGGGGATCGACCTCGCTAAACGAACCATCAAGGAGGGTCACGCAATGAAGAAAACGGCAATAGTCACGGCTTTCTTACTGACGCTCGGAAGCGGTGCCCTAGCTAGTTCGTATCTGGGTAGCATAGTAAGTTCGTTCAACGCCTCGGTAAAAATAGGCGCGTTTACTTATTATCCGCTCGGGCTGGCGTACGACGGTGCCGACCTTTGGACCGGCCACTCCAGGTACGCCGCGGAATGGACGCTTACGGGCAGCCGGAAAAACGTGCACTATATAAACGCCGGCATCAATTACGAGACGGCGTACGACAAGGCGAATAATCGCCTTAACGCGATTAACAGGCTTTCTTCGGTGTATAGGATATTGACTATAGACCCGGGTTCCGGTTCCATTACGAGCTCCTTTCGGGTACCGTCGCCCCTCGCGGTCCCCCAGGGCTTAACGTTCGGCGCCGGCTACCTCTACATCGCCGATATGTATCAGAGTCGGATACTCAAAACGACGACCGCGGGGTCCGTCGCCGGGAGCATAGACCCGAAGGTCTTCGCGATAAAAGGGCTCGCCTGGGACGGCGACACCACCGGCGGCCCGTTCCTCTTCGCGTGCGTGATGGACGCCAAGCACACGATTCACCGTATAAACGTTGCGAGCGGCTCGGTCGTTAAGTCCTTCGAAGGGCCGAAGTTCACGGGCAACATTATCGGCCTCGCGTGGGACGGCAAGTACCTCTGGGCCTCCCAGAACTACACCGGCCAAGACATGTACGCCTTCCAATTTATCGCCTACAATCCTAACGTAGGAGTCGCGCCCGCGACGTTGGGAAAGATAAAAGCTTTGTATAGATAGTACGGCTCGAGTAGTAAAAAACAACGCCGGCCCTCGAGCCGGCGTTTTATTCAAACAAAAAACCGTATCGCCTACGGCTCGTAAGCCGTTTCCCAACCGGCCTGGGGAAAGAGCGCGGCCGAAAAGAAGAAAAGATACGCGCCCACCGCGGCGTCCACGTCGCCGTCGAGCTCTCCCTTGTAAAAGCCGACCGCCCTGAAGTTGGCATCCTGTACGACGCCCGAGCGGACGTAACCGACGGTCCGGAACCTCGCGTCCTCGACGCGGCCGTCGTCGCGGAGGTAGCCCAGCGTACGGAAGCGCGAGTCCTCGACGCGGCCCTCCGGCCGGACGTAACCCAACGTCCGGAACGACGCGTTCTCCACGCGGCCGTCGTCGCGGATATACGCCACCGCGGTGAAGCCCGCCCCCTCAATTTTGACGTCGGGGGCCGCGGGCCCGGCCGACACGGCGACGAGGGCCGCGGCCACGCTAACGACGAAACCTCTTTTCATACCTGAGCCTCCGAAATTTCTATCCGTACCCGCCAAAGAATCGCGTAGTAAAGAAACGACCCGGGCCGCGCTTAAGCGGCCGGCTCGACGAAGATCCCGCCGACGAAGAGGTTGCGGTCGCCGCCGGCGAGGTTTTCCGTGTCGTTATAATATTCCAACACTAGATGGTGATACCGGGTTGGCGCGGCGGGGATGTTCTCGGTCCAACGTATACCGCGTGCCCACACGTCGAAATTTGCCACGCGCTCGCCGTCCACCAGGACCGCGACGCGAGGGGGAATGCCGTTGGCGGGTTCGGGGTTTAGGCGGAACCCAACCTTGTAATCTCCGTGAGGCGCGGTGAAGAAACAACCGACGCGGCAGTCGTTGTACAACGCGAGCTGGTAACCTTCGGCGTCCAACTTTTTGTGTGGGTAACCGCTCGTGACGAGCGTGCACTCCCGAAGCGGCACGGACCGGCGATACGGATGGCGCTCGACGAGCAAGTCGTCTTTTAACCGGTAGACGCTGACGGGGTCGGCGGCGAGCGCGTACCCGATACCCTCGAAGAAAGCCACACGTTCGAAGTTGCGCCAGAAGCCGCCGAGGTCGCCGCGGGCGCCGTCCAACGAGCCCGGCCTATATTGTGCCCGGTCGTAANNCTCGCCAACGTGCACGATGTAGTATATGGCACCTTTGGACGCCCAGAAGTCCACCGGCTTGCGCGTAAAACAATCGACCTTGATTATCTCATATTTAACCTCGTCCACGGGCGGCGCGTCGGTCTCGCCGCCCTCGGCTCGGGGGGCCTTGTTCCACACCTCCTCCACGATGACCGCGGGCCAGGGGACGTTCTCGTGGACCCAATTGGCGGCCCTCGTCCGAGGGTCCTCCCGGCCCCAGGCCCTTACGCCGTGCGCCGTCGTCCACGCCGGGACGATAAACGCCGCGGCGACTAAACCCGCGGGCGCCAAGATTTTCAGCGGCCTCGGCACGCGGCGCCGGAGCTCGGCCGCCACGGCCCCCAAGGCCGCGCCGAAGAAGAGGGCGAGTAGCGGGAAAAAGTCCAGCACCATCCTGGGCGTCCATATACGGTAGCGCGATATGCCCAAGGCGAACGCCGCGGGGAACAACAAAAAGGCCAAGCCGTCGCCGCGCCAACGCCGCAACACGACCCAAATTCCCGCGAGCGTCAAAAGGGCCGGGACGTACGTCGCCGCGGAATTCCAGTAGAAGCGCACCTCCTCGGCCCAGGGACGGCCGGTCGTCAGAGACTCGTGGCCGTGCACTTCGTAATACCAATAATCGAACGCGACGGCGTCCAGAAAAGGTCTCATCCGGAACAACGCCCCGGGCGTCGATATGAAGAAAGCCAAAACGGCCGCGACGGCAAACCATAAAAAATCCCGCGCAGGCCGCCGCCAAAGGGCCAGCGCTATAAAAGCCGCGGGAAGAAAATACGCCGCGATGTACTTCGTGCCGACGGCCAGGCCGAGCAGCGCGGCGCTCGCAAGTAAGTCGCCGCGGCCCAGCTTCTCCCGATAGCGAAAGAGAAAATATACGCCGGCCATCACCAACGCCGCGACGGGGATGTCTACGCCTATCTGCCGGCTCTCGGCTATGTTGACGTTGGAGACGGCCAAAAGGGCCCCGCCGGCCACGCCCCACCACGGCCGGCGCCATATCCGGGCCGCGAAAAGGTACGTAAACGCGACGGCCGCGACGCCGAAAGCCACGGAGATAAGCCGCCCCAATAAATAAAAACGGTGCACCGGCAGGTCCGCGAAGTTTGACGAACTCCGCGGAGGCGCCCAAGGCCCGGAAGTAACTCACGATCGCGCCCAGCGCCTGGACGTTGACGATCGCGGAGGGGTAGCGGTAAAAGGATTCGGGCCACAGCTTGCCGCTGATTATCATCTTACGAGCCGCTTCCATAATAAGCGGCTCGTCCCAAAAATATATATGGGGCAAGCCGTAGTCTACGTGTATTACCCTGAGCACTGCGGCCAGGAAAGCCACGCCGGCCGCCGCGAAAGCGGCCGGGTGCCGCGACGCCGCGTCACGGACCCGGTTAAAAGCCCTCGGGCCGGGCGACGTTACCACTCTTACCAACCAGCGAACCAAATAGCTTTCCCCGAATATTTCGGCATCAACGTAGGCTCCGCCGCTGACCGCGCGGCGTTACGCGGGGAAGTTCCCGCGCTCGGCGCCCCTAGTAGTAGAACGTCTGCCGCATCATCTCTTCGCCGTCGACGAAGATTATAATCTCAACCTCGGTTACCGACCCCTCGGGAGGCAAAAAAAGTATCTTCACGGGCGTCTCCTCGCCCGCCAGCTCGACCTCCATCGGTTCCGACGTGGCGCGCGCGAGCGAGTCCTCGCCCGTCTTAGCGGAGATATATTTGTAATCCGCTTGAGCGTTAACGGCAACCGTGCCGGTTCCGCGGAGGGAAAAGTTTAGCTCGCCCTCGTCGTAAATTAACGCCGTAACCTCGACGGCGCCGGCGACGCTCGCGGCCCACAAGGCCGCGGCCGCGGCAAATAGCTTGCTCCTCATACCTTCAATTCACCCCGAAAAATATAAACCAAATATCGTCCTCGCACAAGACAATAATTAGAAAACCTTGACTCGTAACTTTTACTTTTACAGGGAAAAAGGATATCGCCTGATCTTATGTAAAAGCAGCTTTTGACAACAACCGCCCCGGCGGCTATAATATAAGAAAGACTTAAAAATGGCCGAACGAGGCAAAGAAATGCGGCGCGAAGCCGAGGCCCTTGCGGAAAGGGCGTCGAACCTAACCTTCCTCGGCCGATACGCACAGGGCCTTTCGCTGTACGAAAAGGCGCTCGCCCTCGAGCCCGGCTTCGTCCGCGCTCACAGCGGCCGCGCCGTGTCGCTGGCGCGAATGGGCCAGGCCGACAAAGGTTTGGCTTCGGCCAAGGAAGCGATCCGGCTCGACGCCGCCGACGCGCTATCGTATACCGCGCTCGCGTTCTGCCTACACCGCCTCGGGCGCGACAAAGAGGCTCGTTCCGCCTACGAAACGGCGCTAGCCAAGGGCCGGGAGGACCCGCGCGTTCTGTATAACTACGCGTGTTATTGGGCCGAGCTCGGCGACGAGGAAAGGTGCCGACAATTACTGACGCGGGCGTTCCAATACGTAGAGAGCGGCGACGTCGAACGCTCAAAAAAAGACCGCGACCTCGCCGCCTACGTCAACGCCGACTGGTTCAACGAGCTGCACGCCGCAGCCAAGCTGCTAGACGAAGGGGCTTCACACTTCCTCGCGGGCCGATACGCCGAAGCGTTGGCGGCCTTCGACCGTACGCTCGCAGTAAACGCGGCGCACGTACGGGCGCACGCGGGGCGCGCGTTCGCGTTGGCCCAACTCGGCCGCGCGCGCGAAGGCTTAGCCGCAGCGAAAGAGGTAATTCGCCTAAGCCCCGGCTACGGCCGCGGATACTCGGCGTTAGCGATTTGTCTCCACCGACTACGCCGGCGCGGCGAAGCCCAGGCGGCGTACGAGCACGTGGTCAAGCTCGTGCCCGACGACGCAAGCGGACTTTATAACTTCGCGTGCTTCTGGGCCGAAGTGGGCGACGGCGACCGGTGCCGGGAATACCTGGAGAAAGCGCTCCGTCACGACGACGGCCGCGTCGCGCGACACGCTCCCAAAGACCCCGACATGGCGCGATACCGGGAAGCCGACTGGTTCCGAGAGCTTATCGCCACGGCGAAGCGGAAAGGGCCGGCCGTTTCGCATAAGAAATTGCTTTAAAAATAGGTCAAACGCGGTAACGGGAACGGTTCCACGCGTTTCCAAAAAGGTGGTCGTCCAGGTGGCGGAAGATTGGACGGAGGAAGAAACGCGGCGGCACGTCGGCGAGGGAAACGACACTTGGGTCATTCCCGTCAACGTCACGGCTGACGCGGGGCAAAGGGTTCTCAATTTTTGGCACGTAGAAGACGTACTGAAACGAGCAGGCCGGATAGCCGTCGGCGAGTGTGATTGCCGGAAGAAGATGCGGCGGTGCGACCACACGCTTGAGGGGTGCTTGTTCACAGGCCCGTGGTACGACGACGCGGTAAAAGAGGGCTACGCGAGGCCGGCGACGCGCGAAGAGGCGTTGGCAATTCTCAAAAGGACGTACGACGAAGGCCTCGTATTAATTATGGCCGAGGCCGACGAGGGCCCTTTTAAAATATGTAGCTGTTGCCCGTGTTGTTGTTTGCAACTTGCCGGCCTAAAAAAGTTCGGCATGGAGTACGCGTTACTATCCTCGGGCTACGTCGCGGCGCACGACGGCGATCTTTGCACGAGTTGCGGCGCGTGCCTCGAGCGGTGCCACTTCGGCGCGGCTACCCGCGGCGACGGCGGCATCCGGCTCGAGCCGGAGAAATGCTTCGGCTGCGGCCTGTGCGTCGGCACTTGCCCTAGCGGCGCACGGAGACTTGTCGAAAAATAATCAAACGCCGCTCCGAAAAAAAAGCCCCGCCCGGGAGGCGGGGCGATTTTATTTTGGGAAGACGCGCGACGTTACATAAACCAATACGCGGCGCCGACGCAGATCGTAAGAAACGCGCCCTTATCCCTGGAATCCACTATGTGTTGGGCAATGTCCGCGGTGACGGACCAGCCGTCGCCCACCGGGAAGTCGCCGCCGATGGCTATATTGCCGCCGAAAAAGACGTTGCTGTCCTTATCCCAATAAACGCCCGGGCCCAAGCCTACGTACCCGGAATTCTCCCGCACCGGGACGCCGACGTACCAACGCACGTTCGCGTCCGAAATTTATAAAGTAATCGTCGCCGATGCGCACGTGCTCCTTGGCCCGGAAGCGATTGTAGGCCAAAAACCCGTAGGCGAAGAACCTCCCGCTGCGGCCCAGCCTCGTCCCGTATCCGAGGGACCCGCTGAAGCCCTGGCGGTAGTTCTCGCGGAAGGCCGCGTCGTCTGGGATACCCAAGCCAAGCCCCAGCGCGCCGAAGTGCCGCAAATCGCGCTCGGCGGAAGCGGGGTTGATAACGGCCAAGCTCGTAATAAAAACCGGCAATGCGATAAATAACCGCCTCATAGCAAACGCTCCTTTCGCGAATTTAACCGTCGCCACGGGCGCCATCCCACCCGAGCCCCCTACTAGATCATCTCCGTTTATTTATAATATTAACACATTTCGACTTAGTGGGAAACGGCCCCTCGAGCGCAAGACGCCGACTCGCGCCGCGACGCCAAGCCGAAGGCCACGTTCTCGCGCACCTAAAACTCCAATACCGGGCTTACGACCACGTAATGAAGCATCGCGAAATTGTATACTTCCGCGACGTCCGCACCCCCCTCCAACATCCGGTATCCGCCCTTGACGGCGAAGTTCTCGCTGAGCCGATATTGAAGCGCGAGGAGAACGTCCTCGGCGCGCCCCTGCGGCGCGGCCAACGCGTCGCCGCCGAATAGAAGTTTCCAATCGTCCGCGAACGCCCAAGCGAGGCCGAAGTTGAACAGCGGCACGAAGCCGGTGTTGGTTATCTCGGCGCGGAGGCCGTCGCTCGCCAACGTAATCGCGGCGTCGCGGACCTTCGCCGTAAAGCCCACGCCGAACGTCAGCTTATCGCGCCGGACGAAATTGTAACGATACGTCGCGCGATACGAGTCGAAGCGGTACGTCGCCTCGAGGGGCGCGTTGGCCGGGAACTCGACGCCCTCGAAAAAAACGGGCCGGCCTATGGAACCGTGGGCGTCCAGCTCGAGCGGCGCCGCCAACAAACTTACCGCGTGCCGTTCGTTAAAAACGTAACCGACCCGTGCGCGTTGGAAAAAACCGGCGTCGGTTTCGAGGTCGCGGGACAACGATATGTCCGTGCCGCCCTCTTTCGGGACGCGGACGTCGTTGTAACCGCTGAAGACGGCGCCGAGCTCGACGTCGATTACCCACCGCGCCGACGCGGCCGCAGCGAGCGCAAATAACAAGCCCAGGGCCGTTGCCGTTACGATTCTCAAAAAATCACCCCCGGTAAATCTTATTTCGAATTGTCAGCCTCGATAGCTTCAAGCCCCGGCGACCGGGGGGCTAAACAAATCCCGACGCCGCCGATTTATAAAATTATATATAAAAATCGCCGCGCCCGGCCGGCAGGAACGGGACGCGGGCGCCCCGCCGGCGCGCGCCCGCCGCTACTTCCTGCCCAGCAAGTAGTACATAGGCGTCGGGCCGAGGGTGTGCAACGGCAAGGTGCCTCGACCCGCGAATTGGAAACGTTCGGCCAGTTGCTCGTACGCCGCCGCCGAAACGTTTATCTTTCCCGGTTCGCAAGCCTCCTGCAACCGGGAGGCGACGTTCACCGTTTCCCCCCACACGTCGTAGACCATACGCCAACCTTTAACCAGGCCCGCGATACACGGCCCGACGTGGATCCCTATTCTAACTTGCCAACCGCGTTTACCCACGAACTTCAATATGTCGAGCGCGGCCTCGGCGCACGCTTCCAGCTGGTTGGCCTCCGCGAACAGGCCGCCGGCGTACATGTACCCGTCCCCCACCGTCTTCAACTTCTCCAACCCGTAGTCCTTAACGACGAGGTCGAAGGCGTGGAAATACGCCGCCAACTTCGTAACCAACGCTTTGTGGTGGACGCGGGCGGAGATATCGGAAAAGCCGGCGAAGTCGACGAAGGACGATGGTCGCGTCGGGAACCGAGCGCGGGACCGGCGTCTCCACCTTCTCGAGCTCGGCTATTACCTGCTCGGGTAATATATTTCGCAGCAACTCGTCGGCCCGGCGGTGCGCCGCCTCAAGCTGACTCGTCTTGAGTTTCAATTCAGCTCGGGTCCTTCGCTGCTCCGTAATATCCAACGCGACGCCTATCGTTAAATTGTACTCGCCCTTTTCGTCTTGCAAAGGCGTAGACGAAACTAAAATGTCCCTGAGTTCGCCGTCCTTCCGGCGCATCACAATTTCGTATTTAGTAGACTGCCCTCCTTTCTTTTTCTTTTCGGTAGTCTCCAACAACCTTGGAACCTCTTCCTCGGGAACTATTTGGCTTAAATTCATCCCCGTTAATTCTTCCTTGGTGTAACCTAATATATTGCAGTAAGCCTGGTTGACGAAAAGAATATTTTCGTCGCCGTCAACTACCGCGAAGCCGTCGTGGATCGTCTCGACCAAACTCCGATACCGTTCCTCGCTGCCCCTCAGCGCCTCCAAACTCCGCGCCCTTTTGATCGCCACCTCGGCCTGACGGGCGAAAACGGTCAACTTCTCCAGCTCGCCTTCGTCGTAAACGCCGCCGTCTTTGCAAATCGTTATTACGCCTAAGACGTCGCGGCCGTCAAACATCGGCACGGCGATGACGGATTCATTTTCGTCTTCCGCGGCGTCGGTCCCCGGTACGTGGACGCGGTAGTCGTCCTCGGCGCCGATATTCACGAACGACCCGACGCCGCTTTCCGCCACCCGCCCCGTAACGCCCACGCCCAACCTTACGTTGAAGGACAACACCGCCTCGACGCCCTTCCGCGTGTTCGCGTACAAAGGCTTAAGAACTCCCGCGTCGCGGTCCAACAGGTAAACGATACAGTCGTCGCCGCGTAAGAGCGTCATAGCCTGGCCGGCTATTTCACGCAGGACCGCCTCCAACTCGACTTCGTCCGCCAGCGCCAACGTCGTATGGTACAAACCGCGATAACGCTCCTCGCCCTCCCGCAACGCCTCCGCCGCCTTTACGGCCTCGGTCACGTCCTCGGTGATAACGACCGCGCCAACGATTGCCCCCGAGGAATCGCGCAAGGGGTTGATCTTGGTGTTGAGGATGCGCTCGCCCCTTTTCAGCGTTTGGTGCCGGACGCCGTTCCGCTCGAAAGGCTCGCCGCGCTGGAGCGCCCGCTCGAGCGCCGCGCCGAGGGGCTCTCGCGCGAGCGCCGGGAACGCGTCGAATATAACCNNTTAATCTCCTTCGAGTCCACGCCGAACTGCCGCTCCATCCCCTGGTTCCATATCTGTACCCGCCCCTCCTTATCCAAGGCGTATATTCCCACCTGCGTGCTCTCGATTATGTTCGCGGTGAACTCGCCGAAGTAACTCATTTCCCCCTCAGCGCGTTCGAGCTCAGCTGTCCGCGCCTCCAAGTGCCGGACGCGGGCCCTAAGTCGCTCGAGCTCCTTCAGCAGGTCCGGTTTCGCTTTCTCTTCGTCGACCATAAACGGCTCAGGCCAGGAGGCGCCGCCTTCTCGGTTAAACATTACTAATTTAATTCTATTCTAACATAAAAAGGTGCTAAAGGTAAACTGCAACGCCCGCCCTCTCGGGCGAGCGAGGTCGATAAAAAAAGGGAGGCACCGCGTTTTCCTTCCGACCCGGGATACGTAATTTTAAATGAAAACGGTTCGCTCCCGGCGCCTTAACAGAACGGGGCCCGCAAAAAGCGCGGCCTGCGGGACGCGAACACCTTTTCGGCTTTTAATTAAACCCGAAATCCTTTTCGCGGAACAGTTTAAGGCAAACGTCGACTATTTGAGAGTCGTACCGGACGCCCTTAAACTCCGATATCTCCTCGAGCGCCTTATCTACGCCCAGCGTGGGACGGTAAGGACGGTGCGAGGACATCGCCTCGACGACGTCCGCGACGCTCAATATCCGCGCTTCCACGGGGATGTCGTCGCCGCTCAGGCCGCGGGGATACCCGGAGCCGTCGAGGCGCTCGTGGTGTTGCAAGACGACGTGCGTTATGGGCCAGGCGAACTCGACGTTTTTCAGTATATCGAAACCGACCTGCGGATGGTTTTTGATGATGTTCAGTTCCAGCTCCGTTAGCCGACCCGGTTTACTGAGTATCCCCTCGGGGATAGAGATCTTGCCTATGTCGTGCACGGCCGCGGCCATGAAAATGCCGTCGACTTGACCGGCGGCGAGGTCCATCTCGCGGGCGATGGCGCGCGCCAACCTCGCGACGCGCAACTGGTGGCCCGACGTATACGGGTCGCGCGTCTCGACCATCTTGGACATGGCGTATATGGTTCCGTTCAGGCTCTTCTTTACCTTATCCAGAACCAACTCGCGGTCCGTGATATCTCGGACGGTGACGATGGCCGCCGGCCGGCCCTCGTACCGGATAATGCCGGAAGTCACCTCTATGGGAACCTCGCTACCGTCCTTCCGCAACATCGCGATTTCGAATATACTCGGCGCACCCTCGCCCGACATCGTACTCCTATGTTTCTCCAAGACCAACTCCCTGAATTCGGCGGCGACGAAGGGGGCGAATTCCTTACCGGTCAAATCGCGCGGGCTATCGTAACCGGTGAGCTGTGCCACCGCCTCGTTGGCGAACTTGAATACGCCGTCCTGGACGATTACCACGCCGTCGTTCGCTTGCTCGACCAAAGTCCGATATTTTTCTTCACTCTCGCGCAGAGCTTCCTCGTTCCACTTCCGCTCCGTAACGTTCTCGAGGACGCCGTCGATAAACGCCGCCTTCCCCGCCTCGTCCGTGATAACCCGGGCGCTGAGCGAACCCCAGAAGGCGGCCCCGTCCTTTCGCTTAAGTCGCACCTCGTAATCCGATATGGCCCCCGACGACCCGACCGCCTCGATAAAATGTTTACGGTCGTCGGGATTTAGATACAGGCCGGCTACGGGTACCTCGTACATCGCCTCCGGCGTCCCGTACCCGAACATCTTGGCCAAAGCCGGATTGGCAGAAAGCAAGCGGCCCGCGGGGTCCGCCGTCGTCCGGAAGACGCCAACCGGGATATTCGCCGTGAGCGTACGGAAGCGTTCCTCGCTCGTGCGGAGTTTCTCCTCCGTGCGTACGCGCTCGGTCACGTCTTCGATAATGACCACCGCCCCCGCGAGACGGCCCGAGGCGTCGCTCAACGGATTGACCTTAGCGTTTATCACGCGCTCGCCCTTATCTCGCGTTCGGTGCCAGAGGCCGGCGCGTTCGAAAGATTCGCCTCGCCCAAGCGCCGCCTTTATCGCCGCTCCCAGCGTTTCTTCCTCGAGGGCGGGAAAGGCCTCGAATATATTCCTGCCCACCAACTCCTTGGCGTCTATGTCGAACTGCCTTACCATCCCCCGGTTCCATATCAGCACGGTCCCTTTTCTATCCAGGGCATATATCCCGACGTGCGTGCTCTCTATGATATTCTTGGTGAACTCGCTGAAGTATTCTATTTTTTCCTCCGCCCGCTGGCGCTCGGTAACGTCCTCCGTAATAACTACCGCGCCCACGATGGCCCCGGCCGCGTCCTTCAGCGGGTTCACCTTCGTATTTATTATGCGCTCCCCCTTCTTTCGCGTCCGGTGCCGGAGGTCCGTTCGTTCGAAAGACTCCCCCCGGCTAAGCGCTCGTTTAATAGCCGCGCCGAGCGGCTCCTCGTCGAGGGCGGGAAAGGCTTCGAAGNNGGTTCCATATCAGCACGGCCCCTTTTTGATCGAGGGCATATATCCCAACTTGCGTGCTCTCAATAATGTTCTTGGCGAACTCGCTGAAGTACCTTATCCGCTTCTCGGCCCGTTTACGCTCGGTAACGTCGCGGGCGAAGACTATGGCCGCGGGGCGGCCCTCGTAATGGACGATACCCGCGTTCACCTCGACGGGGACCTTTCTCCCTCGCCGGTCCAAGATGGCGACCTCGAATATCCTCGGCGCCGTCTCACCCGCTATCGCGCGCTGGTACCTCTCCGATACCAATTCTCTGAACTGAGGGGCGATGAAGGGCCCAATCTCTCTACCGATTAACTCCCCCGGGTCATCGTACGAGCCGAGTTTCGCCGCCGCCCGGTTGGCGAACTTGATCCGGCCGTCCTGGACGATGATGACGCCGTCCGTCGCCTGTTCTACGAGCGTACGATATTTCTCCTCAGATTCGCCCACCGCCACTTCCGCCTCTTTACGGCCGGTAATATCCTCCAGGATCCCGTCGAAATAGGCCACCTCGCCGTCGGGCCCTTTAACCGCCCGCGCTCTGAGGGACCCCCAAAATACGGTCCCGTCCTTCCGTTTGAATTGGGTCTCGTAATCGGACACGGCCCCCGCCGAACTCACGGCCGCGATAAATTCTTTGCGCCCGTCGGGGTTAAGATGCAAGTCCGCTACGCGCGTCTCGTACATATCTTCCGGCCGCTCGTAGCCGAACATCCTGGCCAACGCCGGGTTGGCCGAGAGCAAACAGCCGCCGAGTACCGCGGGCGAACGGAAGATGCCGACGGGTATGTTGGCCTGAAGGCTGCGGTATCTTTCCTCGGACACCTTTACCGCCGCCTCGGCCTGTTTGCGCGCCGTCACGTCGCGGATTACGCCGATAAAACCGCGGGGCTCGCCGTCGGCGCCTCGGACCAAAGACACGTTGACGTCGGCGCGATAATAAGTACCGTCTTCTCTGCGTAAGTCGTACTCGATGCCGGTCCCGAAGCCCGTTTCCAAAACCTCCTGCAAACTTTTATACGCGCTGTCTCGTTGCTCGGGCTTTATAAATTCGAAAGCGCTCCTACCCACAAGCTCCTCGACGTTTTCGACGCCGTACAACGAGGCCGTCTGGCGATTGAGCGTAACGATGTTTCCCCTGAGGTCCGTCTGGACGATGGCGTCGGGAGAAGTTTCGACCAAACGGCGATAACGTTCCTCGCTCTCGCGTAACGCCATTTCCGCCCGCTTACGCTCCGTCACGTCGGTAACCATTGCCAACGCGCCGGCGTATTCGCCGTCCTCGTCGAAGATGGGCGCGGTCTCGAGAATGGCCCAGAGGTCGGCCCCGTCTTTACGGAGGAACCGGAAGTCGTGTTGTTCCACGATGCCGGCGCGGCGACGCTGTAAATATCTCTCCGCAATAGCGCGGCCCTCCTCGTCCATGAAATCGAATAAATAGCGCCCCTGGAATTCCTCCGGCGTGTAACCGAACATTTGCGCCATTCTCTCGTTGACGAACGTCGTCTTGTTCGCGGCGTCAATAACCCATACGCCTTCCCCCGTCGTTTCTATTATGCGCCGATAACGTTCCTCGCTCTTGTGCAAAGCCTCCTCGGCCTGCCGGCGCTCCGTTACGTCGACGAAGGTAACCATAAAGGCCGGCTCGCCACCGTAATTAAATATTAACCCGGCGGCCTCTACTAACCTTACGTCCCCGTCGCGGCATAACATTCTGAGCTCAAACCCACGAGGCCCGGCGCCCGCCTTCACGTTTCTTATCACTTTGGCCGCTTTTTCCCGGTCCTCGGGGGCGACGAGGTCGAAGACGGAGCGACCCTCGAGTTCTTCGTCGGGCGCGTACTTTAAGATTGCCCGAGCCGCGCCGTTTATGAATAATATTTCCCCCTCCCGGCAGATCATAACGCCGAAGGGAGCCCTATCCACGATAGCGTGGTACTTCTCCTCGCTTTCCCGCAATACCTCCTCGGCCCGTTTGCGTTCCGCGACTTCGCGCTGAAGTTGTTCGTTCGCCGCGCGGAGCTCTTCCGCCCGCTCTCCCACAAGCAGCTCGAGGTGCTGGCGATGCTTTACCAATTCCTCCTCGGCCAGCTTACGCTTTATGCCCGAGGCCAGGTCCTGAGCCATCATTTCCACGAACGACATAGTATAAACGTCGGCCCTCTCGAGGACCATGCTGAAGAGGCCCAGTATCTCCCCCGCGGAGCGCATGGCGGCCGTCACTACGTGCCCCTCATCTCTCAAATCTTCGCGAATCGCGCCCCGCCAGTCGTCCCCTCCCAACAACTCGTCCGAAAAGACGGCACCGGCCGATTTAAATATCGACTGAACGTGGGGATCGTCGGCCGCTATCAGGCCCTCCCGGTCGTAGAAATGGGGATTCGGCCCAAACGACCTCTTGAGGGACAAGCCCCTCGCTTCCGCGTCGGTGAGGTAGATACCTCCCGCTACGACGTGCGGGTTATCGGCGAGCAGCACGGCCGCGGACTCCAATAAATCCTTAAGCTTAGGAGCCTCATTTATTGCTTTCGAGATCTCGTTCAACGCCTTTAGCGTACTTACGTGCCTTCGAAGCTCCGCCTCCGCGCCCTTGGCGTCGGCCTCGAGCGCCTCCAATTCTTCAACGCGGGCGCGCGCCGCGGCGAGTTCCTTTAACAATTGCTCCTTCGTCTTACGGCTATCTTTCATCGACGAGAATTCTCCTCGGGTTGTTTAGCTATCCGCGAACGATTCACCTCTAACACAAAAATTTAATATCGCTTACTACGAAGCGCAAACGAAAAACCGCCGGTACCTCGCGAACGGCGAAAACTTGAGGCTCGGCGGCCCCCCGTGGGGCGACTTTTTTTGGGTCACAGGCGAAGAAGGCAGCCCCGTTTGCGTACGGCGCGCCTTCGTCAAGGCGAACCTGGGAAAATTTTTAAACTCGAATAAATTATACCCTATTTTATTGCAAAAGAAACCGGAGCACTACTAAAGGCGCGGTACTTTTTGAAACGAAAACGGCTCGGCCATTCCTCCCCCTCTTTTGCCGAACGCTCGAGCCCATCGTCCACCCGCTTGGGCGGGCCGTTACCGGCCGGCCATAATTCCGTAAAAGAATAACGCAGCCAAGGCCAGCGCGATTAGGACGGCGAGCATAATCGCCACGGAGGCCGACCTTAGGCGGGGCGGCGCCGTACGCTCGCCCGCGGCCAGCTCGTCGACGTACTCCTTCGCCTCCCGCGGCGATATACCCGTGTGCGCCCGGACGACTTAGACGGCCTGTTTCTTCCTGCCCTCCCGCAGCCAGGCGAGGGCTTCCGCCTCGTACGGCGGCGGCTCGAGCCGGCCCGAGGAAACGTCCACCGCGTACGCCGCTCCGNNGCACCTGACGACCGCGGCGGCCGCCTCGTAATGCAACGTCTCGCCGCAGGCGTTGCACCTAAGCTCGCCGGGTCCGACGCTCATCACACTCCATTATACGAAATAACGGCGCGGAGGCAAATAAAAAAGCCGCCTCGAGGAGGCGGCTCGAGCCCAGGGCCCTGAATCCCGTCGCCGGATTTTATTAGTCGGCTTTCGTTACGAGGACGCGCTTCGTACCCGCGCCCTTCGTCTCCGGGTTGTAGTAATGCAGCGTATACTCGTCGCAGGGGGGTAGAACGAAGACCAGCATGCCGCCGCTCGAGCCGCCGGGCGGCAGGTAGATGGCGTCGAAGGGGTCCGCGGCCGCGTACGTCTTTACGTTGTAGTTGACCGTATAGCCGTCGGGCGTCGCGAGCGTGAAGTCGGCGGGGAGGACCCGTTGCGTAATATCGCTCAGGTTTTTAATTAATACGTCGACGTGGACGTAGACCTTCCCGTCGCCGGCCTTCGCGGCGTCCGGCGGGACCTCCCCGCATATCTCGCGCACCTTGCGCCCGACGGCCCGGAAGAACGTGCCCGCCACCTCGCCCAAGTCGGTGCCCGAAGGCGAACCGGCCTCCTCGTTCGTCGTGGGTTCCTCCCTGGCCTGTAGCAGGCAGCTCTTGACGGCGACGGCGAGCGTCGGCGATACGTTCTCGAACTTGCGCATCTTCTCGAGCTCGGCGGCGCGCGCGAGCTTGAGCGCCCCGCCCTTCTTCTCCGCGGCGGCCTCTTTGGCCCCGACACCCT
>JABAOF010012504.1_pt1 | contig 17703 bp, 15 predicted proteins | sample 7062171 | NCBI WGS metagenome assembly JABAOF01 (sample SAMN14538628, study PRJNA623070) | marine sediment metagenome | biome: marine biome [ENVO:00000428]; feature: marine pelagic biome [ENVO:01000023]; material: deep marine sediment [ENVO:00002113] | place: India: Gulf of Khambhat ...
GCGGGTCTTCCGGCGGCTGGTCGCAGTGATAATACTGCCGGATGAAGTCAAACAGGCCTGCATAATGTCCCTCTTCATAGTACTTCTCTATATTGTCCGGGACCTGGATCCACTCGCACCAGTCCATGTATTGACCTACCGTTTCCCAATCCTGTTTCAGCTTCTTTTCGCTGAACAATATGAGGTCGTCCAGGTCAACGTCGCCGTCCCCGTCCATGTCACTCCTGTCAGTACGCGCATAAGCTAGGCTTGGGTAATTGGCCTGGCTACCTGAAGATTCCGAATTGCATCCCGCAAAGACCACCACTACCAGAGCCATAAACGCCATACTCCAAAAAACTGCCCATTTGTTTCGCAAGTTAGTGACGAGGGTACTCATTACCAAGATTCCCTTTTCTCAGTTTCCCTGCTCGATTCTGGCCGTTTTCGGCAAAGAAGTACGTTTTTTCTCGATGCAAGGTTTGTGCCGTATGAAAGGGTATTCCGTCGAGGAAGCACAAATCTCAGGATTGATATGTAACTTATTGAAAGTAGAAATTTTTTGCTTTAAGACTCAAGATTCAAGACCCAAGACTCAAGGCTAAAGATAGTGAATTCTCAGAAGGGCGTGCTGGAAAGGGCGCATGGGGGTGTGTGTAATCGCGCAGTTAGAAACCCCGAAATGGATATCTATCGCCAGATTCAATACAACTGACGTATATACAAATCTACTCACCTGCTCCCGACTGGAAGGACTCATTGGTACCATATTTTCTAAGGAGATATTTATAATCGAGGCCATGAGGACCTCTTGGTCCGCTGGCATCGTTGGGATCATCGCAGCCTAAACAGGATGAATTTTCTACCGGGTAATCGCCATGGGCTTTTTTTAAAGGAGCCTTGCCACTGTCATGAAATGTAAGGCAAGGAGAGAGGTTCTCAGAAGTCTTTTGGTAGTTTTCCCCTTGAGACTGATAGCAGGCTTCGTTGCCTTCTACTTCAGCAAGTGACGCGCTGGAATGCCACTGGCTATGGGTACGTCAACGCCTCGTGGTTTTTCCCGTGGCACAAAAGGGTACACTGCCCGCGACCGGGCCCCAGTGAGATGAACTCAAGACGCCCACTGCTCGAAGCGGTGACCACGGACTTCCCGGTTCGATCCCGGCTCATAAAGTTGATCAGGCCGATGTTTTGCCTCGACCCGTGCGCGTCGTGGCACGCTGCGCACGATGCCTGCGCACCCCGCACGTGCTCGTCATGGAGGAACGTATTGGCTCGGTCGTTGATGAGGAAGTCGCGATTATGACACTTGTAACATAGGGCATAGGTCTGGAAAGACTCCGCCGATGGATCGTTCTGCTGGTACTCCCGCTCGAGGATCGGCGAGTAGCGTGACCCGTGTGGACCGCGGGGCCGCGCGCCTGCTGTCGTCGATTCATCGTTGTTATGGCAATCGGTACAGTAGATGATGCTGGCAGTGGAATATCCAGCCTCGAAACCTCCCATAGTGGTATTCCTCCCAACGGTCGCCACCGGATGATACGAGGGGTTGCTCGGGTCGATCTCCAGGCGGGTGTTCCGGACGTTGTCCTGGCGGACAACCCCGATGCTGCTTTCATCCCGGATCCCGTGACACTTCAAGCACACCTCGTACTCGTAAATCGCCTCGTTCGCTGCTGCACCAGAGATCCTCAGGCCCCGGACCCCCTTAAGCCGGCCCGGAGCCGCCGGGGGGCTTGCCCGCACGGAGATCGCCTGGTGGGGGTTATGACAGTCGGTGCACGTCACGTGGCGCGGCATCGAATTGAAATCCTCACGTGGATCATGTGCCCAATCGGAGGAAGCAATCGGGTGCGCGCTGGGTTTAAGGAACTCGGACTCGAGGTTCTTGGAGGCTACTCTCCCGTTGTGGCACACGAGGCAGACGGCACGCTCCTGTGAACTGCTCAGGAGGCGGGGAGGGCGAGGGGCGGCATGGGGTCGATGACAGTTCTCGCATCCGCCTTCGGTTACGGTACTGAAAGGCAATGTGGGCCACGGGCTAGTGCCGGCGCCGCGCCAAGTCGCGGCCGACGTGGCATGTGCCGAACCAGTCCAATTCTTGAGCCGATGACATGCCGTGCACAGCACACCAGCGCGGTCGTCCAGCCGTAGGAACATCCGGTAGCGGCCCTCATGCGAATCGTGGCAGGCGGTGCATTGAAGCTGCTTTGTTTCGTCTAACCGGATGCCGTGCGGAAGCGCAGCGGGATCGGCGAGCTCTCCCCGCTTGAGGGCGAGGGCTGAGTCATAGACGAAGGAGATAGGATGGTCGTCCGAGAGGTCGGTCCCCAGAGATGCCCGTCCGGTTAACCGTGGCAGGAGCACCGTGCCGGTTGCCGAGGAGACGCGGAGGTTACCCAATGCCATGGTCCCGTCATGGCAGCTCAAGCAGAGGCGCGATGCGCCGGTGGGTTGGTTCAGCTTAGCCTCGAGGGTGGAGCTGGCATAAAGCTTATACGTGACCCCAGGGAGGGCTTGGTTCCACAGGGCTCGCGCGGGGTTGGCGTTGTGCGGTGCGTGACAGAAGATACACACCCGGGCAACACCTGGCGTCCTGACACCTCCTGGGCCGGTCACCGAGAGGTTATGCGCCGTGTTGAGGATGCCGGTCCGAGCGATGGCTTCCCCGGGGCCCGAGACGGCAACGAGGATACCGCACACGAGGAGCCCTACCGCCCGGATACTAGCCACCACTGGTTTCCCCGAGGTAATCAAAGATTTGAACCCTCTGATTGTACGAATCCGCCACATAAATCCGGTCCTTGCTGTCAATGAAGAGGCCATTCGGGAGCCAGAACTGACCCAGGCCCACTCCACGTTGGCCGAAGCTGAGAAGAAAATGGCCATTGCGATCAAAAATCTGGACGGCATCGAAGAGGGCGTCCACCACATATACGTGCCCTTGGCTATCCACGCCGAGGCCCTTCGGGGAGGCAAAATCACCCGACCCGTCCCCATGGCGACCAAAGGCATCGAGAAAGCGCCCTTCTTGACCAAACATCTGGATCCGAAACCCCAGGGAATCGGTCACGTAGAGGGTGCCTAGCCCGTCCACTGCCACATGGGTCGGGAAGTTGAATTTCCCATTGCCTGTTCCTCGCTGGCCGATGACCCCCACCGGCTTGCCATCGCCCGCAAACATCCAGACCCGGTGTACCGCACTGTCGACCACGTAAAGACGATCTGTGGAAGCGTCGTAGACGAGACCAGCCGGGCGCCGCAGGTTCGACTCCGCAATGGTCCCTATCAGTCTTCCCTCGGCGTCATAGACAAACACCCTGGCAAGGTACGAATCCGCCAGGTAGACTCGATTGTTCCGGCCGAGAGCCACGGCAACCGGTGAGACGAGGCGTTGCCCGCCCGCCTCCCGGATCCTCTCGAATCGACCGGCCTGAGGATCCAGAATCCATAACGCCTGCGCCCCTGGATCGGCTACGTAGATCACCCCCTCATCGGCAGTCACGCCGGTCGGGCGCACGAACCACTCCTCTTCCTTGCCCACGAGCAATTCCCCAAGGCTTCTCCAGAAGGAAGGCCGAATGCCCAAGTCCTGCGGACGTGCCACAGCCTTCACGAACCGGATTCGCGGGCGCTCTGGCGGTTGGGGCCACACAAGGGGCCCCATGGCCCCTGCTCGTTCTGCTGGGAGCTGGCGCACCGGTGAGCCACAGGCCGCGACCACAGCTAAAATCACTAGGAGGCTGATAGTTCGTGTCCCCACGCGCATCCCGCATGTCCCTCAGAATCGGCGTATGATACGAAAATTAGCCCGGTACTCGTCCGTATCAGTATCTCCCCGCTGCCGATTAGTGTACGTCAGTGTTGGGCTCATTTCAACCCTGCGGAAGAACCATCGGACCCGCAGGCCCGCCTCTATGGTGCGCTCGTCTTCCACCAGCGTGTCATTGAGATCGCGGATCTCCGCGTAGGTTTCGGCGGTGAGGCTGGTGTTAAACGTATAGGTCAGGGTGGCCTGCCCCGTCAGGGCGCGGGTCTCTCGCCCTTCGGGCCTTGAAAAGTCGGTAAAGGTCTGGTTGCCACTCATCGCCAGCGTCATCTCGGCGAGAATGGGTATCCCCAGTGACTGCTTTGATCGAATCTCGTCAAACGCCAAATCCCCCGACCTGAAGCGCTCTGCCTCTCCCACGAGGCTCGCCCTGAGCCGCTTGCCGTCATACCGCAGCTCAGTTCCAATGGTGTCAGACCGCTCGTCATCGAGAAAGCGGTCATCGCGCCCGGAGAGGAGGCTTTGATCTGACTGTTCGTGGATAAAGTACGGGCGAATCCATCGGTAGTCCGCGCTGATATTGACGTACCAAGTTCCCGTGGTAAAGGTGAGAGAGGGGGAGACACTGAACCAGTAGTCCACGGCGATCGTGTCTCCGGGGTTGATGCCCGGGTTGGTCAGTGAACAAGGGAGGGGCACGATCTCGGTAGTATCCCCGACGGTCCGGAGCGTGTAGTCAACCGCCTCCGTCAAGATTTGCGGCACCGGGAACGGGGCACAGCCGCCGGGCAACGGGCCCAGTGCCACTTTCGTGACAACGACCGTGGACGTGATGACAAACGGATTGCGGAGGCGAATCGGGAGTGCAAAGGGGGTGGCAGCAGTGTGCGTCTCTTGGGGGACAAAGGTCTCGGTGGTGTCGAACCGGTCGTCCTCGTACTCGAAGGACCCTCCCAGGTCCGCGATCAGTCGGCCATCCCTGGGTAAGCGCTTGGTGTACTCAAAGTCCAGCCGGCCGCCGTAGATTTGCTTCTCGCCTCCTGGAAGCGTCTCATATGTACCGTCGAGTTCAAAGGTGGTGGTGAAGTTCTCGAACAACCGGTGGCTCAGTGTGAACACCCCGGTCTGTGTAGTGGTCGCATCACCCAGTGTATCGGTGTATCTAAGGAGGTAGCGATACTCTGTCCGGAGCCGCTCGGTATGATCGACCCGCAGTAGCTCATCCGCGGTCAAGGTTGTCAGGTCAGATGCCCCCGAACGGGTAAAGGCGAACAGCCGGGAATCCCAGCGCCTGTTCAGCTCCGTCCCGAAGTCGAGGCTGTAGTAAATGCTTCCCTCGTGGCTCTGGTAGCTGAGGTCTGGAAAAACCTCGTCCGAAAAATCGACGAACTCATATCGGAGGTCCATCTCGCTGTCAATCCACCCCCGTAACCCCTCATAGGTAATGCGGTTTAGCTGCTCTTCCCGGCGCGTTGCGATGTCGCCCGTGCGCGACTTCTCCTCTTGAAACTCCTGTCGAAAGGTCAGCTTTGAGGGAATATGCAACCGCTTGGCAAAGAGCGTTATTCCCCTATTCTCGGTCTCGACCTCAGTCCGGCCGGCCAGTTCGCGGGATAAGAAGAATTGTTCCCGATTTGCGAAGAGGTTTAGCGACATTGTCTGCTCCGGAAGGACGCTTGCAAAGGCATCGTACCCTTGCAACGTGCCATCGCGGAATTCGGTCCCGCTTTCCGTCGTGAGCCACTCCTGGGAGAGTCCGAAGGTTCCCCCCAGGGACAAGTTTATAAGCCGGGGGTCGAAGAAATAGGCCCCCACGTTCCGGAGGGTGAGCCGCTCCTCCGTGAACGTGCTCTCGAACCTCGTTTGTTCCACACTCCCCCTCCCTATGTCCTGGCGGAAGAAGTCAACCACGCCCTCGATGGCCCCGTCCCAGCGACCCAGCCGAAAGACCTCTGCTGGCGCTTGAGCGGCCAAAAAAAAAGAGTCACCGCCATCGCGAGGCTTCCAGCGAGGAGACATCGGAAATGCCAGCTCCTCATTTGCCTGCGTGACACCGGTTGCAGGTTTCGAAGGTCACACCCCATGCCATCTTACCATTGTGACAGACCCCGCAGAACTTGTCCTGCTGGATAGCATCCATCGAAATCTTGTTTACACCCGCCTTCATCTCGAACAGGCCGGGGTGGCAGGCGTAGCACTTGTACCTGATGCGATGGATCCAGTGAGGGAACACAGCGGCTGGCGTCCCGCTCTCCCCACCCTCTCGCTTGAAGACTACGTCTCCCTCGACCGCCACCGCTGGGCTAACAAGGAGGCTCGCCATAAGGAGCCCAGCTGCGAGTCGCGAAAACAGTGACATCACTTCCCTCCCTTCATGGCGGGGTGGCACCGGCCGCAGGCGTCCACGGGGAAGGTCACTCCCTTCCCGTGACAGGCCCCGCACGACTGTCCCTCTTCAATCTTCTCCATGGACATGGGCGTCGCCCCCGTCTCCTCCTGGAAGAGCGCGGGATGGCAGTTGGCGCATGCCAGCCAGGCCGTGTGGGCCTCGTGGGGAAAGATCACCTTGGACTCCTCGTCGCCCTCAGGGGTCCGCTCGATATCCAGTTCCAAGACCTCCTCCTCTGCCGCCTTGGGGTCGATCCCCGGCCGGGGCCCGATCACCCCATCCGCCAGCGCCTTGGTCAGGTCAGGCATCCCGTCGGTCACGGGCAGCAGCTTCGCCGCATCCGCCCAGGTCCGCGCTCGTTCAAGCGGGTTCTGTGACTCCTCGGCTGGGCGCCACTCCTCCGTGGCCGGGATCTTGGGGTGGCACCGCACGCAGCGATCTTTCATGCCAAACGCCACCGTGCCATGACAGGCGCCGCATTGCTGGCCCACCTCGATCTTGGCCATCGTGACCATGGTCGGCTTAGCCTGCCGCTTCAGGGGGAAGATGGCCGGGTGACAACTCCCGCACGCGAGCCACCGGGTGTGCCCACCGTGGGAGAACTTGATCGAGAAGAACTTGCTTGACGAAGCCAGTTCCACATCCAATTCCAGCACCGCCTGCTCCGGCGACTTCGGATCCGGGCCGGGCCGGGGTTTGATGGTCCCCGCTTTGAAGGCCTGGTCCCAGTCCACGTGTCCTTTGCTTTCCTTTGGGAGGAGCTGAGCCACTTCCGGCCAGCCCTTTGCCCGCTCAATCGGAAGCTCGGCTTCCTTCGAGACTGCTTTTTCACCTTGCGCCTTCGCGGCCGCTCGCTCCTTTTCCAGCTGTCGCTTCAGCTCCTCGATTTCCCGGAGCAGGTCCCGTCGCACGCGGCGCTTGGGTGGTGGCGCTCCCTCACGATCGAAGAAGAAATCCAGGACCTTTGCCCGCTTCTGCCCGCTACATCCGACGAACAACGCAAGCGCCAAGCATGCGCCCACCGCCAGCGTCACGATCATTTCCTTTCGACTTAGCTCTCGATTCACTGCACCTTCCCTCTTATCGTGTCGGCGGCATACCATTCCGAGGATGCCCGGCCCCGGGCGCAGGAGGAGAGCCCATCTGGAGCAACCGCTTCCTCGGAAGTCCCCAGTCGGGCCTCAGCGCACTGGCCGCCAGGAACTCCCGAGCAGCCAGCTCACGCATGCCTTTCTTCTCATAGACGAGCCCGAGGTTGAAACGGGCCTCGGCCAAGTGGGGCGCTAGCTCGAGCACCCTGAGGTAGCCTTTGGCTGCCTCCTCCAGCTTTCCCAGCTCGAAATACGCGTTGGCTAGGTTGTTGAGGACCTGATACGCCTGCGGCTCGATCTGGCGTGCCGCCTCCAAGGAATCTACCGCCAGGTCAAAAAAGGCCCGCTCCCCAAACCGGATGCCCAACCGGGTGTAAAAGACACCGAGGTTGTTGTGGGCCTCGGCGGGGTTGGGATCGCCGTGCCTGGTCCGGCCATGCTGGGTCACGGTCTCCTTCGCCTCCAACTGGCGCAAGATCGCCCCAGCTTTAAGATAGCTCCCGATCAAACGGTCCTCCGGTCGAAGCTCCGCGAGGCGTGCCAGCTCTGCGGTAGCCTGGGTAAACTCTCCCAGGGAAAAGAGGAGCTTCGCTCGCTCGATCTGGGAGGCGATGTCATCCGGATCAAGCGGCGGCGCCTTTCGGATTTGGGCGAGAGCCTCTTCCTTTTCTCCCCGGGCCCAGTAGACACGGGCAAAGTGAACCCGTGCCGCCTCCAAGAGCCCGGGGGGGAGATTGGTGACGGCCGGGAACTCCCTGGTTCGGGCATCCCTGAGCAGCCGAGCGTTCTCGTCTGTGGTGTCGGCGTAGAGTGCCATGGGGGCGGCGAACTCAAGGAGCGGCCTGTCGTCGGTGTTCTCCACAGCGCCCTCGGCGAAACGGGCGAGGTCACCCTCATCCAGGAAGAACAGGGTGAACAGATCCAGGGGTGAGCTTAATCTGAGGCTCGCCATGTCCTCGCGGACCGTTGCCGAGGCTTCGATCCGTCGCTCCAGCAGCGCGTAATCGACGCTGAGGGGCGATGTCCCTCCTACCAATAGGTAATCACTCCGGATGGTGCGCCAGAGGGTCGAGTGCGGAAAGACCTGCCTGAACGTGTTCACGATCATCTTCAGCTCCCTCGGGAAGAGGGAGTACCCGTGAACCCACTGGACCATGATCCCATCATCCTTCAGCCGTTCTTGGGCCAGGCGGTAGAACTCCCGGGAGAAGAGGTTAGCGACTCCCGCCATCCACGGGTTTGACGGCTCCGAAGAGATCACATCATATCGCTTCCCGCTGCCAAGGATGAAGTTCCTCCCATCCCCGATTACGAGCCGGACACGGGGGTCGTGGAGTACCCCCCGGTTCTCCCGGATGAAGAATTTCGATGCCTCGACAACGGCCGGCTCCAGCTCCACCACATCGATTTCCCGTACAATGGGGTGTTGGGCCACCGCTCCCGCCGTTACTCCGCTGCCAAGACCGATGACGAGGACCCGTTCGGGCCGCGGGTGGAGAAAGACGGGCAGATGACCCAGCATGAGCTGTGTTGTCATGTCCACCCCGTTGCTGGCATCCACCTTTCCGTCAATCTTCAGCAAGGTCATCCGTTCCGTGCGCTCCACCGCCACCGTGGAGTTGATTCCATCACGGTAAAAGAGAAGCTGCCGCGATGCGCCCTCCCGTCGGAACCGGGCAACCGGGTCCTCCTCGGCCGCGAACCTCTTGACGTAGATCGACACGCCCCCCACCATCACCCGCCGGTCCCAACGGGGGAGGAAAACCACTGCTGCAGCGAAGACGAGCACCACCGGGGCGACCACCGCACGGCGCCAGAGGGGTCGGGATGCGGCGGATGCGACGAGAACAACAACGCCGATGGCGGCATTCATAGCGGCGGCCGCCATCATGGACGCCTGCGCCCCCAACCAAGGGACAAGCAGGAACCCACCAAAGAGAGCGCCCCCGATTGTCCCCATCGTGTTAGCCGAGTACACCTCCCCTATGTCGCGGCCCAGCCGGGGGAGGGCCCTGCTACAGATCTGGACAGCGCAGGGGAAGACACACCCGATGATCGTGGTCGGGACGATCATGACGAGGAAGCTGAGCATGAACTGGGTCACCAGTGCCGCTCTGGCAGAGGGAGACAGATGCCCGAGGATGGTGAGCACAAGGTCCGGCATCCGCTCAAAGGTCGGGATCAGGACCAGCGCCGCCAGTCCAATAGCAACCTCGAACCAGCCGAAGAGGGCTATATCCACCCGTCGCCGCCCCCAGATCCTGGCAAAGAGGAAGCTGCCCAGCGCCAGGCCTATGAGAAAGGTGGTGAGCATGGCGCTGAAGGCGTATATCGAGCTGCCTATGACGAGCCTCAACGCCCGGGTCCAGGCGATCTCATAGACCATGGAGGCTGCCCCGGACAGGCCGATGCCGACGAGCACGAGCCGCATCATCAAGGGAGTCGACAAGGGAAGCAACTCGCTTCCTGAAGTTCCCAGGGCTCGGGATTCCTCTGGTTGCCTCGGTTCGGTCGGCGCTTCGCGAGGCTCCCGCGTCCACCGGTCTGTAACAAGGGCCCAGCACCCAACTCCCAGGTTGACCGCCACAGCCAGGACCGTGGTGGCCTTTACCCCGATGGCCGGCAGAAGGAAGAACCCGGCGGTCCCCGAGCCCAGCACAGCGCCGAACGTATTGAGGGCGTAGAGGTACCCAATCTTTCGACCGAGCCCTTCTAGGCGACTCACGAAGAATTTGGCCATTACGGGCAGGCTCGCGCCCATCAGCGTCGTCGGAACGAGCAGAATCAGGAAGGCCAGGGCGAACTGGGCCAGGCTGAAAGTGAAGACGGAAAGCCCGAGGGAGCGGTACAGGGCAAGGTAGACCACCTCGGCCTGAGCCAGGAGAGTCGGGATGAGCAGCCCATAGACGCCGATCCCGGCCTCAAGGAGCGCGTACACCCGAAGTGGTCGGCCCCGGCGATCGATAAGCCTGCCGAAGATGAAGGCACCGAGGGCCAGGCCGGCCATGAAGGCCGTCAGCACGGTCGTGATGGCGAACGCCGTGTGGCCGAAGACGAGGCCCAGCATCCGCATCCAGACGATCTCATAGACCAGGCCCGCCGATCCCGAGAAGAGGAAGCAGAGGCCGACCGAAATTGCAAGGACTCTCCTCTCACTCACCGCGCCGCTATCCATTCTCAGCCCTCTCCATGATCTCCCGAAGCTGTCGGAGGAGTCCGGAACTGCCCAGACCCTCGGCAAGCCGCCGCTCCATATGGACCGCCGTGTCGTACTTGACCCCGATCTCCTTTGCAAGCTCGACAGAGCTGCGGCCCCCCCCGAGGAGTCGAAGGCAGCGGAACCATGTGCCCAAGGGAAGATTCGTGCGGGCGAAAGGCGTCCCCTTCAGGTCGCTGAACGTTCGCCGGCAGCCGAGGCAGAGGTATCGCCGCCGGGGCACCTTGGCGAACTTAGAATGGGTGGTCACCCGGCTCCGCCGACAGAACGGGCAGGTAATCCCATTGGGCCAGCGCACCCGCCGGAGCAGCTCATAGCACCACGCCTCGCTGAATTCCAGCCGCATTTCGAAAACCCCCCTCCGCCGCGTTTACCCGGTATAGCGTGATCACCCCGGGCTGGAAAACCGTAGCCCAAAAAGGAGGCCTAGCGACTTCACCCCGCGTCCAGGCCTCCTCTTTGGTTCTCGCGCCGCCTTTACTTGATGTGACAGTTAGCGCAGAAGCCTGCTCGCGCCGCACGCAAGAAGTTACTAATGCTACCGTCGTGAGGATTGTGGCACGTGCCACACTCCATGCCGTTGGCCCCTCCCAATGGATCGGCGTAAAGCTTCACGCTAGTCGGAGGATCCTGATAGCTCGCCGTGTCGGCATTACTCGTGATGGTGTTGTACGTGCCGGGGGTGGCGTCAGGATAGGGGATCGCGACGGGATGGTTCCCCTTCAGGTCGCCCAAAGGGGCGATTACCTGAGTACCTTCGACCTTGCCGCTCACCGTGCCCGTCCAGATGTAACTGCCCACGGTGGTATCGCCCACGCCCACGGTCCCGTCGTGGCAGCTCAGGCAGTTCTTCGTCGTGCCTGACCAGGCGGGTATGTTCACCGGCAGCGTGGTCCCAGCCAGCGTCTCAGTCGCATCGCTCCAGGTTAAAAGACCCGCTGACTGTGTGTGGTTCCAGATCAGGGGGGTGGCGCTAACACGGTGAGGGGCATGGCACGTGATGCATTCACCACCGGCTCCCTCGGCGCTGAAATCGTGGGCGGTATTGGTGATATCGTCTTGGGCGACCGCCAGGGACGGCACGTAGGCCCACACCACCATGACCGCCAGGGCCACAAGACAGAGCTTCAACAGGGTACGCATGCTTCTTCCCTCCTTTCATCGTAGGTATTCACTTGCTTTTCGTTTCTTTCTTCTCTGCCCTTGCAGCATCACCCCCTTTCCCGGGCCGAGGCGGCAGGGGCAGGAAGCTGTCCTCGGCCTTGGTATTGATCAACTGGTAGATGGCCACCCGTTTGTTGAACGCATCGGCCACGTAGATGCGGTTATTCCTATCGATGGCAATCCCCGTCGGGTTGAACAGGGCGCCAGGGATGTGACCTCGCCCGGCGAAGATAAGGAGAACCTCCCCTCGCGAATTGAAAATCTGGACGTTGCTCCAGGCGGAATCCACGACGTATAGGTTGCCGAAGGAATCCACGGCGACGCCCTTGGGCTTGTCGAACATCCCGAAGGCATCTCCCCGCTCGCCAAAGGTCTTGAGATAGCGGCCTTCCGGATCAAAGGCTTGAACCCTCGCGTTCAAGGTGTCCGCCACGTAAAGATTCCCCTTTTGGTCCAGCGCCAGGTACGTCGGGAACAAGAACTTGCCCCCCTCGGCCCCCTTACCCCCAATCGCCTTGAGGTAAGTGCCGTCAATGTCAAAGACATGCACCACATGATTGTACGAGCCTTTCCGAGAAGAGTCCGCTACGTAGATTCTCCGGCCCTTGGAGTCGATGGCGATCCCAGTGGGGCGCTCCAGGCTCTCGTGAAAGACCTTCCGGAGATACTTGCCGCTCGGATCAAAGACGCGAACCAGCCTTTGGGCCGAATCTACCACGTAGACGTTCTCGTTCTCGTCCACGGCGATTCCGAGGGGCCTCACCAAAGGGTACATGTCCGGCCGGAGAAACCAAACCCGGCGCGCCTCGAAGTCGAAGACGAACACCGTGCCCTTGCCATAGTCCGAGACGTAGAGGCGGCTGCCGTCGCAAGAGGGAGCGACCCCCATGGGCTGGGAAAGGGATATGGGCACTTTCTTTCCAATCAGAGCTTCCGCGAAGAGCTCACCCGAGCTTTTCCCCAGATCGTCCTGGTTGCGGAGAACCCCCACGAACTTAATGCGAGACGTAAGGGGTGGCTCCGGCCATAGCAGCTCCTTAATCTGAGGCTTTTCAACCGTGGCACAACCGGAGACTGCCACAATAAGGGCACCCGTAGCCGCCCAGATAAGCCGGCGTGATCTTATTCCGAGGAGGGTGCGTGACAAACACACTGGAGCCATTTGTATCGCCTCGATCGCCTTCATATCTCGTAAACAAAGAATTCCCGTGAATGTTGAATTACAATATTTGTGCCATAGGATGGGTTTTAGATCAGGAAAAACTAATCATGGGAGGATGGAACGGAAGTCATTGAAAATAGGAGGGTTTTGGTTTAAGGCGCAAGGTTTAAGGCGCAAGGCTCAAGGCTTAAGAAAAAAGATTGGAAGGGGAAAATGTGGGAAATGGCGCAAGGGGGGTGTGTAATAAGGCGCAGGCTGAAAGGCATAAGGTTAAAAGCGTAAGGCTGAAGCAAGGCTAAAGGTGCAAGGCTTAAGGCGTAAAACTGAAGCAAGGCGGAAGATGAGGACGCAAAGCTTGAGTCGAAATGATTATTTCCGTTTTTTGATCGCTGCTGATCTGGCTTGGATGAGCCTTGTTAACATACTCGAAATGGCCCTGCACTCTTGTTGGATATGATCGAAATGTTCCTTTGTAATGTAACCAATTTCGTGGGCTATAATAACTTGGCTAAGAACTTCGGCGGAGGATCCTTTCGCCGTGTAAAAGAACTTGATGGCCTGTCGGTCCGTATCCAGCTCATCGCCCTCAGCAATGTTACTGGAAATAGAAACAGCAGCTCGGCGAATTTGGTCTCTCAATCCATAGTCTTTGACAAACGCGCCTTGTCTAGTCAGTTTGTAAAGAAACACGGCGAGTTCCTTTGCCCGCTGCCATACGTTCAGCTCTTGGAATTTTCCCACTGCCTTAACTGCCCAAGGTTTTGACCTTGGGCCTTACGCCTTTTGCCGTGTGCCTTGAACCTTTGGTCTTGGGCTCATCGGAGACCGTACTTTTTCATCCGATGGCGCAGGGCATGCCGTGATATATCGAGCAGCTTTGCAGCCTGGACCTGGTTTCCACTTGCCCTCTTCAGGGCCTGTTCGATCAATTCCCTCTCCACATCGGCCAGGGATACTCCCTTCTCGGGCAATTTGAACGCTGCACCCGTCTCGTGGGCATTTTTCGCGATCTCCCTGGGCAGATGTTTCACCAAGATGTGCTCCTCTCCTCCCAAAATGACAGCCCTTTCTATGACGTTCTTCAGTTCTCGGACATTTCCCGGCCAATCGTAGCCCATCAAGAGCCCCTCCGCCTCCTCGACAATTCCCTGCACATTCCTTTTGAATTCACGATTGGCCGTCTGGATGAAGTATTTACTAAGAAGGGGTATATCCTCTTTTCTCTCCCTCAGGGGCGGCATATAGATGGGAACGAGGTTAATTCGATAGTAGAGGTCCTCGCGAAAACCACCGTTTTCAACGGCCTTCCAGAGATCCCTGTTTGTGGCTGCAATCAAGAGGACATCAGCATCCATTTCGTTGACCCCCCCGACGCGGCGAAATTTCCTCTCCTCGATGACCCTGAGGAGCTTCCCCTGGAGATCGAGTCTCATGTGCCCGATCTCATCCAGCAAAAGCGTGCCCATCTGGGCCTGCTCAAAGAGCCCCCTTTTCAAGTCCTTGGCATCGGTGAAGGCCCCCTTCTCGTGTCCGAAGAGCTCGCTCTCCAAGAGGTTCTCCGGGATGTTCGCACAATTGACCTCGACAAGAGGATGGGCCTGGCGAGGGCACTCATAGTGAATGGTTTTGGCCACGAGATCCTTCCCGGTCCCGGTTTCCCCAAGGATCAAGACGGTCTTTACGTCCATTTCGATGATCTTGGAGATTCGCTCGTAGACCTCCTGCATGGGAGGGCTGGACCCGATAATGTTCCCGAAACCATACCGCTCCCGTTGCTGCATGCGAATCAAGGCAACTTCTCTTCTCAGCCGGGTTCTCTCGAGGGCATTGTGAATGGTGATCGCCACGCCGTCCATGTCGAAGGGCTTCGAGATGTAGTCATACGCGCTCAACTTCATGGCCTCAACCGCGGTCTGTACCACGTCCGAGGCTGTCAGCACGATTACCACTACCTCTTTGGTCAGTTGGCCCAATCTCTTCAAAACCCCAATCCCATCGATCCCCGGAAGCATAATATCCAAAAGGATCAGGTCCGGTATCTCCTCATTGATCCTCTCCAGGGCCTCTTCCCCCGTTTGAGCGGAGATAACCCTGTAACCGCGCTGAGTAAGGTCCTCCTGCAGTGACCAATTCAACATGGTGTCATCTTCGACTACGAGAATAACCTCTTTCGGCATTTGCTAACCACCACTATCGTAACTACTTCGGGGATTCCCCTCTCGTTTCTCGTGAGAGAAATAGCATCCATCCGTCGCCCAAGTTCAACGGGCCTACTGTGCAACGGGAAAAAAGATACGGAAGGTCAGCCCCTCTTCCCCTCTCTTTTTGGCCTGAATCGAGCCGCCATTCTGGTCGAGGATTCTCTTAGCCATGGAAAGCCCTGTTCCGGATCCCCTCCCCATGGTTGAAAGGAATGGCTTAAAAAGCCTTTCCAAATCGATTTCCGGGATCGAGATACCCGTGTCCTCGAACTCCAAAAGGATGTGGCCCCCCGAATCCCGTGAGCTTCGTACGGTGAGCTTCCCGCCCTGGGGCATGGCCTTCCCCATGTCCAAGAAAAGGTAGAGAAAGGCCTGTTCGATCTGTCTTGGGTCAATATTTAGCTCGGGGAGGTTTGTTGAGAGATGCTTTTCAACCGTAATCTTACGTCGTTGACACTCCGATTGAATTCTATTCAAAGACTGTTCCAAGAGCTCATGTATATCGGCGGGGGAAGGATTTGGCGGTGAAATCCTACTAAAATCCATCAAGTCTGACAAGGCCTTGTTGATATTTCTCACCTGATCGTAAATCTCTTCTATGACCTTTCCGTTAGGGTCTTCTGGGGCTATCTTTTTCCCCAAGGCCTTCAAAGCTACCCTTATCCCTGCCAGTGGATTTTTGATTTCATGGAGGAATCCGTCAACTAGTTCCTTGATCATGTACTGATCCATTTGCGGCCTCGCCTCTCTTGAATCCTCGTGCATAACAATACCTCTAACCTGCGGTCCAAGTATAGCCATGAACTTTCGGCATCTTACCTGTTGTATAGTTTTTTAACCCTTTTGTTCACTTAGTCTATCGGGAAAAAGATGTATTCTTTTCGAGAAAAACATGGAGGAAAATCCTCAAAGATCGGCCATTCCAGGGCCTACATCATGCAATTTGACTGGTGAGGCACACAGATTATCATCTGTCCGCAAATAATACAACAGGGGATACATAAAAATAGGCCAGCCCAAAGTCTTGGGTCGGCCAATAAAATGATCATAAGGATATGATAATCTTATGCCTGCGCTCCTGAGGGGGTTTGGGCACCCGTTTTCCTGCGCAGGGCGCGATTTCTCTGGCCTGGCTTCACACTAATAACGACAGAGTCAAAGTAAAGAGAACAGCGCAAGGTCCTCATTCCTCACATACCCGAGGAACTGCCCCCAATCGCGCTGGCTTCTGCTGTCCGGGCCTCTTCGCCCAATGACAAAAGGAGCTTATTCCAAATCGAACGATCGTCCCTGTTTATTCCCATGAAATCGATTCCAATCCTGAGATGGTCCGTCCCTTGCTTTTCAAACCACATAACTTCACCAATTGCCGTGAAGTTCATCCTCCCCATTATGAGTTCAACCCCGACATCCACCCCAATTTTGTTCGTCGCGGCTTCGACAAGGGAAATGATATCCATATAATCCGATAATCCCAGTTCGATGCATATCCCCTCCATAGAGATATTTACCGTCTCAGCATTGATAAGTGTGGTAATAATCCCCGCTCTCCCCCGTACGTAAAACTTGAGCATTACGGGAAAAATAACCTCGAATCGAACGGTAGATCTCTGTCGTTCCCATTTCACACCCATTTTCCTGTGGTTTGAGCCAAAAATTAGCAATTTCGGTGCCAATAATCTCCCAGCTGGGCAGTTATTCTTGTTGTAATCAGGCTACGCTTGGACTCTGCCACCGAACGTCCAAAGCGAAGCATCATGGCAAGCGGGTTTGGATGAAATATAGTTGGAATAATGGGAATGATAAGCGTATGATGAATTCAGGTCGGGGGGAATCCCCCTTCCCTTCTCAATGAACTCTTTTGAGCGACTCCCTCTTACACGATTCCAACTCCGAAATAACTTGGTCCGTTAAGCCGAGCAAGGAGGATTTGGGGAGGAGATCCCCCGCGATGCAGTAGGCCTGAATGGCCCGCATGAATCTCATAAATGAACCCTCCTGTCCCCTGCTGCAGATGGCCTCCAAGGGGCACAGACCACAATTATCCTGATTTTCCAAGCAGAGCGGGACCTTGAGTGCAGCGGCCTCAAGGACTTCGTCGAACTGTGATGTGGTAAAGGCAGTCTTTATGAATTCTCGAATTCTCACCCATTTTTCCAGGGTGAGGTCGAAGGCATTTTCGCCTCCCTCATAACGAGTCACCATCTCTTGATACGTCAACAAGTTTCCCATGCCAGCTCTCCCTTGACCTTTTACTTACAAGGATACCCCGATTTCTGTCTCCGCCTCAAGGTGGGGGAGAAAAACGAGAAGGGTGAAGAAAAATGGGATCGGGTAAGGGTTCAACGGCGTTCAAGGGTTTGCATTGGTCATTCTGACGAAGTTGGCCAAAAGTGAGAGGCCCATCCGATCGCTTTTTTCCGGGTGAAACTGCACGCCCAGTATATGACCCCGCCGGACCATCGCGGCAAAATGAACCCCATATTCCGTTATTCCCATCACAACCCGGGGGTCATCGGGTTCTCCGTAATACGAGTGGGCGAAATAGAAAGAGGAACGGTGGGCGATATTCCGCAAGAATGGATCCTGGCGGCCCCGGGTGAAACTCACCTGATTCCATCCCATGTGGGGAACCTTCACCGTATCTGGGAGCCGTTTGACCCTACCCTGGATGAGATCCAGCCCCCGGTGTAATCCCCCCTCTTCCCCCTCCGTAAAGAGGAGATGCATC
>JABAOF010012046.1_pt4 | contig 17698 bp, 14 predicted proteins | sample 7062171 | NCBI WGS metagenome assembly JABAOF01 (sample SAMN14538628, study PRJNA623070) | marine sediment metagenome | biome: marine biome [ENVO:00000428]; feature: marine pelagic biome [ENVO:01000023]; material: deep marine sediment [ENVO:00002113] | place: India: Gulf of Khambhat ...
CCTTGACCCCACTGACCCCGAGAGCAACAGAATATTTAATGCATGGCTGGACGGATACGACGACCCGACAAACGGTTCTCTAGTTGGTTATGACACTCCTCCTTTTGCCGAGCAAACTATCGTTCACGGAGGCAACCAGTCGATGCCGCTCTTCTACGACAACAGTGTTGGGTACTCTGAGGCAACTCTGACGTTGACTTATCCGCGTGACTGGACTGAGAATGGTGTCGACACACTGACGATTTGGTTCAGGGGTAGTTCGACTAACGCTGCTGAGACGTTATATGTTGCTCTCAATGGCAGCGCGGTAGTCAATCACGAAAATCCTGATGCAGCGCAGAGAGGCGGTTGGACAGAATGGAGTATTCCGCTGCAGGCGTTTGCCGACCAGGGTGTGAACCTGGCCGATGTCGATACGATTTCCCTTGGATTAGGTGATAAGAACAATCCAGTAGCCGGCGGTTCAGGTACAATGTACATCGATGATATTCGTCTGTATCCTCCGGCACCATAAGCCGAGATTTGCCCGGTAATTAAAATTGATTCGTTGACCCCGTTAGATAATGTCGTATTTTTTATATCTAACGGGATTGATATGACAAATTAGCGTCACTTCGGGGCCTATACCAAATTGGTATAGGCCCTTTTTTTAATTGACAATTGATTATCGACTGTTGACAATTTACTATTAAGGAAGATTTGTGGGATTTGTTCTGAGATGTGGCTTTGGAGTAAAATACCATGATTGGCATAATAGGTGCTAAAACAATAGACGGCGTAAGCAATATAGGGCGGTTCGCACGTTTTGTCTGGCAGTCAACGATTACATCATTGCGAAGTTGTGCCAGCTCGCACACTTATCCGTTGATATGTACACAAATGTATATCATCGGTGTTCGCAGTGTCCCGGTTGTAATGATAACAGGTGCGTTTGTGGGGATGACGTTGGCGGTTCAGGCATACGACCAGCTTGCGGGTATGGGGCTGGAAGAGCACTTAGGCGTTCTGATTAACATTTCAGTGGTGAAAGAATTAGGGCCGGTGCTTGCGGCGGTTATGTTAGCAGGACGCATCGGAGGAGCTTTGACCGCTGAATTGGGAACAATGAATGTTACCGAGCAAATTGATGCAATCAGGAGCATGGGGACGAACCCGATACGATATCTGGTCGCACCGCGGATTCTGGCATGTTTGTTGCTCACACCGTTTCTGATTATTTTCGCCGATTTGTTGGGTATTATGGGTGGATATTTTGTAAGTGTTAAAATATTTGAGATTAACAGTAGGGCTTATTGGCTCCATAGTGCCAACGGCGTGGAGTTGTGGGATGTATCTATAGGAGTTATAAAGGGTTTGTTCTTTGGCGTGGCAATTGCAGCTATTAGCTGTTATAAGGGCTTTACGTGCAAGGAAGGTGCTCAGGGCGTCGGACAGGCATGTACGGAGGCGTTTGTGGCCAGTTTTATTTCCATATTAGCGCTGGATTTTGCGCTGGCGGTGATTTTCAAAGCGATTTACAATACGTTTTGGCCGCTCAAAAGTCTGGTTTAATGACAACGCTCCCCCGCCGGCAACAAGCGGAGTCAAGCAGCGAACAAAAAAGAACAGCAAGTGAAAACGAAAAACAAAAATAATTTCGACAAGGAGACAAGCTCCAACGGTGTGCTTGCAGTTAAGAACCTTACTAAAAGGTTTGGCAGCAATGTCGTTCTGGATAATATTTCTCTGACAATTGAGAAAGGCAAGACGACAGTTGTGATCGGCCCGAGCGGATGCGGCAAAACTGTCTTAATAAAACATCTGATAGCTTTATTGAGGCCGAACTCCGGCGAGGTTTATTTCAAGAACCGCCGAATCGATAATCTGAGTGAGAATGAATTAAACAGAATCCGTACGCATTACGGTTTTCTTTTCCAGGGAGGGGCGTTGTTTGACAGTCTTAGCGTTACTGAAAATATAATATTTCCGATAAGACAGCATTGTAAGATAACTAATTGGAGAGAGATCGAAGAGCTTGTAAAGGCCAAATTAGCTATGGTGGGTCTTGATGGTTTTCAAAAATTTTACCCGGCGAATCTCTCCGGGGGCCAGCGAAAGAGAGTGGCGTTGGCAAGGGCAATTGCGCTAAATCCGGAGATAATTTTATATGATGAGCCGACAACGGGGCTGGACCCCATTCGTTCAGATGTCATCAACGAGCTTGTGCGGAAGTTGCAAAAAGAGCTTGGGGTAACATCCGTTGTTGTTACTCACGATATGAAAAGCGCCTACAAAATAGCGGACCGTATCATTATGCTGCATAACGGCAAGATTATTGCCGACGGCGATGCCGACCATATTCGTAACCACCCCCATCCTGTTGTTCAACAGTTCATCAATGGACAGGTTAGTGAAGACGACCTTGCAGTCCTGCGGATGAGCGGAACCATTTCCCAAGCCCAGTTCCTGCCTCGTGATTTCGAGTAATAGTCAGGAAGAACACAAGTGCCTAAGCTCATAGAACAAGCAAAGAACAAAGAGCCGGAACAGATTGCATCCGATTTGGCTAAAGTTGTGCGGGGAGATGTTTTTGCTGATATACTGCACAGGGCTGCATACAGCACCGATGCGAGCATTTACAGGATAATTCCTGCGTGCGTTATTGCGCCGCATGACAGCGGCGACGTGGCTGCCGTTGTCAAATATGCCGGCGCCAAAGATATACCAATTGTTGCTCGCGGAGCAGGCACCGGGCTGGCGGGTGAGTCGCTGTGCAGCGGTATAGTCTTCGATATGACACGGTATATGAACAAGATTATTGATGTCAGAGACGGAGGCAAGACGGTAGTTTGTGAGCCGGGGGTTGTATTAGACGATTTGAATAAGCGTCTGGCTGAGTTCGGCAGGAAAATCGGGCCTGACCCCTCGAGCGCCAATCGGGCGGTAGTAGGTGGGTGCGTTGCCAATAATTCAACCGGTGCCCATTCGCTTGAATATGGTTATATCGCTGACTACGTGGAAAGCATCGAAGCGGTTCTGGCTGACGGCAGTGTAGTTGAATTCAAAAATGATTTTGACCCGGAACAGGCACAGGACGACAGGGTCGCCTGGATTGCGAGAGAGTGTCTGTCCGTCCTCTCGGACAAAGAAGCGGTTATCAATAAAGCACAACCTAAATCCAGGCGAAACCGAAGCGGCTACAATATTGCAGGGATTTGCCATAACGGCAGGATTGATTTGGCCCGGCTGTTGGCAGGCTCGGAAGGGACGTTGGCTATTTTTACGAAGATTACGCTCAGGACCGTCGCAGTGCCGGCGGCGAAAGGTCTGTTGCAGCTTGAGTTTGACTCTCTTGAGAAAATGGCACAGGCGGTGCCGATTATAGTTGATAACGGCGCCTCGGCGTGCGAGCTGATGGATAAGAACTTAATCGATATGGCATTTGAGGCCTTGCCGGAATATCGTGATGTTTTACCGGCCGGTGCGGCTGCCGTCCTTTTGGTTGAGCATACCGGCCAAACACAGGAGCAGGTGAGAGAGAAAATAGAAAAAACCGATCGGCTTCTCGGAGCAACAGCAAGCGGACGAAGTATTTTTTTGGAGCCTGAGGCACAGGAACGATTGTGGAAGTCACGCAAAGACGCAGGGCCATTGGTTCACAGGATTAGGGGTAATAAACATCCGACTGAATTTATAGAAGATACCTCTGTTGAGAACACTCGGCTGGTGGAGTATATTTCGGGACTTCAGGAAATCGGAAAGCGTTATGATATCGAGATGTGTTTTTATGGTCACGCCGGTGACGGTCTGCTGCATGTGCGGCCGTGCATGGATTTGAGTGACCCGGCTGAAGTAGAAAAGATGCGGGCGATTGCGAATGACGTTTTTTCACTTGCCTGGTCGTTAGGCGGTACGATAAGCGGCGAACACGCAGAGGGCCTGGCAAGAGCGGCCTTCGTGCGAGGGCAATACGGTGATGAGTATTATGAATTACTATGCAAAATCAAGAACATTTTCGACCCTAACGGCCTGATGAACCCGGGCAAGAAAATAAACGATGATGCAGATGTTATGGTCAGGAACCTGCGGGCTGAATATAAGGTTTTGCCGGAAAGAGTCGAAACGGATTTGCTTCTTGAAAAAGATGGGATTGCCGTCAAGCTCGAGCAGTGCTACGGATGTGGTCTTTGCCGAAACCGCGAGCCGGATTTGCGGATGTGTCCGGTGTTTCGGGCGATGGGCGAGGAATTGGGCAGCTCGCGAGCAAAGATTAATATACTGCATTTGTGGGCGACAGGACAGTTAGATGAACAAGACTTTGAATCGCCGGAGTTTAGAAAGTTTCTGGATTTGTGCGTTAATTGCAAGGCCTGCCTAACACAGTGTCCATCGGGAGTTGATGTTTCCGAGCTGATGACAGCAGTTAGGGCCCAGTACGTCAAACGCAGGGGCCTGCGATGGACAGAGCTGGTACTTAGTCATAATCGCTACCTTAGTATCTCAGGCAGCATTTTTTCAACAGTATCTAATTTTGTGATGCGGCTGCCGATATTCAAGCTGTTATTGGAGAAATTTGCCGGCATAGATAAGCGAAGAGCTATGCCTGAGTTTCGACACAGCTCGTTCCTGAAAGGAGGACGTAAATATTTAACTGCCTGCGAGCCGATAGAAAAGCCGATTGATAAGGTGGCATATTTTGTGGATACATACGCAAATTACAACGACCACGAATTAGGCTTTGCTGTTCTGGATGTTCTGCGAACAAATGGCATCGAGGTGATTTTGCCGAAGCAGTTGCCTGCCCCCCTGCCGGCGATTGTTTACGGTGACGTCAAGACCGCACGTAAGGAATTGACATACAGTTTGAAACATTTAGCCAAGGCGGTGCGTGAAGGTTACAAGATAATTTGTTCCGAGCCGAGTGCCGCACTTTGTTTAAAGCAGGAGCTGCGGCATTTTGTCGCCGGGCCTGATGCCGAGCTTGTTTCTGAAAATACTTACGAACTGATGAATTATTTACTTGGCTTACTTGCACAAAATAAGTTGAAGGTACCGACGAAGTCGATAACAGAGGAGTTTGTTTATCATTTGCCGTGTCATTTGAGCGCTGTTGGCGATGAAACAGCGAGTATAAGAATCTTGAATGAGCTTTGCGGCATCAAAGTCGTTGACCTTAAGGCTGGCTGCTGCGGCCTGGCCGGAACGTTCGGAATGCAGAACAAAAATTACGAGCTTTCCTCACAGATATCCGCGAGCTTAAAAGAGGCGCTGGAAAAATCGCCTACTAAAAATGTATTAACCGAATGCGCCGCCTGCAAGATGCAGATTGAGCATATAAGTGATTGTATTGTCAGGCACCCGATTAAAATAATAGCGGATAATTATGGTAGAGGATAGATGACGACCAAAAAATTATGGTGGACATTTTGCGCATATTGAGCGGAACAGGGTTGTGCTGAGGTAACGGTCGCCGCGGTCGGGGAGAATCACAACAACTGTGCCGGAGGTCATCTTCTCCGCTATATGCAAAGCCCCTGCCACCGCGGCACCACTTGACATTCCGACAAAAATTCCTTCCTTGGCAGCGAGCAGTCTGGTTGTTTCAAATGCCTCGCCATCCCCGATAGTAATCTTCTCATCCATCATCTGTGGATTATAGATTCCAGGGACAATGGATTCCTTCATATTTTTGAGTCCCTGGATTGCATGTCCTTCCGGCGGCTCAACTCCAACGACTTTGACCTCCTGCTTTTTTTCCTTGAAGAATCTATACACACCCATCAGTGTTCCTGTTGTCCCCATACCTGCGACAAAAACGTCAATCTCGCCGTTGGTTTGGGACAGGATTTCCGGGCCGGTTGTTTCGTAATGAGCGAGGACGTTATTCTCATTCGTGAATTGATTGGGCATATAATATTTGTCGGGTTCGGCATCGAGAAGCTGATGCGCTTTTCTGATAGCACCATCGGTGCCTTCTTTTGCAGGAGTAAGCACAACCTCAGCACTTAAAGCTTCAAGGATGTGCTGTCTCTCTGTGCTGACACATTCGGGCATGCAAAGCTTGACCGGATATCCTTTCGCGGCCCCAATCATAGCTAAGGCAATGCCGGTATTTCCTGACGTCGGTTCGAGTATTATTTTGCCCGGAGTAAGCTGGCCGGCCTCCTCGGCTTTTTGTATCATCCAGTAAGCAGGTCGGTCCTTGATGGAACCGCCGGGATTGGTTCCTTCGAGCTTTCCGAAAATTCTCACGTCCGGTTTCTTACTATTCAGATTAGTTAGTTCCACAAGCGGTGTATTTCCGATGGCAGATAATATGCTCATATCAGCTTACCTCCGGATTTTATGCTTAACTTGTTTATATCAGAATCAAGCCGATTCGGATAACTTGTAAAATTGATTTTATTTGGATTATTGTATATATTGGAGCGAAGAAAATAAAGTTAATTTAGGCTGGAATTAACAATGGGTTCAGGAAAAGAAGAGTTTAGGCGAGTGTGTCGTTAGGCATCCGATTAAGATTTTGGCGCAGAATTATAGGGACAGATAACGGACGACGGCAAAATTCGAATTGTGAAAAGGTATAGCTATAAAAGAGCTGATTTTATATAGCCTAAAAATTTTGCAGCTATTATAAACATAGAATGTGACCACACCAAGGGGCATATAGATGCCTTTTTCTTATGTTCAAATATTTGCTCAGGGATGCTTGTATTTACCATATTTAGAGGCCAATTGAAGTATTTTTCCGAGTTTTTCTTATCATTGCGAAGATGGAAATAAATAGACATCCAGAAATTAAGCAAAGGCCAGGCTCCGGCACCTGTTAATGTTACCCACCCTTTTTTCACTCCGCCGCAATAAATATCGCCGGGGTATCTCAGTAATCCGCCATTATATATTGTGTTTCTTTTTATTATTTCATCGACAGTTCTTTTCATCTTGATGTCGGAAGGGTCTAATATACCCGCGGGATATATTAGTCCTAAAAGTGAAGTGTCCGGCCGGAAGTCGTCTTTTCTGATTTGGTGAAGTTTGGCTATTTTGCCTTTACTGTAAGTTCGGGGGATTACGTTTTCGTTACAGGAATAGAGCTTGTTTAAGATATCCGACATTTCTTTTTCTGTTTGCAGCCAGTTTCTTCTTTTGCCCAGCAGTTTTATTGCAACTCTGAGGCCGGCGGTGCACATGGCCAGAGAATAGGTATGATACCTTTTCTGGGTCGGAAGGATGCATCTTTCCTCCCACAAATCAAAATGGGGGAGAATGAACTTGCCGTCCTTCCAGGAGTTCGATATGCCGTTAGCCGTAGTTTCTATTAATTGCTTAAATTTCGAGAGATTATCAATCTTAAAATGTTTTATATGATGGTCTATTGCTATCAGCAAAGAACCGTTCTGGTCCGGCTGAAACTGAGTTCCGTGATGTGTGATGTGAATGTACTTATCTCTTGTTTTTCGAGGAAGTTTTACTTCATCGGGATGTATTAAAGTGCCTAAGATGGTGCCGTTGACACGATATGCGTTCTGAAAGAGGCCGGTGCTCTTAAAATCTTCGGCCCGGTTAAGGCACCACTCGAAAAACCTTTCCGGGATGTCTCTTAATCCCAGCAGATCCGCAGACATACAGATGTACGATGCATCCCGAACCCAGACATATCTGTAATCCTGGACGGTGGATGGATAAATTGATTTGTCGGAATTGGCGGCGACAATCGCTCCGTTCTCTAACGAACTGTCTTCAATAACATTTTTACTTGTCTGGAGAAGTTTTTTGATATATGACTTCTTTATCTTACCTGATTGGCTTTTCATAGGAGAACTTGTTAAATTGATTTTATTTGAATTATTGTATATATTGGAGTGAAGAAAATAAAGTTAATTTAGGCTGGAATTAACAATGGGATTAAAAGAAGAGAATCTCAAAGAGGCGGTGCTGTGGGAGCCGTCCTCAGGTGAGAATAAGAAAATTCAGTGTAAGCTGTGTAACCATCGCTGCACGATTGATGATGGCAAATTAGGTCGGTGCTGCGTGCGCAAGAATATAGATGGGGTGCTGTATTCGCTGACTTACGATAAGGTCTGCTCTGCTAATCCGGACCCTATCGAGAAAAAGCCGTTGTTTCATTTTCAGCCCGGGACGAGCAGCTTCTCCGTGGCTACGATGGGTTGTAATTTTCGGTGCGAATTTTGTCAAAACTGGCAGATAAGCCAGGCGGCGATAGAAAGAGGACGAATCGATGGAGAACCGATAACGCCGGAGCAAATTGTCGAGGGTGCTGTTCGCAACAGGTGCAAGAGCATCGCTTATACTTATACCGAGCCGACGGTTTTTATGGAGCTGTGTAACGATTGCGGCCGGTTAGGCAAAGAGCGCGGCCTGACGAATGTTTTTGTCAGTAACGGCTATATGACAACCGAGGCAATTGACTTCGCCAGCGACTGGCTGGACGGAATTAACGTTGACCTGAAAGCGTTCAGCAAGGATTACTACAAAAGGTTATGCAAGGCACGATTGCAGCCAGTGCTTGACACGATTAGCTATATCGCGAAACAGACAAATATCTGGCTGGAGATTACCACCCTGCTGGTGCCGGGCGAAAACGATTCCGACGATGAGCTGAAAAAACTTGCCGAGTTTATTGTTACAGATGCCGGGCCTGATGTCCCTTGGCATATCAGCCGGTTCCATCCGCAGTATAAATATCTTGACTCGATGCCCACGTCCATGAGCAGTATGGGGCGAGCTTTCGAGATAGGCCAATCCGCCGGGCTGCATTATGTTTATCTTGGTAATGTGCCGGGGGCGAAATTCGAAAGCACTTTCTGTTACAATTGCGGCCGAATGTTGATTGAACGCATCGGCTATAGGATTGCTGTAAATAATATAGAAGATTCGAAATGTCCCGATTGCGGGACGGAGATTGCAGGATTTGAACTTTAAGTTTCAAACTGACCGAACTTTTCTTGCTAAGTTTTATCTTTTAGCAATTGCCGGAGTCTCTCCAGCTCGCCGGACTTCATATGGTAACTATGCCCGGCGTCGGGGTATCGGCTGCTTTGCACTTCTTTGGCGTAGGCGTTAAATGCCTCAATAGTCTCTTTGGCCAGGTTGCCGTAACTCTTTGCGAACTTTGGACTTGGGCCTTGCGTTAAGCCCAGAATATCAGGTGCAATTAATATCTGCCCATCGCAGCCCGGCCCGGAACCACAGCCAATCACCGGCACTTCACAGCGTTTTGTGATAATCTCGGTAACCTCCGCAGCGGTCCCTTCAATCAGCAGCGAGCCGGCACCATTATCGACCATTTGTCGAGCGAGACTTACCAGCTCGGCAGCTATCTCTGCGGTGGTTGCCTCAGCCTTGAATCGTCCAATCTTACCGATGCTCTGCGGCCTTATGCCGATATGAGCCATAACAGCTATGCCGGCGTCGCTAACCGCTTTAATTACATTAAGATACGCACCGGTGGCTTCAATTTTTACCATTTGTGCCCCTGCCTCGGCAACGAATCGGCCAGCGTTTTTGACCGCCTCGGCTTGCCCAATCTGGTAAGAGAGAAACGGCATATCGGCAACCAGAAATACATTGGGTGCCCCCCGCCTGACCGCAGCAGTTATGGTGACCATAAAATCCATTGTCGCCGGTAGAGTTGAATCAAAGCCGAGAACTACCTGGGCAGCAGAATCACCCACCAATATCATCTGGACATCCGTTTGCGAGATGAGGCGAGCGGTGGTATAATCGTAGCAACTGACCGCAGCAATCTTGCGATTTTGTTTCTTGGCATCCAGCAAGTCCGCTATCGTAATTTTGGTATCCATAACTTTCTATCAGTTAAAGAAAAAAAGAAATAACAATCTATTAGTTAAAATATGAGAACAAAAACAATTTATCAAGCGTAAAGTAGTGGAGTTTTAGGGCTAAATACGGCTATTTGAAAAAAAATAAAAAAAAATTTACTTTTTTCAATTAAAAGCTTGATTCCTGATAAGAAAAGTGTAAATTTTTCACAGTTTTCTTCCTTTTCGTTAAAGAAATTCCTGGTATATAATCGATTAATAAATAAAGGGAGTATTAAAGTTAGAAAAACGGATTTTTCGAAAAGCTATTATCAGCTTTTCATCACCCTCCTCCGAAGCCAGATTCTGTTTTCATAAGGATCTGGCTTTATTTATCCTCATGGTAGTCAAGTTAGGTAAGATACAAGAATACTGCTGGTGTTAATTTAGGAAGCAATGCGGGCGTCATAGCAAATCTTAAGAAACCATCTTAAACAATAATTTTCCGACTTCTTTCGTACTTTGATTTTCGCAGGTGACATTCTGTCGTCTGCGCGTAAGTAAGCAACCTTCTTTTGCCATCGTTATGATGGAATTCTTCTCTCAGAATTTAGTAATAAGAAGAAAAAAGTGTGAGTAATTTGCCCTTTGCGCGCATATTACCTGATAGAGCCTCATACCGTAAAGGTAAATTTGAGAAAGTGTCCGATAAGATGGAGCTGTGCTCGTCCGTTCAGCACTGAGGAGATTGAAAAGTAAAAAAATCGAAAATAATAACAAAAAAAATACAAAACCGTAACAAAACGGTAACATTTGTTGGGCATAATCTTTCCTATGTTAAACTAGTCGTTTTTCGTTATACAACTTGAAAGGAGCACCATTTCTGACGACACTGAGGATGCCTATCTGAGGCCTTATCAGCACGTAAACTGGATTTTTTTAGAAAAATAACGTAACATATCCCCGAGTCAGGCGTTATATTTATATAGCCGGTAATTATATCTCGTAACCGGTCGTAATTTGTTCTCAGGAAAGGTTTGAAAGTGAAAAAGTCCAGAATAGTTGTTATCACTGTCATTATAACGCTGGTAGTTGTTTCAGTGTTCGCGATAGTGATTAAAGTCAAATCGGGTGCCTCTAAAAAACCAACAGTAGTCCGCATTGAAAATGCCAACCGTGGAGAGCTTATAGAGTTTGTCAGTGCACCCGGCGAAATCGAACCCAGTGTAAATGTGGAAATAAGCGCAAAAGTTTCAGCAAGGATTATTGAGCTGCCCTATGAAGAAGGAGACATTGTAACCTGCGGCAGCACGGACACAAATCCGCCGGAGCCGGCTTCGGTGCTGGTTCGCCTCGACGACAAGGATTTGCAGAGCCGGTTGCTTTCAGCCCAAGCCAGTTACTCCGCCCAGGCGGCCCAGATCGAGGTTGAAAAAGCAAGGATTTCCAGTCAGCGATCCAATCTTATCGGCCTGGAAGCATCGCTAAAACAGGCCCAGCGTGACCTGGAGCGTCAAAGAGGATTGCTGAAATCGCAGGATATCAGCCAGGCCACTTACGACCAGTCTAAATTGAAGTTTGACGAGTTCGAATCACAGTACGAATCCGCCAAGCATACACTCGACGCTGCGGAGCTGAACCTTATTGTGTTGCAGCACAACCTCGATGCCGCCGGTGCCAATGTCACTCAGGCAAAGGAAGCTCTTAGCTACACGACTATAACCTCGCCTATTGACGGCGTAGTAACACGGATTAATGCGGAAGTCGGCGAGGTTGTGATTTATGGTACAATGAATAATCCAGGTACTGTAATCCTGGAAGTGGCGGACATCTCAACGATGCTGCTTGTCGCACAGGTGGATGAAGCCGACGTAGGCAAATTGAGAGTCGGACAGAAAGCCACAGTTTACGTTCAGACCTTTCCCGACGATGAATTTAAAGGCGTGGTTGATTCGATAGCTTTGAAACACAGGATATCTCAAAGCACCGCTACGAAATACTTCAGGACCGAGATACTGCTCGAGGGTGACGTGAAAAAGTTGTTTTCGGGCCTCACGGCGCATGTGGATATTGAAACCATCAAGCACGAAGACGTCCTTAATGTACCAAGCCAGGCTGTGTTGGGCCGGGCTGTCGATGACCTGCCTTTGGATATTCGTGAGAACAATCCGGAGGTCGATAAAGAGAAGACATTCACGCCCGTAGTCTATCGCTACATCGACGGCAAGGCAGTGGTAACACCGGTCAAGATAGGACCAAGCAACCTGACCAATACCATAATAAAATCAGGCATTACGGAAGAGGACAAGATAGTGGTTGGACCATACAAGGTGCTCGAGAGTATTAAGCATGACCAGAAGGTACGCGACGAGCGAGAAGTAGAAGCAGAAAAAAAGAAGAAAAAGAAGGCGGACGGCGCCGAAGCTGGGGCTGATGCAAATGATGCCAGTGACGCAAACAATGTCGAAGAAAAATGAAAAACTAATAATTCGGCTTCAGAAAGTTATGCGGATTTACAAGGTCGGGGTGGAGCGTATTCATGCGCTCGACGGAATCGACCTGGAACTAAGAGAAAACGAGTATGTTGCCGTGATGGGGCCTTCCGGCTCGGGCAAGAGCACGCTGATGAATGTCCTAGGCTGCCTGGACAGAGCTACTTCAGGATTTTATGAACTGGATGGTCAGGACACCACGAAAATGAGTGACGCGTCGCTAGCTCAGGTTCGCAATGAACGAATCGGCTTTGTTTTTCAGTCGTTTGAGCTGCTCGGGCAGTTAAGCGCGCTCAAGAATGTTGAGATACCGCTGATTTATTCAAGAAACGGCTGGTGGAACCGGCATAAACTTGCCAGGAAAGTACTTGAACGGGTCGGACTGGGAGACCGGATAAAGCATAAGCCGAACCAGCTTTCGGGAGGTGAGAAGCAACGCGTGGCTATCGCCCGGGCACTTGTCTGCAATCCGAGTATCCTGCTGGCCGACGAACCGACCGGCAATCTCGACAGCAAAACCAGCGATGGCATCCTGAAGCTGTTTGACCAGCTTCATCGGGAAGGCCAGACCATTATTATAGTAACCCATGAAGATTTTGTCGCTCATCACGCCAAGCGAATCATTCACATGAAAGACGGGCATATTTGCAGCGATCTGTTAAATGACCGGGACCCTCGAGATAAAACCGTAACACAAGACAGCGAAGAGGAGAAGAAGACATGAGATTTGTGTTACGGGCACCAATGGCTTTTGTTCGGCTCTCCTATCAGAGTGTGTATCTTGCGCTGGGGCAAATCTGGGCCAATAAGTCCAGGTCGATTCTCACGACTATCGGCATTGTAATCGGTGTCGCTTCGGTAACGGCCGTTATTGCCGCTCTTACGGGTCTGAAGGCCAAAGTGCTGACCCAGGTAGAGACTTTAGGAACCAACAGCATATTTATTCAACCAAGAACTCCTAAAACAGGCCCTCTGCGACATGCCTCATGGTGGACTATTCGGTTTAAGCCTGAACATTTTGATAACCTGCTCGAACACTGCCCCTCAGTCTCACAGTTTGGCCGTATGACCTGGATCGGAAACTACACCGTCAGCCACCGTGAGGAGTCGGTTGAAGGTGTTACTGTCCGGGGAACCGAGCCTGCCGTTCATAAAATCGACAGCCGTCCGGTTACAATCGGAAGACCACTTTCGGTCATTGATGAAATGCAAGTCCGACAGGTTTGCCTGATCGACCCCAAGCTGCGTAACGACCTTCGCCTTGACCGTGACTGTATAGGCCAGTCAATTCTTATAAGTCACAACACATTCTATATTGTCGGCGTGCTTGAAGCTCGCCCTGAAAACGTATTTGGCGGAAGTGACCAGGAAAGATCTGAGATATTTATTCCTTATAAGACCAGCCTCAAGATGCAGCGTTATCCGTTCATAATGGCTATTGCCGAAAGTGAATCCGCCGAAGTTTCGGATGACGCCCTGGCCGAGATAAGCTTTTTCCTTCGCCGGACACGGAATATAAAGCCCGGTGAACCCGACACATTCGAAGTTATGTCGCTCCAAAACGCGCTGGAGACATTTAATAAAATAGCTCTTATGGTTACGATGGTGGCAGGCGGCATCGTGGGCATCTCCCTGCTGGTCGGCGGCGTGGGTATTATGAATATTATGCTTGTCTCGGTATCAGAGCGAGCGGACGAGGGAAATCGGTCTCCGCAAGGCGGTCGGAGCTAAAAAAACTGCAATTCTAACCCAGTTTTTGATTGAAGCGATAGTTTTGTGCTTTTTCGGGGGGCTCGTGGGAGTTGGTTTTGGCCATCTTCTGACCAAAGCATTAGCCAGTGTCCCAAAAATTCAACTTGATTTGGCGTATATTCCTTTGTGGGCAATAGGACTTTCTTTTGCGTTCGCCGGTACGGTAGGTATCTTCTTTGGAATGTTTCCGGCGATTAAGGCTGCCAGACTTGACCCTATTGAGGCGCTTAGACATGAGTAAAAGATTTTCACCCAAATGGTATTTGTTTGTTGTTTTTGTTGGCTTTGAGCTGGTTTTATTAACGGGCTGTGAACCGTTTCCGGGTGATGAGAAATTCTACGAAATCAAGATTGCACCTGAAAAATTACGACAAATAGAAACACTTGAGCTTCAGGAAGCAAAAACTGAAGAAAATCACCGCATAGACGCCAATGAAGTGCCGCCCAAAGAGCTTGAACTTAACTTAGAGCAATGCCGGGCCCTGACATTGGAGAATAACCTTGACCTTAAGGTGCAGCTTATCAGTCCTGCTATTGCCGCCGAAAGGGTAAGTGAACAGGAGGCTGCGTTTGAGGCAGCTTTTTTCTCCAATATGACGTATGCCAAGACCGATACGCCTGTAGCTCAGACTCTTGATATTTCAGGCTCTAAAGTAGATTACTCCTATATGGACCTTGGTGTTCGCATGCCTTTACGAACCGGCGGAGCTGTAACATTTGACTTAGCTGACAACCGTATTAAAACAGACTCTATTTTCTCGATATTTAATCCTTCCTACGGCTCGGACCTTTCAGTCTCGATTAGTCAGCCGCTTCTGCAAGGTGCCGGCAATCGGGCTAATACTCACGCCATTCGTATCGCCGAGTATGAACGGCAGATAACTGACGCCAGGACCAAACTTGAGGTGATACGGATTATAGCCGATGTTGACCGTGTATATTGGCGGCTTTATGCAACCAGAAAAGAGCTGGAAGTTCGGAAACAACAGTATGACCTTGCCGAGGCCCTGCTCGAGCAGGCTCGCCGGTTCGTCGAGGCCGGCGATAAGCCGCAGGTGGAGGTAATCCGCACCGAGGCCGGTGTCGCGCAGCGGCTCGAGGCTATCATCATAGCCGAAAATAGTGTGCGTGACCGAGAACGCGAACTTAAGCGGACGCTTAATAAGGCCGGTCTGGAAATGCAGACACCTACAGTATTGATACCAGTTACCGAGCCGGACCCCGTCCATTACGAGCTGGAAATCCAGCGATTAGTAAAAACAGCGATTGACAATCGCATGGAAATGCTCGAGCTGGAGCTGCAGATCGCTGAGGATATAAGTACCATCGATTACATGCACAACCAGGCACTGCCTTTGGTTACGATGGATTATACGTATAATATGAACGGCCTGGGGGCTACGAGAGATGATTCGTTTGATTTGCTTTTCGATAAGAATTTTGAGGACCATCGCTTTGGTGTGCAGCTACTGGTGCCGCTGGGAAATGAGGCGGCAAAGAGTCGACTGCTTCAGGCGTTTTACCAGCGCAGGCAGCGATTGGCCACGCGGGATAATCGCGAAGCACTTATTGAGCTTGAGGTGCTGAACGCCATCGACCAGCTCGAGGCGAACTGGCAGCGTATTTTGGCCAGCAGACAAAGTGTGATTCTGGATGGTCGGCTGTTTGAGGCTGAGAAGCGTCAGTTTGAACTCGGCTTGGGGACATCTACGGACGTACTTGAGGCTCAGACGAATTTTGCTAACTCCCAGAGCGCCGAAATCCTGGCACTGGCCGAGTATCAAATAGCACTTGTCGATCTGGCCTATGCGACCGGCACTCTGCTGGGCGCTGCGAAGGTGCAATGGGAACCGATTGTGCCGCAAAGCAATATTAAGAGACTATCCGAATAACTATTCGCTCTGGCCTGTAATTCCTTTGCTTTGCTCAAGGATAGGTCTGAACGGAGCCCAGCGAAGTGAATCCCGATATATCGAGACTCTTCGTTGGCCAGATTCTTAGGCACGCTTTTTGAGACAACAAAGGATGAAGGATTATTCGGTCAGGCTCTAAATAGCGCAGCCAAGAAGCATATCGCCACGCCGAATAGTTGGAGTTGCGGTGCTGAACGTGCCAAGAAGTTTATTCCGCAGCTTCCGGACTGGACATAAGATATTCTATGCAATCACTAAACTTAGTTGTAGCAACAGCGACCGTGGAGTCGGCCGCACCGTAATAAAGATTTAGCTGGTCGGTTTCTTTATGAACAATGGCACCGCTGGGAAATACGACATCACTGACATCACCGATACGTTCATAAGATGCAGTGGGGCCCAGGACCCACTCGTCACTTCGGCGTAAGACCTTCCAGGGTGAATTCAAATCCAAAAGCGCCAGCCCGACACGATATATTTCTCCTGCAGTAGTACTTCGGACGCCGTGGTAAAACAACATCCAGCCGTGCGGTGTTTCTATGGGCTGACAGGCCAGCCCGACTCTGTGACAATCCCAATAAGCATTCCTTGTTCTAATCAAGGTCCTATGGTCGCCCCAGTGCTTGAGGTCTGGTGAGAAACTTATCCACATATGAGCCTCGCCTCGGACAATGGGACGGTGAATCAGTGCAAATCGTCCGTTAAACCTGCGTGGGAACAAACATGCATCTTTGTCTTCCGGGGGCAGCAAGGAGCCCAGCCGGGCAAACGCTTTAAAATTCTTGGTAATCGCCAGCGATACTACAGGACCACCTTCACTGAAGGACACATAGGTAACAGCGAATTGCTTTTGCTCTTCGAGCCAGACAATACGGGCGTCTTCCAGGCCCCATCTTTCCTCTCGAGAGCTCTGATCGGCTTCGAGGGTGGGTGTAGAGTCAATTTCCCAGTTCGTGAATCCATCGGCACTACGGGCGACGGTCAGATGCGAAAAGCCGCGCATATCCTCGACGCGAATCAACAGCAAGACCTCTGAATTTAACTTGGCAGCCGCGGGATTAAAGACGGCATTTGTCGGATAAGGCCAATCCTCAGGCGTCATTATCGGATTTCCCCGGTATCTTTTAAAAAGCTCGTGTGCTTTTTTTTGGCGTGCAAGCTCGGGCATAGTTTTAACCTCAAAACATCAAAGAACTTGTCTATACTAAAAATCAGGGGCGAAAAACTATAATTCGAAATACAAAAGGTTCAGTTTCAAGCCCCTGTAAACCTTACCTAATTTAATCGGCAAGATGGCTAACTTTCTGTAAGTCAAAGTACGAATTTTAGATACGACGGCATAATATTTTTCCATCTTGCCGTGTATACCTCATTAATGACGGCATATCTTTCGGGGTGTCCCTCGTCTCTGCAGGTATAGGACACAACTGCCTATTCGCGCTTTTTATATTATGCTTTTACTAACTGTGTTTCGTACAGGCTTTGGTACAGCGGGCAGGTTTGTATAAGCTCATCGTGCTGACCCTGAGCGATAACTTGGCCATCATCCATCACTACTATCACATCCGCCGTAATAACGGTGCTGAACCTGTGGGCTATTATGAAGCTGGTTCTGTCCTGCATAATTTCCTCAATGGCTTTGTGAATTTTGGCTTCACTGTCGGCATCAATCTGACTTGTAGCCTCGTCGAAAATCAGGATAGCAGGATTTTTCAAAATCGCTCTTGCTATTACAATTCTTTGGAGCTGTCCGCCGCTAAGGCCGGCACCCTGCTCGCCG
>JABAOF010001339.1_pt4 | contig 17681 bp, 18 predicted proteins | sample 7062171 | NCBI WGS metagenome assembly JABAOF01 (sample SAMN14538628, study PRJNA623070) | marine sediment metagenome | biome: marine biome [ENVO:00000428]; feature: marine pelagic biome [ENVO:01000023]; material: deep marine sediment [ENVO:00002113] | place: India: Gulf of Khambhat ...
ATTTCCCGTTGAGTTTAAGCGGTGAGGTCGAGCTGGGCCGAATCTTTTCTTGACAAACGTGAAGAAGGGCAATTATCCTTTTAATCTTGATTTTTAGCGCAAGAATTGCACCGTTAGTAGTTTCTTTCATAACTGAGAGAGACGGAGAATAATAAGACAGATCATTCGGGAAAGGAAAATACGGTAACATTGGAGGTGTTGAAGGATGTATGAACTTGAAATCATTCGAACGGCAGAAAAACTGGCAAGGGAGGTTATGGGAGTCAAGGAAAGGGACCAGATACTTGTGATTACCGATGTGGCTAAAATAACGGTTGGGAACGCCTTTACGTTAGCGTGTAGAGCCGTGGGAGCCGAAACGGTCATGGCGTTTATGTCTTTGACCGGGGAGCACGGAAATGAACCGCCAGCGACCATTGCAGCAGCAATGAAAGTAGCTGATGTCGTTTTCGCTCCGACAACCCATGCAATTACCCATACGAGAGCTCGATTGGAAGCATCTAAAGCGGGAGCCAGGGTTGCTATTCTCAGGGGTGTCGACGAGGATATGATGATAAAGGGAGCAATGACCGTTGATTTTCAGGAGTTAAGAGCAAGGACTGAAAAGGTTGCTCAAGTCCTGTCGGAAGCTGATGAGATCACGGTAACATCTTCTGCTGGAACAGATGTAACGTTTAAGCTTACTCATAGAAAGGCCTTTTCCCTTGATGGCTACTTTCATGAGGAGACCGGTTTTGCCGCATTGCCGCCGGGTGAAGCCCCTACGTGCCCAGTTGAAGGTACGACAAATGGGACTATTGTTTTTGACTACTCCATGGATAGTCTTGGAAGGTTGAGCAAGCCTCTTGTACTCGAAGTCAAGGAGGGCAAAGTCATCTCGGTTAGTGGAGAGGGTGAAGAAGTTCATGCTATTGAGCGGCTATTCGAACGGGATCAAACCGCTCGCAACATTGCAGAATTTGCCATAGGAACAAATCCCAATGCCCGCTTAATCGGAAATCTGGCAGAGGACAAAAAGCTCCTCGGAACCGTGCACTTTGCAATTGGAGACAACGAATCCCTCGGAGGGCACGTTCAAAGCAGCGTACATCTTGATGGTCTCATGTTAAAACCCACGGTGATCGCTGATAAGAAAATTCTGGTTGAAAACGGGAAAATCTTGGTGGATACGTAATTCTCCCTGAAGATGGTGTAAAATTCTTCCCGCTTCGTCACCGATTCAGGTTCCTTCGGGTGAAGTTGGACCGATAGAAGGGCATCAAGGAAATTACTTACTCCCTTATCCGGCTTTCTTTATCCCGTGAAACAGTTCACTCCCCGCGCCGGGATAAACCTTCCGTTGTTCCCGCGGCGTGGATCTCTCCACTTGGGGCCACTGATCAAAGTTCGGCTCCGCTCCCTCTCGCGTTACGGTCGAGGGGGCAGAATCCGCCATCTGTGGGTGTCTTCGGACGTCAACGCCCTCCACGTTATGGCTGAACTCGATGGGAATTCCATTGGGGTCGAAGGCGTAGATCGAGTGGATGAAGCCGTGGTCGATCACGTCCGAAACTCGAAACCCCGCAGCAGAGAGTTTGTCCTTTATCTCCCAGAGAGCCTCCTTGCTTTCCACCCCAAAGGAGACGTGATCGAAGATGAAGGGTCCCGTGACAGGACGGCCGTGGTCTTTATGGGGAACCATCTCAACCCCGGGCCACTCGAAAAAGGCGATAAGATCGTCTTCTGAAATTTCGAAAAAGTAGTGCCTGTAGCCGGGCTGCCCCAATCCGGCGACCAATCTCATGCCCAGCAAGTCCCTCCAAAAGCGGATAGTCCTGTCCATGTCCCCTGTTGCCATCGCCAAATGGTTAATTCCGTTGAATTTTGTCATGGAGGATCCTCCTCGTATGAAAATTTCGGTTTATCCAGTGGGCGTTCATCCCTTAAGAAAGGATACTCTGACAGGGGAGAGGGTTCAAGGGGGCTGAGAAGGTGGAGATGACAGTACCGTGAGTATTGATTTTCACAGAGTCTAAATTTCCCCCCTTTTTTTGGCTATAATGAGAATAGTCGTCTATTCTCCCTTCTCGCCGAAATTTATCCAAAAAGGGAAATAGAGATGAGAGGCTTCTGTGGGGTAAAGTCAATGGATGAATTGAGCAGGAGGGATTTTTTGAGGTATACTGGGGCGGCTGGAGGTGCATTATTCCTCGGAATTGGTAGAGGAGGAGTGACTATGATAAATACTATGAGCCATGTGACATTAGTGAAGACAGATGACCGCAAACACGGGGTAAAAGCTTCTTTGGGGGCATTGGAGAAAATTCCCGTAAAGGGCAAGGATGTCCTCATTAAACCCAATTTCAATACCGCTGATCCTACCCCAGGCTCTACGCACAAAGACACCTTGGTAGCCCTGGTGGAGGAGATGTGGGAGATGGGGGCCAAATCCGTCAGCCTCGGAGAACGAAGCTATCCCCCTACCCGGCGGGTCATGGAGGATAAGGGCATCTTACCGGTCATGGATAAAATGGATGTGAGGGTTATCGACTTCGATGATCTTGACGATAAGGATTGGGTGCTATTCAAACCTAAGAAGAGCCATTGGGCGAATGGGTTTCGGATCGCACGGCCTATCCTTGATGCGGAGTTCCTCGTATCTACATGCTGCCTGAAGACCCACCAGTTTGGAGGGATTTTTACCATGTCGCTGAAGCTCCACGTCGGTGTCGTTCCCACGTCCCGGCACGGATACGACTATATGGGGGAGCTTCACAGTTCACGGCATCAACGGAAGATGATCGCGGAGATCAACGAACCCTTTCAACCCAATCTCGTCGTCCTGGACGGGATCGAGGCTTTTGTTGACGGTGGGCCGGCAACGGGGGAGCGCGCAAGGGGTGATGTCTTCCTCGCCTCGACCGATCGTGTGGCCATTGATGCTGTGGGAGTAGCCATTTTGAAGCTACTCGGGAGCAACGGAAGCATCATGAGGCCAAAGATATTCGAGCAGGAGCAAATTATAAGGGCCGTGGAGCTTGGTCTCGGGGCATCGTCTCCTTCCGGGATCGAGGTAATACCTGCCGATGAAAAAAGCCAGGACTATCGGGACCATGTTGTGGGGAAACTGAGGGAAGGATGATGATGTACCTCCCATTTTGTGGGCAAAAGGCTTCCAAAGGGTTTGGCCAAACGTTCATCGGTTCGGAATCCCAATTGCCCTGGAGAGATGAGCTTGACAACCCGCACCCCCTGTGATATGAAAGAACCCCAAAGGAGATGAGTAATGGTCAGGTACTCTTCCCTCAACCGGTGGAGCAGGAAAAACAGTGGGAATGGCCTGGCCATTGCGGAATAGTTGAGGAACAGAAGAGCAAAAGGAGAGGCAATGAGGGCTACGGGTCACCTGGAGGTTCGTGGCCCTTATTTTTTGGCTGCTCTTGGGGAGATGATGAGATGAAAAGGAGAAGGTCAACTGGGAAGGTCCTCTTGGGCAATGAGGCTATGGCACGGGGGATCGTTGAAGGAGGGGCCACTGTGGTAGCTTCGTACCCTGGAACCCCTTCATCGGAGATCATGGGGGCGGTGAATGGGATAAAAAGCGAGCACGGCCTGACGATCCATACGGAATGGTCGATAAACGAAAAGGTCGCCTTTGAGGTGGCCTTGACCAACAGCTACCTGGGCAGGAGGTCCGCCGTCATGATGAAACAGGTGGGGTTGAACGTGGCCTTGGATCCCTTGATGAGCTCCGCCTATACGGGGGTAAAGGGCGGCTTCGTGCTTATTGCTGCTGACGACCCCGGCCCCTACAGCTCCCAAACGGAGCAGGACAGCAGATCCCTGGCGAGCTTCGCCAAAATACCTGTCTTCGATCCTTCCTCTCCTCAGGAGGCCAAGGAGATGGTCAAGCGGGCCTTCGGTCTTTCAGAGAAATACGAGATACCGGTGATGGTGAGGCCAACCACCTGGGTATGTCACGCCCGCCAAGGGGTCAAACTGGGCAAAATAGAAATGGAGAACGGGGTCCCCACATTCATAAAGGAACCCCAGCGGTGGGCGGCTACCCCCAGGTTCAGGTATCTACTGCATAAGGACCTCAATAAGAAGATACGGGAGATCGCCCTCGGAAATAATCCCACACCTATCTCCGCACCCGAAGGAGCAGAACTGGCGGTAATTGCCTCTGGTGTTCCGTATGCGTATGCGCACGATGTAATCAAGGCCATGGATCAGGAGGAAAGGATAGCCTTGTTCAAAGTCGATCTTCCCTACCCCCTTGGGTCGAAGATAGATGAGCTTGTGGGGATTTACCCCCTAACCTTGATTTTGGAGGAGCCTTACCCTGTTATTGAATTTCAGGTTCGATGCAGGGAGAAGGTCAAGGGGCGGCTTGACCTTGCCATCCCCTCGGAGGGGGAGCTCACCCCTGACATTGTCGCCAAGGCCATTGCCACTATGCTCGGGGAAGGGGTGAGGGAGATAGGGGAACTTCCCCCAGGCGGGAAGAGGCCGAGTTTATGTCCTGGATGCCCTCACCGGGCGGCGTTCTGGGCGCTCAGGAAAGCCCTTCCCCAGGGGATTTACCCCAGCGACATCGGCTGTTATACCTTGGGGTTGAACCTCAAGGCCGTAGACACCTGCCTCTGCATGGGTGCCAGCATTAGCCAAGCGGCGGGCCTTTACCAATCCTTTAGACAGGCGGGCGAGGAGATACCACCTATTGTCGCTACAATCGGGGATTCTACCTTCTTCCACGCCGGTGTCCCAGCCCTGATCAACGCCGTGCACCAAGGGGCTTGCTTCGTCCTCCTCATCCTGGACAACGGGATTGTGGCGATGACCGGGGGGCAACCAACACCAGCATGGGAGGGACCGGGGAAGAGGATGAAGATAGAGGACGTAGCAAAGGGTTGTGGGGTGGATTTCATCCGGGTGGTGGACCCCTACGATGTCCCCCTCTTGATTCAACTCTTACGGGAGGCGGACCAATATGCCCGGAGGGAGGAAAATGGTGTAGCGGTGATTATTGCGCGACACCCATGCCTCATCTACGGGGTTAGGGATGAGAAGCGGGAAGAGGGTGAGATCATCATCGGGGAAGAATGTGATTCTTGCGGCCTGTGCACGAAGAGGTTCGAATGTCCGGCCTTAGAGAAGGGTCCGGAAGGGAAGCCCATCATTGCCAAGGCACTCTGTGCCAACTGCGGCGTCTGCCTTTACGTATGCCCCCAAGGAGTGATTGAGAGGAGGTGAATGGATGGATCTCCAAATGGCCATAGTCGGTCTTGGTGGTGAGGGTATCATATTTATGACCCGGATCTTAGTCGAGGGTTTCTACCGAAGCGGTCATCCCGTGATCTCTACGGAGACCCATGGTATGGCCATGCGGGGAGGATCGGTGATCTCACAGATCAAGATCGGGAACTACCAGAGCCCCCTTATTCGTTATGGGGAGGCGGACATGCTCGTGGGAACCTCTGAAGTGGAAGCCCAGAGGAACCTCCCTTTTCTCAAAAAGGGGGGGACTGTCATCATGAATACGAAGGGGAAAGGGGACCATTGCATTGATGCCACTGGTATAGCTCATAGGTTGGGAAATCCTCGAGGTGGCAATTTAGTCCTCCTGGGATATGCCCTTGCTCATCTTGCGCCAACCACCTCCTTGGAGCCCTTTTTAGAGGTTACGGAAGAACTGAGCCCGGAGAGGTTCCTTTCGGGGAATTTGAGGGCTTTGGAAGAAGGATGGCAGGCAGGCCTGCAAGTTGATAAGAGGAGGAAAAAGGGGAGGGGGGTTAGGCGGCACGGCTAAGCAAATATTCCCCGCCGGATTCGGGTGTCAGGTCCAAGAAACGGCGATTTGGCAGCGGCAGACATTGGAATGGGTGTTGTGGATGTGGAGGAGTTACAGCTTTCAGACAGGTTTCGCCGACTGATCCTTTAAGCACTATAAGGGAGAGTCAAAAAATCTCTAGGTATTCTATTGTTCCATTTCCGAACTGGGCCATAGTATCAGCGGCAACGGTCAACCCCTCCTTGAGATAACGAGCTTCGATGCCCGGGACAGCATAGGCATAGAAGAGAACATTGCGTGTAGCATCCTTCACGCGCGTTTTTTCGTCTGCACCTTGGCAGAGCACACAGACAATCTCCTTTGCATCCCTCAACACTATCTCATCCTTCCTGGTCCTCATACTACGGCTACCCATACCCCGGCAGTTTTCACCTTCGTTAGCTAGATCCAGAGTCAATGCACCATCAAACCGGTCATAATCACCTGCCGCAACGAGAATACCCCCGCACATCTCCGCCATGAAGTGGGTGTCCACCATGAGGTTGTATCTGGGAAACCCGCTATTGATAGTTCTTTTCAGATGTTTCGGTAAAGGACACTCGTAACCGAAGCTCTTAAAGAATTGGTCATAAATATCTACTCGTTCTGCAATTCGTACAAGGTTTTCTCGCTTCCTCATCTTTCTCAGGAGTTTCCGCTTATAGTGATCAAATCCCTGTGGGTTTGCGAAATTTTGGCAACCAGAAATCAGGGTTAACCCAAAGGCTACTCCCTCATAGTGAGCCATGTAAGCTGGAGACAGGGAAAAATTTATCACCATCGACGTCTCCTCAGTTTCACTATCCCTTTAAAGAGGTTTTATTCTTCCCTCCGAGAATAGTTGGATAGCACCCCTGTAATTGGATAGATCAAGTTGAAGTTGTCCGGTACGATCCCGTGGAATCTTAATCTTGCAAGAGAATCTGCAGGAAATCATTTGACGTAAGGGAGCCCAGAAAAGGGTGAGGCCAACCCGTCGGAAGAGCAGGATATCTCAGATTGTTACCTCCAATGTGCTCGTTAAGAGGATGAGGCACCCATGTTTTTGCAAAATAACGCAAAACTCAACCAATCTTTTTCTTTGGAGTTTTTGGTGGTAATGAAGCCACATATTGATACGAAAGCTCCAAAAGTTTCTTGAAAGTAGCCGAATGAGTGTAGATTGATTTCGGTACTACCACATATTCCTTCATAACCCGTCCCTTCATGGGTTCAAAGGGACGCATTCCGTCATAGGTTACAAATACCTTTTCCCTATCCGTTTCAGAGAGCCGGACAAACAAGTTGTTCTGGTGTAATCCAGCAAACATATTGTTATTGATGAAATAAGTGGGACATCCGAACATCATCTTTTTTTGACAGTTAAATGACTTTAAAGCCTCTTCGAGAAAATCGCTTAGTTCAGCGAGTACCTTTTTCCATTTCATGAGGATCTATCCCTATGGCTCGGATCATGAAGAAGTTACCTTATCCCTCTGCCCGGAATTCCCTGGTATTGTCGAAAAGATATCCTACGGTAGGGATCACCGTAACCGCAACCATGTTGAGATTTGGGAAGAGCTTTAAAAGTTGCAGGAATTTCTCTTAAGGAGAATGTTCCCCCTGGGAGCAAACAGAGGAAATGAGATTCACGTTGGGTTGTGCCTTACGGATTCGGCCCATAAACTCTTCTTCGATAGTTTCATGGACTTTTGCGAAGCTATACCGACTCATCTTGCGATATCATTGAACAAGTCCAGATAATCTGACAAAAGCCTTGTTATGAGAAAATTCTTTCTGGCCTTCTCTTTACCCTTATTTCCCATCTCTTCAGCCAAAGATGGGTTTTTCAAGATTTCGATAATCCTCTCTGCAAATTCGTCTTTCTCATGAGGTTCGACCAGAAAGCCATCTTCGGCGTTCGTTATCTGGAGGGGGATACCTCCCACATTTGTCGCTACCATTGGTTTTCCCTTCCACAATCCCTCTGTTATGGCAAGGCAGAATCCTTCCCGTATGGAGTTTTGTACTATTACTTTAGAAAACCGCTGAATAGCGTTGACATGAATTTGGTTCTTCCCCACAACGAAGACAACGTCACCTCTTTCCCTCAGTTTGTTGGCCTTCCGGTATACCTTAGAAAATATGGCAGTACCTTCCGGGTCATCCAGTGCCATGTCGTAACAGTAAACCAGCCTGCAGTCCACCTTTTCCTTTACCCGTTTAAATATTTCGAGTAAGCCTTCCGGATCTTTCCACGGGTCCATCCTTGAGACTTGGGCGATAACCGGTTTATCATTTGGGATCCCCACTTTCTTAACGTATTTTACTATGTCTCTTTCCGAGAGTTCCTTGTTCTTCAGTGATAGAGGGTCAATAGCGGGAACGATAATCCTCTGTTCCACGGGAAGATCCTTTTTTTTATATGTCTCGGAGGAGAAGATGACTATGTCATATTTAAGGATGAACCCTTTGAGGAATTCCCAGAGCTTTTCATTCGGATCCGTGAGATCTATGTGGCACCTCCAAACCCACGGTTGTCTTTTCCTGTAGAATCTTATGAGGGGAAGGGGCTGGGGATCATGGACAATGACACAATCGTGTTCCATATGGCAATACGTAGAAAAGGCCTCATTGGCTCCAATATAGAGTTGTTTCTTTATGTCAGAGAGGTTTATTGAATCGCCCTGAAGGGCATTGTGAAATTTCTTGGTTATAGTAAATAAATCTGGGCTACCGCGGAGTACCCTCCAATCCACCTCTATGCCTGCATTATTCATGAGGGGCACGAGGGAGTCCAGAATCTCCGCTACACCACCACCATAATAGGTGGAATTAATCTGTAAGAAATGTTTTCCGTAGAGCCTTCGTGCCTTTCTATATATCCCGGATATTACGTCATCACCGATAATTCCTCTGTAGTCGTCCAGGGTCCGCATTTCACTCCTCCACCTTAGTAGGGCGATTGTCCATAACAAATTTGGCACACGGTCAAACTCGTGGCAAGTATTTCCCCTGGTGAAACATATCGAATGAACCCATTGACCCTGTAATCCCCACCGACAAGGAAAAGGGAGAACCATTCCTGAGGTCCTCCCTCTTATGCTTATTCATGGAAGAACATAATTACCGAACGAGATCGCCAGAAATGAGACCTCCTCGTGCTAAGGTAATTAAAGTATAAAAATATTGGAACTGCAAGTGAAAGTCAAGGAGAAAGTGCTCTATCAATTGCTATGCTCAATTTGTAAAAGGTTTGCCGTAACGGTGATATGCCAGGTAGTGAGAGCTTTTCCATCTCCCCTCAACCCGCTTGGCGGATAGGGTGGTGATTATCCTTGAATCCGTCAACGGGAAAGCCTCGGGGGGTTATCCTTGACACACTATATCAATCGAAATATGATGCGGTGAATCATAAAAGCCTGAATCATTCGGATTGTGTTTCTGAAGAACATTGAGACCGGGAGGGATGACTGCTTAATAAAAAATGAAGGAATATGAGGTTGGAAGGCGGTACTCGAATCTTTTTCATTTCTCAGGCATATAACAGGTCCTGATAAGAATAGGGGAAATATGAGCTCAGGAAAAAAGGCAGATAGACAATACTGGAATCCTTTCGTCGAGACCCTACCCAGAGAAAGACTTCAGGAGCTCCAGCTCAGGAAATTCAAACGGATCTTTGAATGGGCATATCGAAACTCAAAGTTCCACAGGAGGTTATACAAGAATGCAGGGATTGTCCCAGAAGACATAGGAACGTTGGAAGATATTCGGAATGTTCCTACAATCGAAAAAGCCATGATTCAGGAAATTCAGGGAAAGGAACCTTTCCCATACGGGGACGCCCTGTGTGTTCCTCTCTCCGAGGTCACGGAATACCGTCAGACGAGTGGAACCACCGGTGTCCCAGTCTACCAGGCCGACACCTGGCAGGATTGGGAATGGTGGTCAGAATGCTGGAGCTATATTCTATATGCTCATGGGTACAGCGATACGGATCGAGTGTTTATCCCCTTCGGTTATAACGTCTTTGTCGCTTTTTGGGCCGGTCACTATGCGGCTGAAAAGCTCGGGTGCGAGGTGATCCCGGGCGGGGTATTAAACACGGAGGCGAGAATCCTAAAGATGCGGGAACTCAAAGCCACTGCCATGATGGCAACACCAACGTACGTACTCGGAATGGCTGACGTGGCAAGGAGAGAGCTTTCCCTCAACCCGGCCGAGGATCTCCACATCCAAAAGATCACCTGTGCGGGTGAACCTGGTGCCAGTATCCCTTCAACGAAAAGTCGTATGGAGGAGGCCTGGGGGGCCAAAGTCTATGATCATGTTGGGGCGACGGAGGTAGGCGCTTGGGCTTATGAGTGCCAAGTACAGAAGGGACTTCATATCAACGAGGCCTTTTTCCTGGCAGAGATCGGAGACCCGGAGACCGGAGAAATCATCGAGGAGCCGGATAAGAACGGAACGCTGTTGATCACCGCCTTTGACAGGATGGCTCAGCCCTGTATCCGATTTGACACAAAGGATGTCACGGCTTGGTTGGAAGAGACGTGTGAATGTGGTCGGACCTTTCGCAAGTGTCGAGGAATCATGGGGCGCACTGATGATATTACAAAGGTGAAGGGCGTCTTGTTGGCACCTTCGGCCATCGAAGAGGTGGTCAGGTCCCTCCCGGAGCTGGGGAATGAATTTGAAGTGGTGGTAACGAAAAAGGGAGATTTAGATGATATCACGCTGAGGGTGGAGTTACATCCTGGATGCGAGGGAGAAATAGAGAGCGTCCGAAGGAGATTGATGGATCAGCTTCGGCTGAAGACGAATCTCGGCTACAATCTTGAGTTTCAACCGTATGGAAGCTTGCCGCGGCACGATGTCAAAGCCAAGAGGTTTAAGGATCTGAGGAAAACGAAGTGAAGGGAGGATTTATTCATTGCAGCTAAGACCGGGTTTCGAGTCTTGAAAGGAGCTCCACATGGACATCAAAAAACTATTGGAGATGGACAGAAGGATACAGTCGATTAAGAGGTCCGTCATTGAGCTCCAATATTTGGGGCAGGAGATTGAGGCGGTCAGGAGAAACGCGGACAGGATTCTAGCCAGCATCAGGATGCTGGAACTCAATGTTTCTGATCTCATTCCGGTACTGGAAAGATCCAGTTGATACCTCGACTGCAGTTTCTCGGGAAATGTGGTCTTTATCTGAATTATTTGGAGTTATGTATATTTTTTCCGAGAGGTGTATGGATTACTGGCTTTCCAACGAGTGGGGGGCTCCCGTTGCAACCGGCACGGAAAGCCGTTAACGAGCAGGATGACCTTATGAGTCAGTCCCGGGGGATTAACGATGAAGGCTTCTATGTCTAGTCTCCGTACTTCTAATAAACGGAGGTATCCAGATCCCTTTCCCGTCGAGGTACTGAGGAGGGTGGATCGTCCTACTACTGTGATCATGGACGACAAGGTTCAGAGGATGGACGAGCGGGAAAGCGGTTTCAATAGGGCACTTCGAGGCGATTTTGGCCCCGGTCTTCAGCGGGAGAGATATCGATTTGTGAAGAAACATCCCCTCTCTGGCGCCTTGGTTCAGATGCAGGGATACCTCAGCGAATTTGTGGATGGTTCGGAGGCTCCGAAGAAGGCCCCTTTGCCGGATGCCCCCGAGCTTATGTCCCGTCATATCAAAGAGACGGCTTACTTTCTTAGGTCGGACCTCGTGGGGATCTGCGAATTACCTCCCTACGCCGTTTATTCCCACAGCATGTCTGATGGCCAGCCAGTTAAGCTGAATCATAAGTACGCCATTGCTATCCTGATCGATCAGGACTGGAAGACTGCGGAAGCGTTTACCGGCAACGATTGGATTAGTAATTCCATGAGCTTTCTGTCCTATTCCACCTCGGGGTTCATTGCGTGCATCCTGGCCGACTATATTCGCCGGCTTGGCTATCCAGCCCGGGCCCACCATGCGAGGAATTACCAAGTTGTTCTCCCTCCCATTTTGCTCTGGGCAGGGCTGGGGGAGATGTGTCGCATCGGGGATATTGTGCTCAATCCCTTTTTAGGGCCGCGTTTTAAGGCCGCGGTGGTGACCACGGATCTTCCCTTGGCTCCAGATAAACCGATAGATGTTGGAGTTCAGGATTTTTGTTCTACATGTAAGAAGTGTGCCCGGGAGTGCCCCTCAGGGGCCCTCAGCTTGGGTGATAAGGTGATTGATAAGGGGTATGAGCGCTGGCCAGCAGATGTGGAGGCATGTACAGCTATGCGGGTGGGAAACAAAGCGGGGTCGGGATGTGGCACGTGCATAAAGGTTTGCCCCTGGAACAAGCCCTATACTCCCTTCCACCGGGCGGTTGGGTGGGCGGTGAGGCATTCTTCCCTTGCCAGGCGGCTTGCCATTTGGGGGGACGATCTTCTTGGCTATGGAGCCCCTAAACCCGAAAATAAGTGGTGGCTTGACCTGGAAGAGGTAGATGGGGTCCTTCGAATTCCCCCTGACTCCGTTGAGAATGAAGAGTAAGGCCTCAAGAAAGGGGGTGGTAAAAATGATTGGGTTATCTCAGTGATGGCAATGTATAAATGGGGATCAAACTGACATAGATCGATATAGGGAGTTGAAAACCAACGTGGGAGGAGGATTTTGAGATGCAGAAGGCAATTTTCTTAGGAGTTGCCATGGCATTTGCTGTGGTGATATGTCTCGCGGGAGATGTGGGAATCGTTACGGCTCAAACCATTGAGCTGAAGATGGCCCACTTCATGTCGCCCATGCACATCCAGCACCAAAAATCTTTTGTGCCGTTTACCGAGAAGGTAGGGGAGCTGAGCGGCGGTAAGGTCAAGATCAAGATATACCCAGGGGGAGCACTGGGTAAACCCAAACAGCTTCCGGACTCGGTCAAGACGGGGATTACGGACATCGCTTTCATCATTCCGGGTTATACGACGGGTCGTTTCCCGCGGTCTTTGGTTTTGGATCTCCCGTATTTGTTTGATAGCGCAGTGCATGCGACCAAGGTGATCTACGATGTCCATGATAAGTACCTTGCCGAGGATTACAAGGACTATAAGGTGTTATGGATCTATACCCACGGTACTGGCCAGCTTCATTCCGTTACCAGGCCCATGCGCACGCTGGAAGATCTCAATGGGATGAAGATGCGATCGCCTACTGCGCATATAACCAAGGCCTTGAAGCTGTTAGACGTCAATCCAGTCACAATGCCCATTTCCAAGCTTACTGTGTCTCTCCAGAAGAAGGTCATCGACGGGATGGTTGTTCCGTTCAGCGCTGTCAAAGACTTTCGGTTGTTTGATTTGGTAAAGCATATCACCGTAGTGGATATGTACGTTACGCCGATGGCTGTCGTGATGAACAAGGGGAAGTATAATTCCCTGCCGGACTTTGCCAAGAAGGCCATCGACCAGGCGTCGGGGAAACAGCGGGGTTTGCACGCGGCACAAGTCTATGATGATCACGATGCTAACACGCTGAAAGAGATCAAGAAACGGGGAAAGATCGAGGTCTACACCCTTCCCAAATCCGAGACGAAAAAGTTCAAGGAACGGCTAAAGGTGATGGAAGCCAATTGGGTCGGTGAGATGTCCAAAAAGGGGTTACCAGCCACAAAGATCTTAAAGGCCGCTATGAAATCAGCCAAAAAAAACAAGTAGCGATAGAATGAGAAAATGGTGAACTTTCGGGTCGGCCTCGGTTCCCCGAGGTCGGCCCGGAAAAGTGGGGGTATACTTTTTTTCCGATGAAGATTAACCAGTCAAATCAAAACTTAGGATCTTGGGTCCATCCGATATCCAAACTGCTGAATCGCATTGCCTCGGTAATCCTTTTCTGCATGATGCTCCTGACGATAGCCGACGTGTTTTTGAGGAAAGTATTTAGCGAATCGATATTGGGTACCGTTGAGGTTACCGAGTTCATGATGGTGACCGTGGTCTTTTTCTCCCTCGCACAGGCTGAAGTATTGGACCGCCATGTCAAAGTGGATCTTCTCATGAGCCGATTGGGCCAACGAACCCAGGGGCTGATCAACATGATTACACAGCTGATTTGTTTCCTTCTCTTTGGAGGCATCACCTGGTCCACGCTGTTCTATTCGGCGAAAATGAAGGCTTCCGAAGAGGTCTCTCCGGATTTATGGATCCCTATCTACCCCTTTGTGTATATCGTTGCGGTGGGTTGCGGCCTGTTGAGTTTGATATTGTTGGTCAAGTTTTTCATGGCTTTGATCAAGACGGTTAAATCATGAACCCAGTGAGTATCGGCATCATAGGAATTTTGCTTCTGTTTGTACTTCTGGCCCTTCGGATGCAAATCGGCTTCAGCATGGCTGTGGTTGGTTTTTTGGGATTTGCCGTTCTGGGTTCTCTCCATGCGAGCTTTTCGATACTGGGAATGGAGCCTTTTAAGACGGGAACTTCCTATGGCCTGACGGTTATTCCATTGTTCATTCTCATGGGACAATTTGCCAACCATTCCGGAATGGGCTTCGAGATCTACCAGACCGTTTACCGGTGGATCGGCTTTTTGCCCGGGGGGCTGAGCATGGCAACGATTGGGGCCTGTGCCGGTTTTGCGGCAATATCCGGTTCTTCTCTGGCCACTGCAGCAACCATGGGCATGGTGGCACTGCCCGAGATGAAACGGTTCAAGTACGAGGATTCACTGGCCACCGGCTGCATTGCCGCTGGAGGTACCCTCGGGATTCTGATCCCACCGAGTACGGTGATGATCATATACGGTATTTTGACCGAACAGCCCATCGCCACGTTATTTATTGCAGGGATCATACCGGGTCTGTTGCTGAGCGGGCTCTTCCTGATAACAATATATCTCATGGCGAAGTATAAACCGACGCTGGGTCCGCCCGGGCCGACGTTTACCGTGAAGGAGAGGATCTATTCACTAAAAGATACGTGGAGCATCCTTTTCCTTTTCTTTTTAGTTGTCGGCGGGTTATATACGGGTTGGTTCACTCCCACTGAAGCAGCAGGAGTAGGAGCCTTTGGGGCCCTCATGATTACCCTCATTAAAAGACGGCTAACCTGGGATAACCTAACAAACTCTCTGGCGGAGACGACAGGCACCACGGCCATGGTGTTTGCCATCTTGATCGGGGCCAACATCTTTGGATACTTCTTGACCGTCAGCCAGATTCCTGACCAGCTCTCCAGTTGGATTGCCGAACTCGGGTTGAATCGGTACGTCGTCATATCGATACTGATCTTCGTATACATCGTCTTGGGCTGTTTTATGGAAGGTCTAGCGATCATGATCCTTACCATACCCATCATTTATCCAATGGTGATCGGGATGGGATTCGATCCCATCTGGTTCGGCATTATTATCACCTTGGTCATGGAAATGAGCCTGATTACACCCCCCGTGGGGATCAACGTGTTCATCATCAGTGGGGTGGCCAGGGAAGTTCCCATGTACACCATCTTTCGAGGAGTTTTTCCTTTCTGGATTGCTATGTTGGCTTGCATCATTCTCTTGGTCTTATTTCCGCAAATAGCCCTTTTTCTCCCCGGTACCATGACACACTGATTTCCATAATCATAATCCGGGCGAATTCCCGAAGGTCTTGGTCAGGACATCTGTTGATTCGCATTTTGAAATCCATTTCAGGCGATAGTGCAATTTATCATTCATGGGGTGGGGAAAGACAGCCGATGTAAGGAGATCTTCTGGGGTTTGGGGTAAAATGAGAACAGTGTAATGTGGGGGAAGCAAAAAGGGAAGAAATACTGGAGGTGGTAATGTGATGTTCTTGCGGATCCTTTTGTTGGCAGATGGGGTATTTTTGGCCGCGGCCGTTGTCTTCACGTGGGATTCCTTCAGGGAAAATGAGAAGAGGGCGGTCAAGGTGGGATTTGGGGGAATCTTGTCAATGATCGTGTTGGGGATCGCGACCTTACTGTTTCCAGGTCTACGGTGGTTCATTGCGATCCTCTTCGCCACCTTGATCTTCATTTTTCTCCTCTTACTCATTCCGGGAAGGTCTAACCCACGAGCCCTGATGGGGACAGGGGGCTACATCGTGGAAGAGGTTGGGAAGGTTGACGAGAGGGACATCGTCTTCGCCCGGAACCGTTCCCTTCCGCCCGGATCGGAGGTCTACAAGCGCTATTACCAAATGCATCCGGAAAGGGAAGAAGGAGACGAGAAGCGAAGGGCTGCCGGCGGCCCTCTGGGAAAACCAGGTTCCATTGACGGGGAGCATCACCCCAATCTTGCCATGCTCAAGGGTACCTTTCATTTGCCCCATTCTTTGGGGCAAAAGGAGATGGTGGAACCATCTCCGGAGCCTTCTGCTCTTCCCTTGGATCCAAAGGCGGCCACGGAGAGGATTAAGGGGTTTGCGCGGCATCTGGGGGCTGATCTGGTGGGGATTTGTCGTGTGGATCCTTGCTGGGCATATTCCCATCGGGGGGAGATTTTCTTTGAAAACTGGGATGACTGGGGAAAGGAGATACCCCCTCCTCTTCCCTTTGCCATCGTCATGGCTGAGGAGATGGATGCGGAGCTGGTGAGGGGTGCTCCCCATACTCCCTCGGTAGTGGAGAGCGGGGTGAATTATGCCAAGGGGGCGTATATCACCACAATCGTCGCGAATTTCATCGCCCATCTGGGTTATCCTGCGATTGCCCATCACTTGCGCCACTACGATCTCGTGCTGGTGCCGTTGGCCGTCGATGCGGGATTAGGGGAATTGGGCCGATTTGGTTACCTTATCACCGAAGAATTCGGACCTCGAGTCCGGTTGTCGGCAGTGACGACTTCATTACCGTTGGTGCCCGACAAACCGGTGGATTTAGGGGTCCAGGGATTTTGTGGCTGGTGTTTGAAGTGTGCAGACACCTGTCCCTCCGCCTCCATCCCGAAGGGAGGGAAGGTGGTCTTCAACGGAGTGGAGAAGTGGAAGCTTGAGGAGGAAACGTGTTTCGGCTACTGGGCAAAGGTGGGGACGGACTGTAACATCTGTATGGCGGTTTGCCCTTACAGCCGTCCCAACCGTTCCTTGCACCGACTTACCAGATGGATGGTGGCAAAATCACCCATCGCTCGGGCTCTCTTTCCGTATGTTGATAACATCGTATACGGAAGGAAGTGGCGCTCAGGAGGAGTCCCCCCTTGGATTGATTACTCAAGTGGGGAAAAGCCTGACAAGTCATTATGTTAGGGGATAAGAGAAAGACTCAGGTTTTTTCCTCATCAGCTCCATGCTCGTGTTTACGGAAGTGTTGTTAAGTTACGAGCATGATCAGTTTGTTTCTCTCCTCTTCGGATAGGACTCTATCTCCTGCTTTAGCATTCATGGCCATTTGTTCGGGAGACTTGGCTCCAGGTATAGCCACTGGCTGCACCGGATGCGATAAAACAAATCCCAACGCTGCCGTTATCATCTGCTCTCCAGGCCGTAATGTACTTTTGAGTTTCTCCACTAAAGCGATATCGCCTTGAAATTTCTGCTGTTTGGCTTCATCCTTGTGCCACCTGGACCGTACGGAATCGGTAAAGACGGTATCGGCAGAATACCGGCCGGACAGTAATCCCTTGGCGAAAGGCCCCCGGATCAATACGGCAATACCATTTTCCTGACAATATGGGAGAAGCTCCGCCTCGGCGTTGCGATTCAGGAGTGAATAATCCGTTTCCACCACACTGCAGGTGTTGTTCCCGTTGAATCGTTTCAGGCCCTCGAAGTTATTGGTCGATATGCCGTAGGCTCTAATGAGGCCCTGTCCTTTAAGAACCTCGAAACCCTCCAGGTAAATGGCGGGATCCTCGATGTTTCCCTCATGGCAAAGGAGGACGTCGATCCAGTCACTTCGCAGCCGATAGAGTGAAGCATGTGCGCAAAGG
>JABAOF010002287.1_pt5 | contig 17681 bp, 16 predicted proteins | sample 7062171 | NCBI WGS metagenome assembly JABAOF01 (sample SAMN14538628, study PRJNA623070) | marine sediment metagenome | biome: marine biome [ENVO:00000428]; feature: marine pelagic biome [ENVO:01000023]; material: deep marine sediment [ENVO:00002113] | place: India: Gulf of Khambhat ...
GCAGAGAATTCACCCTCTTGAACAAGATTCTGGGCGTTCTCGATTTCACTTGGATCGAGTTCGACGGGTCGAATCACATCAGAGCTCTCCATGAGCGTCCCTAGGCTAAGGCTGATGGGATTCTGAGGAGCTTGGTTGATCCAGCCAACCGGCAATTTTGGATCCACCTCTTCACCCAAGCCACCCATCATAAATCCAAAGAAGAAAGTGAATCCTATCGGCATAAGGATAAGGAAAAGGGTTGTTCTTCGATCCCGAAGGATCTGCAGCACATCCTTTTGGGCAAGGATGAAGAGACGCATATTATCCTCCTATGCGAATCGCTTACGAAAGCCGTAAATACCGATGATGAGGAAGGTGATGCTCATGGCTAAGATGACAGCCAGTGGGATAAGCAAGTCCGCATATTCGCCACCTTCCATTCCAACCGTCCAGATGTTCAGGATCCACCCCTGTGGGGTGAAAAGTTTAATGGTGTCAAAAGCTGCCGGCAGGACGGGAAAGCCAACGGTAAAGAGACCCCCTGCCATACCCGTGATTGTGAGGAAGAACCCCATCAATGCGCCGGCCTGGCGAGTGTTGGACACAAATGACATCAACATGATGCCAAGGCAGCCCGCCGAAATGACGAGCGAGACGATGGCAATCGCGATAAGACCTGGATCACCCCAGCGTATGTTGAAAATGATCCCAGAGGCTGTGATGATCACCAGCACTTGGATTGTTGTAATAAGGAATACGGCGAGGAAATTTCCGCCGATGATGATCGACCTGGGTGTCGGGGTTGTAAACAACCTTTGAAGGGTGCCTTCTTCATCCTCTCTGAGAAGATATTGCGCGACGTTGGCGCCGGTAAAGAATGCGAAGAATATCGCCATACCCAGCATAATAGACGGAAGAACCTCGGCTGCAAAATCAAATGCTTCCTCTTCTCCACTGGTGGTCTCGACTGAGAGGCCGGGTATGTTGCCTGAACTTTGAGCTTCACCTGCCGACTGTGCCCAAAGTGCATACTTTTGTGCAACCTCCTGAATGATGAATGGGGATACACTTTCACCGTGTGAACTTAATTGATCCATCGTTACTTGAGAAGCGATGATGGAGCCGGAGAAGCCGTCCACAAATTGACTGACCAGACTTTTAACGATGGCTGGTCCTATGGTCAACGTCGGGTCCTGGTAAAGCACGATCGAGACACTTCCGGAAGTATCGAAAGCAGACCGAGTAAAATCCGTAGGGATAATGATGGCAACACCAGCTTCCTGGTTGTCTACAGCTGAGCGGGCGATGGCTTCACTTTCTGTTTCCACTGCATTGATGATGTCACTCAAATCCTCTTCCTTGAGGAAGTCCACTAACAATTGACCCGCTGATATACCGCCCAGATCGGATTGCGGTTGATCTTGATTGAAGATGATGACCTCTGTCACTGGAAGGCTGAAAGTTTCTTCTTCGTCGGCCAATCCGCTGAATGCAAAGTAAATGATGCCGGTAATCAGGATAGGCATGGCGAACATGAATGCGATTGCGATGCGGCTTCTAAAGGCTCGAAGGAGGTCTTTGAGTGCGAGTGTGAAGAGTTTCATCAATGCCTCCTAATCCCGCAAGGCGCGACCTGTGAGGTGCAGGAAGACAGCCTCCAGGTTGGGTTCATGGATCTCAACGGAGGTGATCCGCACTCCCTCATCCGTAGCGATCTCGAACAATCGCGGGAGTACGATGTTGCTATCCTCAACCAAAAGGCTTAGTTGGTCGTCCATGGTGGTCACGAGGTTTACTCCTTCAGTCGATTGCCAACGTTCCACGAGAGGTTCGGATGGTTGATTGGTTGCGAGTTCGATGCGGTCTTGTTCACCCACCAATTTGACCAACTCATCATGAGTCCCCTGGGCGATGATCTCTCCGAAATCCATGATGGCGATGTGGTCTGAAAGTTCCTGAGCTTCTTCCATGTAATGGGTAGTGTAGAGAACGGTCATACCTTCCTTGTTCAACTGTTGCACGTTATCGAGGATGCTCCGCCGGCTCTGTGGATCGATTCCCACTGTGGGCTCATCCATGATGACCACATCTGGTTGGTGAAGAAGCGCGACACCAATATTGAGGCGTCTTTTCATCCCACCAGAATATTTATCGACACGGTCTTTCTGTCGCTCGGTTAATCCCAGGACTTCCAATACCTCGTCCACGCGCCCTCGCAGCTCTTCCCCTTTGAGCCCGTACATCCTGCCCCAAAACAGCAGATTCTCGCGAGCGGAGAGGTCTGGATAAAGTGCGATATCCTGGGGGATAACGCCGATGGCTTCCTTGACTTGCATTGAATCGGTAAGGATGGAGTAGCCCATTACCTCTGCATCCCCCTGATCCGGTTCCAGCAAGCATGAAAGCATCGATATAGTCGTGCTCTTCCCGGCGCCGTTCGGGCCAAGCAAGCTGAAGATCTCACCCGAGCGAACGGTAAAGCTGATACCCTGGACGGCTTGAACCTCATCAAAGGATTTGTAAAGGTCTTGGACCTCAATGGCATTCTTGTTATTCACAGCTTTTCCCTCCGACTGTCAGCGTACATGAGAATTAAGCATACTGAAGTACACTCCCATACATTCATGTGAAAATTAATTGTTGCTTGCGATAAGCACAGACCAAGTCAACTCAACCTCGGCCAGCGGAAATGCGTCAATGGCTGCATCCGGGATCAATTCGCTTCTAGGCGTTGGCAATGCCTGGCATACCATTGTGCCAGCGAGCTCCACATTGAATCCATTCTCCTCAAATGCACGCACCGCATGCCCCTGATAGATGAATGTATCCAGCCCGTATTCTTTGATCAATTTGGCATGTGCTGGATCATTTTCTGGGTAGAAGTGTGTGATAGCGAGGAATGTACCGTCCAGAATCCGGTTGAGTTCATTGAGCAGTTCTCCCGGGCTCATGATATTGGGCAATCCAAGATTGGTTGTTATTATGCTGAGCGATTTCTCCCGAAAAGGTGTGAAGCGAATGTCGAATGCTAACAAACTCACCTGCGTTTCCAGACCCAGTGATTCCAACCACTGGCGATCGCGATGCAGGACATGTGGACTCAGGTCGGAGGCGATGATAGGTCGCGATTCTTTCTCTGCCAATTTCCTCACAAGGGCGCACCGTCCCGAAGCGATATCGAGTATCGGATCCGTACCGCTGGGAAGCTCTTTCAGCAACCTTTGGAACTGAGTTCTTTGCCCTTCCAGATAACCTTCTGTGTATAGATCTGCATTGGCAGCTTCTTCTGCAGCCGCCGCCTCAGAGAATAATCCTTGTTTCTCAAGGAGTTCCGCACGGAAATATCTATCAGCTGGATTGAGCGATTCAAGGGGCATTTCCAGGAGTTGTTGCTCAACTTCCGGATGCTCCTTGAAGTAACTGGATAGATGGCCTTCCATGCTCTCCCAGAGATCTTCATCTGGATCCACCGTCGTCAGGAATACAGCGATGCCGTCCCTGATAGGATAGGTGTTGTTGCAATCACGGCATGATGCCTCGGCGCGCTCGATTCGGTTGCCTTGTTGTTCATGGATCGTCCAATCGAGTTCACCATGACAATTGGGGCATATCAACATGTGCACTAAATACTCTTCCAAGTCACGCTCCTATAGTGAGATACTCTAAAGTCAATCTTTGGGATTAGTGGTGCTTATTATGATGTAGGTAACATCAGATATCAAAGGAACCATCTTGTTTTCACCTGGAATGATACCATGGTGCTTTTCAATTTTAACTGAGGAGAATTATTACGTGTGCGTTCATCATTTTTATGAATGAGGATGGACCCTCACCCTCCATCCCTCTCCCTATTAAGGGGAAGGAAGCTTAATACCTCATTCAAATGGCTCGTAGGGACGCCCCGGTGGGGCGTCCAAAATAGCGAAGTTATAGATCTTCGAACTGTAGGGGGAACTCCGAGCCCTCACCCCCGATCCCTCCCCCTTTCAGGTAGAGGGAAGCACAATCAGTTGTTACTTCATCCCCGGTCGTAAATGGTTTTCTATACCCACCACTTCATCTACCAGAGGCGTAAGGGCGAAGCATTCGATGAGATTCATTCATTGATCAATCTCCTTTGAAATCATCGAATGCTTCGCCCGTACGAGGCAATCACTGTCGAAGGATGTGAGAATCTCCCATTTCCTGTGGAAAATGATTGTATTGAGAGTATGAAGGGCGTATAGTTTGGTTACCCTTTATTCGAATTGGTAGTAGATCATGACTCTCAACTTGAATGAAGAACGCCTAAAAGTATACCGGGCGAAGACGTTTTGCACCATGCCTGGGTATCAATTACTTACGGTTGAGGAATCCGTTCCATTCGTCGATGAGCGTGGATTTATTTTCTTCTGGCCAGTAAAAGGATTTGACCTTCCAAGCCTATGGGTGGCGGTGGCAGGGGATCGTCCCGTGCCGAACGAGCACGATGATCCAGGGCATACGACATGGGGATGGAAGGATGCAATGTTGGATCAGCGGGTTTGGTATTATGGCAAGCTACTCCGTGGGAAGGCGACGATGGTGAGTCTGGAAGTCATTCCCTACTTCTACGTTCTCACAGAGAGAATGGGTGATCTGGATGATTACATCATTGCATACGAGGAAGGGAAATTATCATGGGAGGAAAAATCTATCGCCGATGTTCTGCTCAATTATGGCGCGCTCCACACCATTGAGCTTCGCCGGCGAGCCCACCTGGCGTCGGCATCATCAAAATCACGCTTCGATCGTGCCATGACCAAGCTGCAGAGCGGCTTGTGGGTGTTACCGATAGGAATTGCTCGGGCGGGTTCATGGCGCTACGCATTCATCTATGAGCTTTTTGATCGCTGGTTCCCTGAGATCTTTGAACAAGCTCGGGATATCACAAGGAGGCAGGCGAGAAAACATCTTGCATCGCTCTATATCCGCTCAGTGGGCGCTGCAGAACCGAAGGCAATCGGCAGATTGTTTGGCTGGGGGAAAGAACTGGTAGATCAGGTGCTCGGCGATCTCAACGAGGAAGGTTTAGCTCACGAAGTGAGCGATGGACGTTGGGCTACCCGAGAACTGATTGAATGAGCCGATGTCGGATCGATTGGTGAATTCGAACTGTAGGTGAGTGAGAATTCTAGACGTTGGAGATGCCCTCAAGCCCGTTAGTAACCCTGCGTGACATCTACTTGGCGCAGTCGCGCATCGAGCCATTGGTGCGCCGGACGCCATATGCTTTCTCTGAAATCCTGAGTGAACGTGTCGGATCGCAGGTTGGCTTCAAACTCGAAAACCTTCAGATTACCGGGTCATTCAAGATCAGAGGTGCCGCTAACAAACTCCTCTCACTCAGCGATGAGGAGCGGGCAGCAGGTGTGGTGGTAGTCTCAAGCGGCAACCACGGTAGAGCGGTCGCCTACGTTGCCGGTCGTTTAGGGATAAGGGCGACCATTTGCGTCTCCTCACGGGTGCCTTTACATAAAGTCGATGCAATTAGAACCTTGGGAGCAGAGGTCGAGATCGTTGGAGAGCGGCAGGAAGACGCGGAGGTGCGCGCAGCTGATCTCGTCAAGAACCGAGGTCTTACATACGTGAATCCATTCGACGACCTGGAGGTGATCGCTGGACAGGGCACTGTGGGTCTTGAAATATTGAGGCAAAGCCCGAAAGTAAAGTCCGTGATTGTCCCTCTTTCAGGTGGCGGCCTGATTTCCGGCATTGCTCTGGTGATGAACTCGACAGATCCAGCTATAAGTGTAATCGGGGTGACGATGGAACGTGGTCCAGCGATGTATCTCAGTCTGGATGCAGGCACTCCAGTGACCGTCGATGAGCAGGAGACACTGGCTGATGCCTTGATCGGCGGGATCGGCATCGAGAACCAATATACCCTGGAGATATGCAATAGATTTGTGGACGATGTCATTTTGGTATCGGAGGAGGAAATTGCCGATGCTATGATGTTTGCATATTCGGAGCACCGGTTGATCCTTGAGGGAGCTGGGGCGGTGGGCATTGCAGCGCTGCTTGCTGGGAAAGCAGAGGCCAGGGAAGAAACAACCGTTGTCCTGAGTGGCGGCAATGTCGAACTTGGAAGGTTCAAGGCAGTGATGGAAGGCTGTTGTTAGGTGAGTAGCTTGGAGATGCTAAGGATAATCGCCCTAGGTGGTAATGGGGCAATCACAGGATGGAGGGAAGAATGACCAATTTCTCGATCGCAGGAAAGGTGGCTATCGTTACAGGGGCTTCTAAGGGGATTGGAAGCGCAATTGCATTGGCTTTTGCCAAAGCTGGGGCAAAGGTGACGGTTTCCAGTCGTAAAATAGAAGCTGTTTCGGAAGTGGCTCATGAAATCGAGGGAGTGGGAGGGGAGGCACTTCCGATCCAGGCGCATATGGGCTACGTGGATCAGGTCGAATCCATGGTTGAGCAGACCGTAGAGCGCTGGGGTAGCCTAGACATCATTGTCAACAACGCTGCAACAAATCCACATTTTGGACCCATCCTGACTGCTGATGAGGGGCAAGTTGAGAAAATCTTTGATGTTAACCTCAAGGGTTACTTCCGATTGTGCCAGCAGGCATTCCCACATATGCGCGATCAGGGGGCGGGCAAGATCATCAACCTCACGTCCGTAGCTGGGCTAAGACCGGGCTTTAACATGGGTCTTTACAGCATTTCCAAGGCTGGCGTCATTATGCTGACCCAGGTGCTGGCACGCGAGTTGGGACCCTATAACATCCAGGCGAATGCCATCGCTCCGGGTCTTGTCAAGACGAAATTCAGCCGAGCACTTTGGGAAGATGAGTCAATCCTTCAGCATCAGGAAAGCGTCACACCATTAGGCCGTATTGGGCTCCCAGAGGACGTGGTGGGAGCAGCGTTATATCTTGCTTCACCTCTCTCCGATTGGGTAACGGGAACGATTATCGTTGTGGATGGAGGAGCACTTATAGGGACAGGGCTTTGATCATCTTCCAACAGGTTCTGCAGGATTGCGGCTTGAACCTTTGAAATCTTCTTCTTCAATCAATAGCATAGAGAATGACAATCATTCGCTTTGGACCATGCACCCCCATAGTGAGTTGAAATTCGATGTCCGCCGATTTACTGGGTCCACTGATCATGGTGAGGTTGGCGGGCATTTCTGTTCCGCAGTCGACAGTCCAGGTGAAAATGTCGGTGGTGAGTTTGGAGGTTGGAACTACGGCGATGTGCACTGGCGGAAGGAGAGTAGCCAACCTGCTTTTGCCTGGACCGCTCTCAACGATGATACTTCCCGTTTCAGCCAGTGCTGCACTGGCGCTACTCAGCCCAACGTCTGCAAGTTCGCATACTTCACGCAGGGCACCTTCTTCCACGCCGATAATGTGCCATTGATGCTCAGGCCAATTCTTTTTGAAGTCCACAGAGTTTAGGGGCGCTTCATCCTCGACTACGATGAAGCGTGCATGCGCTTCTTTCAAAATTCCTATGAGCGTCCTCCATGCTTCTTCCAGGTTTTCAGCAAGATATACCTCACCGCCGGCGGCTTCGAGAGCTTCCTTGAAGCGTGATGGTAGATCCGGGAAGCTCCGACTGGATTGCCATACCGGAGGTAACGCCTCTGGAGTTCCTTCTTGGTGCAGTCGTTTCAGAATGCTCTCTCTAGAATCCATCTTTATTCCTCCTCACCTGCGGATCGCCACAATTTCCTGAATGGTCTTGCCGCCAGACTTGGGAGCTTTCTTTCGAGCGATGGATTCAGCCAACTCGGAAGCTGGAGCGACCGGTTCTGCAAAAAAGGTTTTTGCAGGATCCGCGCCAGTCCAGTCGAGAACTGCATTCTGCCCTCGGTGTAGAGAGCAGAGGCGGCAAGTTCTTCAGCTCTGCGTTCCCACCAAGGGAGAATTCTTTGGTTTACCTCATCGGCGCGCAACTCCAAGAGCATTCTGGGAAGGTCGATGAAGACAGGACATACATCCTTGCATGCACCGCAGAGCGAGCTCGCGTGAGGTAGCGCCGCGTAGTCGGACAATCCGAATATTAGCGGGGAAAGCACGGCGCCGATGGGGCCACTGTAAGGGCTGCCGTAAGCATGTCCACCAACTTCTCGGTATACTGGGCATACGTTGAGACAGGCTCCACATCGGATACACTGCAATACCTCTTCGTATTTCGTTCCGAGAAACCGGCTCCGACCATTGTCGAGAAGGATTATGTGAACTTCACCGGGGCCATCTGGATCATCATCGTGGGCAGGACCTGTAATGATACTGGTGTATATGGATGCTGGCTGGCCGGTGGAGTTGCGGGCCAATAGGGATAGCCACACCGCCGCCTCGTTCCATGTGGAGGCTATTTTTTCAATACCAATGATGGCAACGTGGACCGGAGGAGCGGAGGTGACAAACCGACCGTTTCCTTCGTTTGTCACGAGCACTATACTGCCGGTTTCAGCGATGGCTAGGTTTCCACCGGATATTCCCATATCAGCGTTCAGAAATCGCTGACGCAATGTGCGGCGCGCTACGTCGACGAGGGTAGGTACATCCGCGTCGGATAGATCCTCCCCGGTTACACTACTGAACAGCTCCGCTACCTCTTCCCGGGTTTTGTGTATTGCTGGGGCGACAATGTGTGATGGGGGTTCGTCCGCGAGTTGGATGATCCATTCGCCTAAATCTGTTTCAACTGCTTCGATACCTACTTCAGCGAGTGCTTGGTTTAGGTGAATTTCCTCCGTTGTCATAGATTTGCTCTTCGTCGCCAATCTGGCATTCATTCGGTGGGCAATGTCTATAACAATTTCACAGGCCTCCGTAGCGTCTTGAGCCCAATGGACGTGTGCACCAGCTCTTTGGGCGTTCCTTTCGAAGACCTCGAGGAGGTCACGTAATTGGCTCAACGTTGAAGACCGAATGACTTTGAAGTGGTCGCGTAGTTCTTCGGGATTTGGAAATTCCAAAAGGGCTTGCTGGCGTGAATCTCGCTTCCTCCAGGTAGCATTCGCTAAAGCTTCACGCAATCGGTGATCTGATGTGTACTCCTTCGAACGTGCTCGAAATTCATCCAATGTGGCTGTCATTCGATTCCCCCTTCCAGAATCGTCGCAACGTGCTCAATTCGGAAGGATGGATCGTCGAGCATTCCGCGCATCTGGATAAGGCAGCCCGGATCAGCAGTGACAAGGATCTTGCTCCCAGTTTCCACGGCCTGACGGAGCTTTTCAAGGGTCATTGCATTGGATACTTCGGGCAGACGCACGGAGAACAACCCCCCAAAGCCGCAACAGCGATCCGATTCCTCCATCTCGATGATGGGGTATCCAGCGCTAGCAAGAAGTCGGCGAGGCTCATCTTTGATTTCTAGATGACGACACATATGGCAGGAATCATGGTAGGTGACGCCTGGTAAATTGGGCTGTTGTGCTGGCATCCATTGGGCCTTGTGTATGAGAAACTCCGACAGCTCATAGGTCTTCGAGGCTAATTCTTCAGCGCGGCGTTTCCAAGGCGACTTCGTTTCGAAGAGGTGGGGATATTCAACTCGGATCATGGCTGTGCACGAGCCGCTAGGAAGTACGACGGTATCGAACACTTCGAAAACCTCGATGGTCTTCTTCGCGAGATCGACAGCTTGGCGTCGGAAACCACTGTTGAAGAATGGCTGTCCGCAGCAAGTCTGTTCTTCAGGAAAGACAACGTCATAACCAGCTCGTTGGAGAAGTCTGACGCTTGCCGTCCCTATTTCTGGAAGAATCTGATCTCCCAAGCATGTCACAAAAAGTGCAGCACGTTTGAGGTCAGCCATGAATATCTCCTGAATATCAACCTCTTTCAAATTTCAGATGGATCTAGTATACGTCAGTACGTTTATGAAAACGATGCTGTGTGAGAGGGCGGGTTACACCCATCCGATGCAACTTCTTGCGAGCGATCTCCATATACACATTGAGGAGGAATATTAGGAAACCACATGTTGCAGATCGAGATAGATGGATGGCATCGCCTGATCTTTATTGTTCTTTTCTTCTTGGTGTTGATGGTCAGTGGTTGCAACCGGGGGCGTCCTGCGGGTGGCAGTGAAGATGGAGAAACCATCGAAGGGCTGGTCTGTGGGAATGGGATCTGTGAAAGTGGCGAAGATGCTCAAAGTTGCTCCAACGACTGCTGCAGCGCCCTCTATGATCGTCATGAAAGAATATGTCTTGAGCATGGATGGCAGAAGATTGTTGTTGATGTTGAAGGTCTTCCCAGACAATTGCTCTGGAAAGGTCCTGAGCAATCCTGGGAGAAAGGCACAATCATCACCCTTCATGGGGGAGGTGGAACACATTCAAATTATTGTAGCGGTCCTTCTATTGGAGAGCCAATGGAGAAGTTCAGTGAATTGGCAATTGAGGAGGGATTCGCCATTTTCTCACTAGATTCTTCATATGGACTTGTCACCGATCGGGAAGGACGATCCTGTGGAAAGAGGTGGGATTCCTTGTATCAGGAGCATCGATCCAATATCGATCTTTTATTTATTGGAACCGTGTTGACGAAGACGATTCCTGAGATACGCCCGCCAAACAGTTCCGAGGATATATTTGTAACCGGCATTTCCAACGGTGGATTTATGACGATCCTGGCGGCAATCGCATTTGGTGACGAAGTTACGGCATTCGCTCCGGTCTCGGCGGGCGATCCGTTCGGAACCTATTTTGATATGGGAACAAAAACTGTCCTTGAACGCCGTTGCGCACCTGGCGTGTTCCGCGACAGTGAAACCCACGAATTGATCAACCAAATTAATGCATGTTCCGGAGCATCTATCACTGCTGAGAATGAACTACTTCGGAGGAATCTAGAAGAGAAGCCAGCCTTTAAACAATTCCATCATCAAGGAGATGGAGCATGCAATATCTCTTGTGTGGAAAAGGCTCGAATGACGCTTGTTGAATACGGTTATGAGGACGACGGCGCTTTCATCATAGAGAACAATGGAAGGAGTACGGTTTGGAAGCATTTTTGGATGGAGGAGTATAACCAGCCAATAATTGATTTTTTCACGGAGTACGGATATGAGGGAAAGTAATCAGTATTCAGTTAACCGGGAATCAGTTAATTTTCATTATGAGAGTTGTCCTACGCTCATCTTCAAAGGATTCAGTATCTAAGCGAAGTTGATTGAAGTCCCTCCTCGAAGACGAGAGTGCACTCCTCATAGCACCGAATCATATTCGATCGAACTCGCTCCATGACTTCATTCTCAAGCCAGGTGTTCTTCTCATTCAATGATTGATCTTCAGACAGAAATTGAATGGGGATGTTCAGCCCCAGTACCCTTCCATAGATCATATGACGTGTAAGGCCCATCGGGAATTTTACGTGGTTCATCGCGCAGTGTGTGACATCCTCGGGCTGGAAGCGAGGGAATAGGATGACAGCGGACAGATCAGGGTGTTGTTGGCGCAGTTCTTGGAAGTTGCTGGATATTGTCCGGAATACACGCGTCATTCCACGGTATATGCTCACAACGTGATTCAGCTGTTTGATCTGCTCTTCTAAGAGGGCTGTGCTCTTGTAGGCGAAACACTGGCCGTCACTCACCATCAGTCCAAAAGCGCATTGCCTTGTGGTGAGCATGCGTTGCACTTCATCTGGCTTGCAGGGGATTCTTTCCAAATCTGAGATCTCATCAAGTTGTACGAGGAGTTGATCCAGATCAAAATCGAAGATGACATGATGCCAACTATCAAGAAGCACCTCGGGTTCCTCGTATGTCACCAACTGCACGACCATGTGAGTAATCTTAAGAGAACTTAGAGCTTGAGTCCGAGTGGTTCCATCCAATACCACAAAACATCCATTGTGGCTCGTGGCAATGGGCGGATGTTTAAGTACACCACTTCGCATGAGTTTGTTCTTCAGTTTTTCCACTCGTATTGGATCAGATGTCTCGTGGAAACGGACCTCGTGGAGTGGGATCACACGTACTTGTGGGATGGGTTTTAGCAAGTTCATAAGGATCACCCGAAAATCTGGATTGGAGATCCTGATGCAGGGGAATTTCGCGACATTTCTCACTGCATCAGGATCTCACATCGGATTGTCAGGAAACGGCAACCTCCGGTAGGTGCTGCATTGCATCCTGGATACTCTTCTCCGGATACTCATAGTCTTTCAGTTTGTCCTGTAAATAGGCTTCATAGGCTGCCAGGTCAAGGAGACCATGGCCAGAGAAGTTAAAGACGATAACCTTGCTGGTGCCTTCTTCCTTGCACTTGAGAGCTTCATCGATGGCCACGCGGACAGCGTGTGCGGTTTCGGGTGCGGGGATAATGCCCTCAGTCCGTGCGAAACGCACGGCGGCGGCAAATGTGGGAAGCTGTTCGATAGCTCGTGCTTCGATGATCCCGGTGTCATAGAGTGCACAGATGTGGGGTGCCATGCCGTGATAACGGAGGCCGCCGGCGTGGATTCCGGGAGGAACGAATGTATGTCCAAGGGTGTGCATTTTCACTATGGGTGCCATTTTCGCTGAGTCGCCATAATCGAATGTGTACAACCCTTTGGTAAGAGTGGGGCAAGCAGTGGGCTCGACGGCGATGATCTGAGTATCATTTCCGTTGGTAAGGTTCTGATGCAGGAATGGGAATGCAAGGCCGGAGAAGTTGCTCCCTCCACCGACGCATCCGATAACGATATCTGGGTACTCACCAGCCAATTCGAACTGCTTGAGTGCCTCCAAACCGATCACGGTTTGATGCATGAGCACGGGGCCAAGCACTGATCCGAGAGAGTATTTGTACTTGCCCTCAGAGCTGACTGCCGCCTCAACCGCCTCTGAGATGGCGATCCCCAGCGATCCGAGGTTATCTGGATCGTCGGCGAGGAGACCACGACCGAATTCGGTCTTCTCCGAGGGGCTTGGCGTGACTTCCGCTCCAAAGGTCTCCATAACGATACGCCGGTACGGCTTCTGGTTGTAGGAGACCCTGACCATGAAGACATCACATTTAAGGTCGAAAAAGTTACAAGCCATGGCAAGGGCAGACCCCCATTGTCCGGCGCCGGTTTCCGTTGTAAAGCCGGCTACACCTTCATCGGCCGCGTAGAAAGCTTGTGCGACTGCCGTGTTTGGCTTATGAGATCCAACCGGGGAGACGCTTTCATTCTTGTAGTAGATGTGTGCGGGTGTGTCGAGGGCTTCCTCCAACCGCCTGGCACGAATGAGTGGGGTTGGACGCCAAAGTCTATAGATGTCGAGCACTGGATCGGGAATTTCAATAAAGCGTTCCATACTGACGGCCTCGCCAACAAAGCGTCCGGGCAACAATGTAGTGAGAAATTCGGGAGTCGCAGGCTCTTTCGTCACCGGATGCAGCACGGGCCCGGGGGATACGGGCATATCCGGGTTGATGTTGTACCAACTCTTGGGAATGTCATTCTCTGGGAGAAGGAACTTCATTTGTTCAGTCATCGCAACCTCCAATTATTGAAGTTTAGTTATTTGGTTCGAACTGTGATGGATCGCTTCAGGTTACACCTCCGTGTGCAATGTTCTCTACGGACCACCCCTGTCCTCCTAATCTGGCAGTCCAATTTCTGAGGGGATGTTCCTGAGCTGAAATGAAAACGCTCGTCCCCTCACGGAGACGAGCGATAGAAAACGCCCGTGGTGCCACTCCACTTAGGCTGGTGTTGCTAACGAAAAACCCCGTCGGTGATGCGACGGGGGAAGCAGGCCAGCCTCACTCTTTTCGGGCACGGCGATAATCCGCGATGCCCTCTGCCTTGATAACGGTGGCGACTCCGGCTCGAGCTACTCAGCCCGTGGAATTGAACGAGCTTTTCACCCTGCAGCTCTGAGGTCCATTCGGCGGTGATGTACACACGGGGCTCTCACCTTTTCCCCGTTCTCTGTGCCGTCTGATCGCCGCTTACTCGTCCTCTTCAAAGCTTTTGTGAAGTTAGATTGTTGTCTTAGTCTATGGGGAAAAATGAGGATTGTCAATAGGGAATGGTAAATGAAGCTTTTAGCGATTAACTCTTAGCTTTAAGCTTAAAGCTGTCAGCTTCGAGTAGCCAGTAGCCAGATATCAGGGATCAGTGTATCAGGGATCTGGTATCTGACTACTGGTTGCTGGCTACTGACTACTGTTCTCCAGTCTCCAGTCTCTAATCTCTAGTCTCTTCCATAGTAAATCAAATGTATTCACATTAGGACGTTGTATAATTCGGTGAACCTTTTCAATATTGAGGAGATTATTGTGCCAGGTACTCTGAAGAATCGTAAAGAAGCGACGGCATGGCAGCAACGATACGATTCTCTTGCGCCCAAGGTAGGTGATTTCGCACCCGATTTTGAACTTCTTGACGTGAACGGCAAGAACCCTGTGCGTCTCTCAAGTCTTCGAGATCAAAAACCAGTGGCCCTAATCTTTGGTAGTTATACCTGACCGCCCTACGTCAAAGGGACGGTCAGTCTCCGCGATCTGTATAATAAATACCGCGACCGTGTTCAATTTCTGACGATCTACATTCGGGAAGCCCATCCTGTGGATGGCTGGTATCTTGGCAAAGGACCTTTTAAGGCGTTAATGAAGTTAGCCAAGATGAATGCCGCGACGGATGTATACGATCCTAGAAAGATTACGGAGCGCCGCGCGGTCGCAAGGGATTGTGAGGAAGCCCTGAAATATGGTATGCCCACGCTGGTTGATGAGATGGATGATGAGGTTAACGAGGCCTATGCTGCATGGCCAACACGCTTGTACCTTATTGGGCTGGATGGCCGTATTGCTTATCACGGTGGATTGGGGCCGTTTGACTTCTACCCATCAAAGCTTGGCGCGGCTATCGAGGAATATTTGGGACAAATGGAGGAAGCGGTAAGCGATAAGCTCTAAGCTGTCAGCTTTCAGCGATCAGCTTTCAGTAGCCAGTAATCAGATTCCTGATCCCTGATGATCTGATTCCTGATTTCCTTATTTTTCGCCTCGTCAAAGAGGGATATCCTCTAGTTCATCGATGGTCGGGAATGCGGGGATTGTCCCAGCTCTGGTTACTGAAAGGGCGGCAACTTGACATGCCCATGCAGAAGCCCTGCGATATGTCCACTCTTTCGCGATACCCACAGCGAAAGCAGCACAGAACACGTCTCCCGCTCCACTTGTGTCAACAACTTCAACTTTTGGGGCTCCTTCGAGCCAGCTGCCGGATGAATCAGAGCCCACAATGCCCCGTTCCCCCAATGTAATAATCACGGATACAACACCACTTCGATCTCGTAGTTCCTCTGCCATTTCAAGAGGATCGATTCTCAAATCTGGTGCGTAACCTAACAGGAGTTTGGCTTCCGCCTCATTCGGGATCACAATATCTACATCGGACAAATCTGATGGGTCAATATCAGCTGCTGGAGCTGGATTGACAATCGCAATCATGTTGTTCTCCATGGCTACTGATGCAGCATAGAGTGCCATCTCTGGGCGGATTTCAAATTGGGTGAGCATAACTTTTCCACCACGCATTGAATTCAAAGCTGTATTAATGTGTTCTTGATCTAATACCTCATTTGCTCCCATGGTCGCAACCATTGCGGGCACTCCATTATCATCGAGGATGATAAAGCCTACTCCGGTGCTATGCGTATCGCAGAATTTTGTATGACGAAGGTCAACTCCCACTTCACTCATCCAATTAACCGCTTCCCGACCTAAACGATCATTGCCCAGGCACCCAACAAAGCTGGTTTTCATGCCTAGTTTCGCTGCGGCAATCGCCTGATTGGACCCTTTTCCGCCATCGATTGGTTCCTGATAGTCCCAACCCATAACTGTTTCTCCAGCAAGAGGAACACGATGGACGCGAACAAATAAGCCTGGAACATGGCTCCCAACAACGATAATTTGAGAATGCTCTTCATTCATGGTCCAACCTTGCCTTTCGGATATTAGCATGCAAGCGACCGTAGAACTCAACGAATTGCGTTCTACAAATCAGACAGATAACCAATTCTTTCGCCTATTTCGCATCTGCGATCAATATAATTTTTCAACTGGACCAATCCAACAACGCTCGATCCAACAATGCTTTAAGCCCATAACCGATACGCCCCTCAGTAACCGGATCGATCGGATGCCGATACTCTTCATCTACCATCAAGCTCGTTTCTTTCTCCAGAATAGCCACCATCTGACAAAATGAGCGTAATGAGGGATTCGGGAATATATTTTCATCGTCCGCTAGTTTCACAAGGTTTAACAGTTCAACCTGACGCAGATCAGCCCCATCATTTTTCTTAATGTTCTTTTGATGATAAAGCATGCCAAGTAACATCTTCTTGAGGAAAGCGCTCACCAATGGAGGGAGTGCAAAAGTCATTTCCAGTCCTGTACAATCACACAATTCCTGATAAGCCTGCAGTAGCGATTCTCCTTCTGGTTTTGGAGCTAGTTCTTTAATCGCAGCGAGGACAGGAAAGCGTTCAACGTCATGGCGCTCCCAAAACACCTCGATTCGAAGTGGAACAATCCCGGCGAAATATGCTTGTCTATCAGATTGAGAGTCAAAGTATTCTGGCTTTGATCTTTCAATAATTAGCAGCGCAACATAATTCGGAGATAGGCGTGCCCGTATTTCACCGTCGGCTACCAATCCTGCATCGAAGAATTCACTGCATATCAGCCGATCCTCCTGATAACCATTATCAAAAGATTCATAAGCCTTGGAGGGATCGGTCGCAAGATATGCAAGTCCTAGTCGCATGTAAAAGTGTCCTTTATGCAGATGTCCCCAGCCTGGTTCGAGTTCATCCTGGAAGAATCGCAAGAAGTCTTCGTGAAATCGTGCAAAAGAATCTGGTCCCTCTTCATTCAATAAAGCGTAAGCTAGCAGGTCCATTTCAGGGCCGTACGTGTAATCATCACGCGGATCCACATACTCAGCAGCCTTAATATGCTTTCTTAGAAGCGCTTCAGCATCAGTAAACTGTTTTCTATCAATGTACTCGAGAAAAAGTGATTTCTTTTCCATTTCTAAAACTCCTGTTCAAGGTCGACTGGACAAGTTTAGGTGGATGCAGTTATGCAGATTCTACACCGCGGACCATTCACTCATTTTGCCTGGAAACTTAGGATGAAATCGATAATTTCATTGATGAGCACCTTCGGATTTTCAAGGGGGAAAGCATGAGCCTGCTCTTCCAGAACGCGTAGTCTTGAATGCGGTATGGCCTGATTTAGCTCAACTGCCAATCGATAGGGGGTCAGGATGTCCTCTTGCCCTACGATGATCAGAGTGGGTGCAGTCACTTGATTCAATCGATCGTATGCGTCATGGGTAATCAATGAGCGTGCCTGGCGTATGAACGCTCCGGGGGGTATCTCGGCCTCTATTACACCATCCTTGAGTTCCTGGATGTCATTGGGTCTTTCGTTGAACATGTTTGGACTGAATGACCAAAGCAGGACATCCATCCAAAGTGCATCCGGATGCGTATTTTCTGCCAGGTAGATCCAGTGGTTGATTAAATCTTTGAAATATCTGTCTGCTCTGGCCCATCCGGAAATGAGCACCAAGCTGAGGACTTTCTCTGGGTAAGCAAGGCAAAGCTCTTGAGCGATGCATGCTCCCATTGACAGACCAACAATATGGGCTTCGGTGAAGCCTGTCGCTTCCATCAACCTCACTGTGTCCTCAGCAAACATGCGG
>JABAOF010031956.1_pt1 | contig 17674 bp, 13 predicted proteins | sample 7062171 | NCBI WGS metagenome assembly JABAOF01 (sample SAMN14538628, study PRJNA623070) | marine sediment metagenome | biome: marine biome [ENVO:00000428]; feature: marine pelagic biome [ENVO:01000023]; material: deep marine sediment [ENVO:00002113] | place: India: Gulf of Khambhat ...
TAGAAATTTCAGATCTCTAGCATCCATTATAATCTTTAAGGGACCCGCGGGTGTTCCTTCCAATTCGCGTTTACTGATATCGATGGCAATAACCTGTTGGCCTTTGAGCTGACCAATCACTCCTTCTCCGCCTCCACCTATAGCCAGAATGTAACCCTGAGCATCGAAGTCGTGGACAGTAACTTCTTGCTTCTCAAAGCGATAAATCCGCTCTGGTGAAGGTCTTTTGTGTTTGTCCTTAGATTTTTCACCTTCTTGTTTGATATTCGCTAATGAAATAATTACAAGAGAAAAGATTGCAAAGAGAATAATAGTTTTTCTTTTCTTCATATTTGTTTACTCCTTCTCCTTATACGAGAGATTAAACTTGACATAAAAATTATTTGTACACCGACCAAGAAATCCTCTTCCTCAAAATTCTAATCTCTGCTATTCCCAGTCCAGTATCCTTGAATGAAAAAGGAAGTTATTTACTTCTCCTTCTTTACCTTCCCTGTAATACCGTTAATATAACCTTGTAAATAACCGATGTTTCGATCAATTTCATCTTTCCTACATAAGTTTCCATGCCCTGGACAAATAATATCAATATCCATTACTTTTAATCTTTTCAGCTCATTTATCCAGGTCTTCCATTCTTCCGGCCCTCCAAAAAAAGTAGTCGGATCCCCGCCCTGATAAATGACATCACTAGCAAAAAGTGTTTTGGTTCTGGGGTAATAAACCGATAATTGATCTCTGGCATGGCCTGGTGATGTTAATATATATATATCTTCTCCGTTAATTTTTAGAATTTTATCTTTTGTAATAACAATATCAGGCAGCGAGATTTTCACTTCCCCAAAAATGCTATCACCTTTTTCCTGATTCCAGTTAAGTTCCTTTATCATAGAAGATTTATATTTTTCACCCGATTCCTTTAAAAAATCAATCATTAGCTCATGAGCTATAACTATTGTTCCTTTTTCTTTCAGAACATTCATACCAAATATGTGATCGCTATGACTATGTGTAAGAATTAAATAGATTTTTTCTTTCCCCCTCATTTTTCGACTTGCGGTTTCCCACAAGAATTCTCCCGATGCCTCAGTCATCCCACAATCAATAAAAATTATACTGTTAGCAGTAAAAATAATGCCTGCATTTACCCAACCATATCTAAAAGTGTGATAAAGGTTTGTAATGGCATAAACATTTTCACTAATTTTATAAACTCGAGGATTTCCCAAGCCAAGAGATTGAGCTTGGATTAAGCCGACCAGGCTTAAAAACAATACAAAAATAATAAAATATTTCATGTTTACCCCTAACATGTTCGGGAAAAGAATAACAACGAATGCGAAAAGAGTCAAATTGATAATATTCTTTGACGTGGTGTTGTGAATAAAGCAGGTTGAGTGTAACGGCGCATAATCATGCTTAGGCGACACATAGAAATGCACAAAACTACTGCCTCTTCAATCCTGCCAGCCTCTTCTTCGCATCCTCCACCTCAGCAATACCAGGATCAGCGTCTTTCCAGAGGTCTAGGAATTTCCCCTAATGCTCTATGGCTTTGCCCCTTTCTTCTTACTATTTCCCCTGCTTGACGTTCATCACTACCATATATATCATTTTTGAACATGTCAGCAAGTAAAAGTGAGTTAATAAGCCAAGAAAATATTCGTAGTAATAAAAACGAATTTCCTATCCCAATTTTATCCATAATATAAACGGAGGTTAATCTGATGACAACTTACACCCCTAGCGGAAAACATCCTAACATTCTGGTAATAGCTTTTAATTCTATCGTCGGTGCCGTCGTCGGTGGAATAGTAGGATTTGTTTCAATATTTATAACCAGATGGATGTTATTTACCATAATTAAAGAACAAGTTACTGTAATTATTAGATACCCTGCAATAGTGATAATTGTAGCCTTTTTACTAATATGCATACCAGTTTTAATGGGATATTTATCAGGAATAATTTCTGCTCTCCGTTCTAGGAATCATAAAATATCAAATTATTTTAGTATAGTAGCCTCAATCGGATCGATTATAATCATGATCATTTTATTGATCACAGCTCTGGAAATAAATTTTAGAGACTGGTTAGTACTTGATTGGATTATTATTGCCGAAAAAAGCGAGATGAAATGGTATGAATATTTTCTCCACATAATACCAATAATCATCACAATAATTACGGGTGTTGGAAGTGCCATGGGAAAAGTGTCTCAACCATTTTGTGAAGCATGTAAACGCTATAACACTAAAAAAATTCTCGGAAATATTGTGGGCAGGATTAAAGAATCAGACCTTGAAAAATCCGTGAGCGAAATCCCGTTTAATAAATTAGCTCCTCTTGAAGAACTGAAAAAAGAATATGGAGATAAAACAAGTTGGAGTGCGCTAACTTTTCATAGCTGTAAATCATGCGATGCGCCAGGCTATCTAACGATCAAATCCCACTGGTTTGAAAAAAAAGGAAGCGGAGAACTAAAGGAAAAAAATAGGGATGTCATCACATATATGGCACTTAATCAAGAACAAACTAGAGGAGCCAAAAAGTTCATCTCAAAATAGAAGAAAATTACTTAGGTTAAATAAACGTAAAATAGCAATAAAGAGTGACATCTCATGATACATAAGAACCTAGCATATCTTGATACAGGAAAAAGGCATCTAACCAACCGATGAATTGTGCAAGTCAGGGTGGCTGATCTTTTTTATTTGTTCAGCTTGGCTTTGCCAGTTCCGGTCTTGATGTAGATCTTCGGTACATCTTTTCCCTTGGTGAAGGATTTCCGGAAGTATGTCTGGCCATTCTCTTCAAGTTCTTCTTCTTTATCAAACTTGAACGGACAGACGATACGCCCTCTACGTGCATGACAGGTGAATTCAAAATAGCCTTTAACCTGTTTACCGTTCATGTCGAGGATGGCATCGTCGGTTCCCGAGCTCACCGTGAGTTCAAAATCCACTCCGTCGGGAAAGGATACCTCCGCATCACCTGTGCCCGAGCTGAAATCTCCATCATATTCGATGGTGAGTCCTTCTGCCTCCACATCCCCGGTGCCGCTGCTGGCATCGAAATTGCCTTTGCAGTTCTTAATCTTTACATTTCCAGTGCCAGAGCTGACATCAAAGGTACCCTGGGATTCATAGACTTCAACATCTCCAGTTCCGGTGCTGAGGTCGTATTCCCCTTTGACCTGGCTGAGTTCGATATTGCCGGTTCCAGTACTTCCGTCTACCTCGAGCTTCACTCCCTCGGCAGCCAAGTCGCCAGTTGCGGACTTAAACTCTATTTCGATGTCGTCGGGGACTTCAACCGTCCATGTAGAATAACCTCTGGGATTATTCCCCCGCATCTTTTCTTCCAGATAGATCGTGTCGCCTCTCTCTCTCATCCTGGGTTCATACGACATATCGGGCTCGTATGAGTAGACAAGATGAACATGAATGCGGCCGTCACTGCTTTTTTTCAGCTGGCAGTCACCCAGGACGAGCTTGAAGCGGATTTCATCTTTCCTGCCGAACGTCTTTTCGACCTTTTCCTCTGGCGCAGCCATAAGAGCAGCTGAGACCATAAAGATTAGAAAGATAAGCAGTGAGATGATGATTTTGATCCTTTTCATTTTTTCTTCCTCCTTTAGGACTTTAAAGTTCATGTTAAACATGTAGGTCCTAATCTACTCTCTTCAACTTGAGCTGTCGTCCGAAATTGAGATTCCGTACGCTCAACCCGAAAAGTGATAAAGGCTGCTTACGTTATAGAGTGCCTTAAAAAGGAAAGGGACTGCTTTTTTTAAAAGGAGCTTTTCCAGTTTTTAGATTTTTCTTTTCAAGAGGTGTTTCTTTCGGTATTCCGTCGGCGTCATTCCTGTGAATTTTTTAAAGGCTGAATTGAACACGGATTTGGAGTAGAATCCTGTGCTGTAGGCGATATCCAGTATCGTGCTTTCTTTCTCCTCGGGAGCAGTTAGTTTCTTACTTGCCACTTCGATGCGGTATTTATTGATGAAATCGTTGTAGCTCAGACCGAAACGCTCGTTGATGATACGGGACAGGTGATTGTAATGAATCCTCAGCTTGAGAGAGAGTTTGTTGAGTGTAAGTTCAGGATCGAGAAAAAGCCTTTCTTCATCCATAAAACGAAGGAGTTTGGCAATAACATCCTCGATTCTTTTCGGATCAATCGGGATTGTTTTGTATTTGTCGCGGCGCCTTTTTTGTCTTCTCTGGTGACTTATGAGGAGTACGCTTCCGGCAGCGGAAAGGACGGCCAAGACAACAAGGACATAAAACACCGGTTTCTGAAAAAAAGATGGAAGAACCTCAAACACAAGAAAAGCGCCGTTTTCATCCCAGATTCCGTCGTTGCTGACCGCTTTAACCATAAACCGGTATTCCCCCGGAGCCAGGTTCACGTACCTGGCGATACGTTCTGCATCGAGGGGAAGATATGCGAATTTTTCGTCATGGCCTTCCAGTCTGTACTTGAAGCGAATTTTTTCAGGAGCTCTGAAGTCGAGGGCAGTGAAATGAAATTCAAAAGATTCGGACCTATGGGGAAAGCAAGGAACGCCATAGCTCTCGGCCGGGTTCCCGTCACACAGAACGGCTTCGATTAACGTCTGGGGAGGGACTGTCTGGACCCCAATTCTTGCCGTATCGAATACGACAATTCCTTTAGCGGTTGGATAATAAAGCCTGCCATGACCATTCCTCCAGACTGAAGGTTGACCTTCTCCGCTGCACTGGGAACCGGCCATGCCCTGGGCTTCATCAAAAAGAGCGGGTGTCAGATACCGAGTTTTTCCCTGGATGTAATCATCTATCTGCTTAAGGCTTATTCGCATGACACCCCTATTCGTGCTCATCCACAGGTTCCCGCGCTCATCTTCTGTTAAAGAATATATATAGTCGTCCGTTAATCCCTCGGCTTTTGTAAAGGCCATCGTTTCTGCTTCATCCCGGCGCAACAGGCCGTCCCCTTTTGTCCCTATCCAGAGTATTCCCTTAGCATCCTCATACAGGAAGACAATCTGCGGCTGGGAATTAGCCCGGGTGAGGTCTATTTTTTCGACCGCCTTCTCGGATACTCTAAAAAGCCCTTGACTAGTCCCGGCCAAAAGCAAACCATCGCGAGTCTCCAGCAAAGCACCTATATGGTTTCCTGCCAAGCTTGCAGTACCTCGTGTAGGATCGATCTTTCCATCACGAAACCTGTCCAATCCATTGTCCGTCCCGATCCAGACATCTCCCTTTCTGTCCTGGAGAAAGCCCGTTACATTATTCGAACTCAAGCCGCTCTCTGAGTTTAGCTTGTTCCACCGTCCGTTCTTAAGGATGGCGAGCCCAGTGTCTTCTGTCCCGATCCAGATATTTCCGTTTCTGTCCTCGAATATGACCCTGACTCTGCTGGACGAAAGCCTTGTTTTAGCATCGAAGGTTTCGACGACTCTGCCATTTTTCATCTTACACAGACCTCTGTTTCTCGTCCCGACCCAGAGAAATCCCTGGCGGTCCTCCATCACTGCCGAAACTGCACTCTCAGGAACTCCATCCTCTCTGGTGATATTCCCCACTATAGGATCTCTGAGCTGGACAAGGCCTCCTGTATCTGTCCCGATCCAGATGTTTTCATCCCGGTCGATCAAAAGGCAGCGGATGAAGTCATCCGGAAGACCTTCATCTGTTGACAAACCCGTCAATATATCTCCGGTCATTCGCTTCAAGCCATCAGCCATGGTCGCCATCCAAAGGTTTCCCTGGTTGTCCTCGAGCAGGGAGGTAAAGGGCGTATAACGCGTGCCAAATACAGAACGGATGATCCCGTCTCCGCTTCTCAAAAGATAAAGGCCTTCCAGAGTGCCGATCCATACGTTGCCCCTGCGATCGGCGGCCAGTGATTGGACCGATAAGTTCAAGAGTCCGTCCTCATAACCATACACTGCAATCACTCCTTCATTGAATCTGGCCAGACCGCCTCGCATGGTGCCTATCCATAATGTTCCCCAATTGTCTATGCAGAGATCAGTGATTATGTTGTCATACAGCCCGTCCTCGTCAGTAAAAACATGAACTTTCTCTCGACTCACACGGTTCAGTCCGTAATCTGTCCCTACCCAGAGATCTCCTTTCCAATCACCCATTATCGTCCGTACGTTCGCGTTGGACAATCTGTCTTTCATAGTAAAGTTTTTCCATAGTCCGTTCTCGAAGGAATACATGCCTCCACCGTCAGTGCCTATCCACAGCACGTTGTTGGCATCCTCGTACAGGCTGGTGATACTGTCGTTCGCCAGAGGTGAATTTTGCTTTGTAAAAGATATAAATCTGACACCGTCAAACCTGGACAGGCCAGCATCCGTGCCAACCCAGATATAGCCGTCGCGCGTTTGGATGAGCGCGGTTATGGTATTTATGGTCAATCCCGATTGAACCGTCCAATTCCTGAGTTGATATTCCTGTAGCTCTTTTTTAGGATCCAAAGAGAGGAGGTAGTTTGAAACCAGAAGGAACGAAAAGAAGAAGAGCGGAAAGAATAGGCAAGCCCGGCGCAATTTATTTTTGTTCAAAGGCATGAATTGCAGCAGTTCCCTTTTGGTGCTGGCCACGAATCTTTCACCATTTTTCCCGATTCTCGTTACTGAGGTCCAGGAATAAGGATATAACATGCATGTTGGAAAGTTCAATAGCCTAAAAAAGGAGACAAGGCCACAAAAACAAAGGTCCTCGTTAAGGGCGATGACATCAACCTGCCCTCACAAGAAATACATATAGGAATGGGGCATAATAATGAAGAAAAAATTTGGAATAAATTGGGGCAACGAAGGGCTAAATATTAGTATTAAATTTCGACCCAAACCTTCCAGATTTTTAACTTTATGTAATTCGCCTTATTTTCCTTCGGAAAAACGAAATTAGAAAGATCGGAAGTCCAAAAATAAATAGAAGCATAACTGCGGTAATTACTGGACCAAAATGAAGGAGCGAATAACTGAAAGCAACCAGGGGCAGCAGGCTAACTCGGACCACAACTTTCAATGCTTTGTGTCTTGCAATTAGATCCGCTGCAAATGGTGAATACCTGTAATAGAACTCAACCAACAAACGACCTACCTTGCTGTGAAAGAGGTATCTGTCCCTTAAATTCCTAAGAATATCAACATGAGGATGTAAAGGCGAGCCATAAGCTGCTGTGGCGATAAAGCAAAGCCCCTGCTTTTCAAAATTTGCGATTATAGATTTATCTGAATCCATAGTAATCGTCAATGGATTCTCATTCTTATCTTCGAAGGACACATCTCCTGTCCAGCCGCTAAATTCATATCCACCATCGGGAGTGGCTGTTATGGAAATTTCTGTACCGTGGTCATAAGAATAAGTTCCTGTATCAGGGTCAGTGGTCCCTCCTTCAGAAGAAGAAATAGTCAAGTTCCAGTGGTTTCTAACTTTAACTTCTATTTCTGAATCAGAAGATTTGCCGTTATTGTTGTAAGCTCTGGCTCTTATTTTATGTGAGCCCTCGGCCGCAGTAGTTGTATCCCACGTCCAGGTATATGGCGACGTGCCATCAGTTGATTGCAGCTCGTTATCTATATAAAATTCTACCCTATCTATGCCCGAGCTGTCAGAAGCCTGAGCTTCAACAGAAACTGAGCCATGGAGAGTGGACAAGGCTGAAGGTGCGGTTATGGAAACTTCAGGAGCCAATTGGAATCTTAGGATACTAAGGCTTCCGGGCAGATAAGCATAATTTCCAGAAACAACAAGACCTGCTTTATCTTCGTCAATATAATACCCAACATAATCAGGGTGGTAAGGATCAGATATATCAATTACCTTTAATCCACCACCATATAATCCACCACAAGCCAGATAAGCATAATCTCCAGATAGGGCTACATTGTTGCTGCTCAAACCTTCGTCGGGAGAAATATATATTTCTGTCGGATTTTCAGGATTTGAAATATCAATTACTCTAAAATGACCTGCAGCCAAATAAGCATAATCTCCTCTAACTGCTACTTCTCTAATTAGATCAGAATCAGCATTAGCAAACGTAATTGTCACTCCTTCTATTCCTATACCTTGGCCATTTTTTACAGTCCCTGAGATAATTAGTTGAGCTTCATAACGGAGATTTCCGGTTGCGTTGGTTTCCTGAGGGGAAATATTGGTAGATTGAGGGGCAGAGCGTGCGCGTTGAGGCAGCATATTTGAGGACGCCGCTGTGGAAGTATAATCCTGATCTATCTGATCAGATTCGACGTTGACGTAGGTTCGGTAGGAAGGTGAGAAAGCATAGCCAGGCTTGGAGGGAATCGCTGTCCCTGACCACCATTCACTCACCGGGTGAGAATATCTGCCCTCTGAGTCTGTAGTGACAGTGTATTCCTCACCGGAAAAATAATAGCCCACTTCTGAAGGATTTGTGGGGTCGGAAATATCAATAACCTTTAAGCTACCTCTCCGAACATTAACATATGGAGATTCTTCAAACGTCAAATAGGCATAATTTCCTGAAAGAGCTAGCCCGCAAATTCCGGCTGAGTCAGGGCTCTCATAGAAACCCGTTACGCTTGAATTTGAAGGATCAGAGATATCAACAACTGCCAGAAACCATCCCGCCGCCTCATCCGAAATCCGTCTAGATCCAGACACATAAGCATAGTTCCCTCGAACAGCGATATAAAAATTCCTGTAAGAAACATTGGTGTCGGAAGAAAGATCAAAAACTGTCAATAGAGATGGGTACCGGGGATTGGAAATATCAACTATTTCAAGACGCGAAAATGAAAGACAATAGGCAAATCTCCCTGAAACGGCTAAACCGTCTGCGCTACCAAAAGCACTGCAGATACCAGCCACAAAGGGATCTGAGGGATCTGATACATCCAGTATGCGCAGACCACCAGAACATCCCATATAGACATAGTCTCCGTAAACCACAATGGAATTGCCAGAGCCAGCTCCACCTGGAGTCCAACGTTCTCCCAGTAGAGAAGGATTGCCCGGGTCTGAAACGTCAAACAGTGAGAAACTGTCGCCATGTGAAACCCCAGCAAAACTTCCAGAAATGTCTAGGTCAGTATTTCCCTTAGGTACATCATACTCTCCAACGTAGGAAGGAGTTGAAGGAGTGGAAATATCAATTGCTATCAGAGAGCCCCAATGTTCATAAATATATACATAATCTCCGGAGAGTTTTATACCCTTAAACTCTCTTCCTGATGCAACATAACTGCCTACTTCCTGAGGATTCGCGGGAGTGCGCACATCAATGACTGCTATTTTGCCAATCTTATCCGTATCGCTGTATTGACAGGTATAAACGTACCCATCATCAGAAACATCAATTCCTCGAACGTCATAACCAGCTTCTGCTTTATAGGTTCCTGCTAAGCTAGGATTTGAAGGAGTAGAGACATCGATAACTCGGACTTGTTCTTCATCTATCCATTCTTGTAAATCTGTATCCAGCCAGCGATCCCAATAATCACAAATTGCATAATTTTTTGCGTTATTTTCCCAAATTGCGACATTACTGATATTACCAGGATATAAAGCTTGCAAAGAAAGATTATAAGGATTTGAAACGTCAAAAATGAACAGACCACCAAAATGAGGTGCAGCAACATAAACATAACCCGATGAAAAGGCTACTGATTGAAGTATAGCCATCTCAAAATAAACTGACACTACTTTGTATGGATTATTTAGGTCTGAAATATTGACTATTTCCAGGTAGCTGTTAGTTACCACGTAGGCATAATTTCCTGAGATAGCAATATCCAGCGAATTGCCGTTAAGGGTAACTTCTCCTATTTTTGGAAGCGAGGAAGGTGTTGATATGTTCAGCACCTGCAAAGTATATCCGTTTCCGATTAAAGCAATATTCCTGGTTGTATCCACAGCTGAAGCAAAGCATCCACCGTAAGGCCACATTCCCATGAACTCTATATTTAATTGAGGAGGTTGAAATCCTAATCCTCTTTCCTGCCAATTGAAATACCCTTCTTTTCCTTTTTTCAATCCTTCTGTTCTGCTGGGCAGCTGCATAGATCGGACTAAGGATTGGTCTGAGGTTAGCGTAAATTTGTTTTGGGGTTCAGATGCTTTGCTACCAGGCGCGTTGGCTATGGTTGGACTTAATAAAAAAGTAATGATAAGAAACGTCAGAAATAAAATTCTCTTTTTCTTGCTATTCAAATCTAATAATAATTTAGTGAGTCTATGAGAAATAAGTAGCTTTTTGTCTTTCATGGAGATTCGCTCCTTTCCCCTTGATTTGTTAATCTTAAGTATCAGATTCTTATCATACAGAAAATTTTTAGTCAAGATAAGACATAAATAATATGTTATGCCAAATTTGAATTGTCACGCTTTTACACTCCTGAGAAGAGGGATTGAGATTAATGAAAAGAGCTAGAAATAAAAGAAAGTCGCGCTCAATAATTACTCTATTTAGGCCTGATCGATGGGAAAGCAGAACTCAAAAGAGATAGGGAAGTCTGGGCAGCAGGAAGACACTAAATCTCATTCATAACTGATTCTATCTTCTCCACCGCTGCCTTTAAATTTTCTAGGGAATTGGAATAAGAGATACGGACATGGCCTGCTCCGTTATTTCCAAAACACTCCCCAGCAACTGTGGCTACACCTGCTTTCTCGAGCAGCATTTCTGCTGTTTTGAAGCCGTCCATTCCTGTCTCTTTGATGGACGGGAATAAATAAAAGGCACCATCTGGCTTTGGACATCGAAATCCTGGAATCTTATTAATTGCTTCATACATATAGTCTCTACGCTTTTGAAATTCTCTCACCATCGCCTGACAAGGTTCCTGATTCCCTCTCAGAGCGGTCACAGCCCCCCACTGGGCAAATGTATTGGTGGAGGTAATCATGTACTGATGATACCTGAGTATAGGGTTGACAAGCTTACTCGGCCCTAAAACATAGCCCAACCTCCACCCTGTCATCGAGAAATACTTGGAGAAGCCGTTGAGCAAGAGGGTCCTCTCCCTCATTTCTGGAAAAGTAGCGATGCTGACGTGTTCGGCAGGAGGATAAACGATCTTTTCATAAATCTCATCGCTTACTACCAGTAGATCGTGTTTAATGGCCAGCTCAGCAATTTTCTCCAGTACATCCCTGCTGTGGACACCTCCTGTGGGATTAGATGGGCTGGCAACAAGAATCATCTTTGTCCTGTCTGTAATCTTTTTCTCTATTTCCTCAGAATCTGGTTGAAAGCCACTTTCTTCAAGGAGAGTGTAGTCAACAGCCTCAACAGAATTGGTGATGGCATCAACATCATAATTCACCCATCGAGGATCAGGGATCAAGATCTCGTCACCGGGATCGAGCAGGGCATGAATAGCCAAATAAATTCCTTCAGCAACTCCATTGCTCACCACGACCTCTGTCTGAGGGTCGTATTCCAGGTTGTATTCGGATGAGAATTTATCAGAAATTGCCTGGCGCAGTTCTGGTATACCGGCATTGGGAGAATAATGATGTTTGCCTGCTCGCAGGGCATCTATAGCAGCCTCAACGATGTGCTCAGGAGTGTTAAAATCCGGTCTGCCGATTTCCAGATGGATGATTTTCTTCCCCTGTTTTTCTAGTTTTTGGGCAGCATCGAACATCACTCGTATTTGCGAATACGGAATGCGCTTGGCAACATTGGATTCCATGATGTCCTCCTGGCTTTAACTATAGCAAAATTTTCTGTATTCATGTAACCTTTTTACAGAAATTAAGTCTTATATATTGAATAGGTTAAAAAAAAAGGAAGAGCACTTGTGAATAACGCCACAGATAATAATCTGATGGAGCAGGTCAGAGATGGAAATGTTGAGAAGCTGGCCATTCTCTTTGAGAGGTATCATGTGATGCTTTATAACTTTTTCCTCCGTCTAACTAGCAACAGAAGTATCAGCGAAGACCTGGTCCAAGATGTATTCATTCGTATACTGAAATATCGCTCTTCCTACAAGGGCCAGGATAAATTCATAATCTGGCTCTACAGAATCGCCAGGAATACCCATATTGATCATCTGAGAAAAAGAAAGGACGAAGTCTCGCTCGGTGAGCAATGGGATGAAGTTCCCAGTCAGGAGCTTTCACCACCAGAAAAGGTAGAGCAAGCACAGGAAGTCGTGCGCCTAAGCCAAGCGCTGGCCAAACTGCCTTTGAAAAAGCGTGAAGTTCTAGTCCTCAGCCGCTTCCAAAATCTAAAGTATAAAGAAATTGCCGAGCTCCTTGGCTGCCAGATAGGAACAGTGAAAGCCAACATTCACCGGGCGACTAAAGAATTAGGGAAAGTTTATTTTGAGCTTTCAGGAGGTATAGCATCATGAAATGTAATCAAATGAAAAAAAGATTTTCCGATTTTTTAACTGGAGAAATAGACAAAGCGACACGGAAAGAAATCGAAAAGCATGTAACCGCTTGTAGTTCATGCAGGGATGAACTGGAAAGCCTGAGTGCAATCTGGACAAAGCTGGGAGTCTTCCCAGAAGAACAACCCAGCGACAACGTCCGCACGCGCTTTTATACTGCACTCGAAAAATACAAACAAAATCAAGAGCAGGAAAAAGTACGGCCCAGCCTAGGGAAACTCCTGGATGGCTGGTTCGAACGCTGGGCTCCGAGAAGACCTGCTTTTCAGTTTTCATTCGCCCTAACGCTTCTGGTTATGGGTTTGTTAGCTGGGTATTTCCTCCGTGCAGGCTTACAGAGGGGAGGGGAGATCGCCCAGCTTCGCCAGGAAGTGCACCAGGTTCGCCGGATTGCGGAAGTTTCTCTGCTTCGGCAGGAATCTCTGAGCGAACGACTGAGAGGAGTAAGCGTGGCTTCTAGAGTGGAGCAGTCTGACGAAGGAACTCTTGAAGCACTCCTGCGGATCTTAAGCAGCGACACAAATATCAATACGCGTCTGGCCGCCATAGATGCTCTTCATCTCTTACCCGATTATCCTATGGTCAGGCAAGAGTTTGTCCAGTCAATCTCAGAACAAACTTCCCCTCTGATGGAAATTGCCTTGAGCCTAACTCACCATATAAAAAACTTATAGTATTTTGAAAAATGTGATGACAGATTAAAGGAGATTAAGCATATTTAAGGCAATAAGCGAATTAAACAACATGAAAAATATAACTAGGAGAAAATGATGAAAAAATTAATTTTATTTGTGATTCTGGTTTTGATCTTTATCCTGTTTTTCTCTTTATTCTTAAGCGCTGATGTTTATGTGAGAGCTATGGAAAGAACTGAAGCGTATCAAATATCAGGGAGAAGACATCCTGAAAGGGTGGAAATTAGGGAACAGTGGATGGCAAAAGACAAGTTTGCCGTTTTCAGTAAAGAAATAAACATTATTGTCGATTATCAAAAAGAAAAAATGTATTTCATCGTTCACAAACCAAAGAAGTATTACGAGTTTCCGACTACCATCGATATGGAGAAGCTTCAAGAGCTGGTCCCTCCCAAGGCTGCTGAGATTATATCATCGATAAAAATAAACGATGTTAAAGTCAACCTCAGCGGACGGAAGAAAAAGATAGCAAATTGGGACTGCGAAGAAATTGAATTTGAGATGATGATCATGATCCCGGCATTAAACATAATGCCGAAATTTAAGATGAAATTATGGGCGACCAAAGATGTCCCCTTTGATTATAAAAAAATACGCAGGAGGGATGGGTGAATTTTACGGCACGGTTATTTTTAGAGTATTAAATGTAGATGAAAATTCAAGAAAAGAGATGGAAAAAATGGATAAAATTGAAGGATTTCAAATCGCCGCCGAAGTTACTGTTAATATGTTTGGTACTGAAATAAACGTTGAATCACAAGTCCTGGAAGCAGTCGAAAAATCGGCACCGGCAGGTGTTTATTCTCCTCCTAAGGACTATACCAAAGGCAATCTTGGCGTGGATTTGGGACTGAAGAAAAAACCTCCTGAGAAAAAATCTCCTGCTATGAAAAAAAATCCTAGTAAAAAAACAATTAACTTAACTTAAAAATAATCCTTGAAAAAGGTTTGGTTTAGGGGGGATAGGTTCCACTACTGAGTACTGCTATATATTTTATTCCTATGGCCATCCATAGGGAACGCTCCCCAAGATACCACACTTTCATTTTTTGTTATAATTGACTGCCCAAATATTAAAAAACCGCAGCACCTTGGAGAACGTCACCAGAAAAGCAAAATTTAATAATGACTTTCGGCATAAATTTTAGTAAACGTGCGGCACCTCGGGTAACGTCCCTCTGATTGCTTTAAGATTTTCATTATGATATAAGCTCTTATTCTGCGACGCAGTGGAAGAAAATGAGCGGCGCGTATAAGAATCTAAAAATCCGCAAAAAAGTGAATTCGTTTATATCTCTCTTTGTATTTTTTTTTATAGGATTATCTGCATTCGCTCAGGAGAAGTTTCCACCGCTCATGCCGTATAAAACAGACACTCCCCCTGTGATTGATGGAATATTGGATGATCCTGTGTGGCAAAAGGCTCCGCACGAAACTGGATTTAAGACTTACTACCCAGATTATGGCCAGAATATGGTCGAAAATTCCATAGTCTACTATGCTTATGATCGTGAGAATCTCTACTTCGCATACAGGTGTTTTGACAGCCAGCCCGACAAAATCAAAGCCTCGGTAACCAGCCGGGATAATATGCAGGCTGATGACTGGATATGTATCAACCTGGATTCGTTTAATGACCACCAGTCTATGTATGCTCTATACTGCAATCCCTTGGGTGTCCAGGGAGACTCAAGGTTTGAGGGTGGACAAGAGGATTTTAGCGTCGATATCGTTTGGTACAGCCAGGGAAAAATAGATGATGAAGGATACACAGTTGAACTGAAAATCCCGTTTAAAAGCATCCGCTTTTCTCATAAAGATCCGCTGGAGATGGGTGTAATTTTTGAACGAAAGATAAGCCGCCGGTCAGAATCAGGAACCTATCCTCCGCTGGACGCAGCTCAGGGACCCAATTTTTTAACCCAGACGAGGACTCTTATTTTTCAGGACATAAAGCACTATACTCTTTTTGAGGTGCTACCCGCCGTAACCTACAGCCATAATAGTTCGATAGACGAGGGGAGATTGGCATCTGTTGGAGATGTAGGTGATCTCAGTCTGACGGCCAAGTACGGCCTGACATCACATCTGGTCCTCGATGGAACCTATAACCCTGATTTCAGTCAGGTTGAAGCTGATGCCGGGCAGGTTGATTTCAACTTACGGTATGCCCTCTTTTTTCCGGAGAAAAGGCCCTTCTTTCTTGAAGGCTTGGAAAAATTTAATTTTGGGGGATATTATTCCGGAGATCCTCTTAGGGAGGTTGTGCATACCAGAACGATTGTAGATCCTTTGGTAGGGATAAAACTGAACGGTAGAATCGGAGACAAGAACACGGTTGCCTTAATCTATGCCCTGGATGAGCTGCTTGATACAGAGGCGGAGGATTATGCCCATTTTGGGATCTTTCGTTATAAAAGGGCATTGGCCAAAGACAGCTTTATCGGGGGATTCTATACAGCAAGGGAACGCAAGAGTGGCTTTAACAGAGTTTTTGGGTTGGATGGCCAGTTAAGGATAAATCAATCAAGCATCTTCGGATATAACGCTTTCAAATCTCAAGGTAAACTGGACGAAGGATCTCCGAGAGATGATGGACATGCGGTAAAGCTTCATTATTTCTATAACACAAGAAACATGATTCTCATGCTTGGACTCCTGGACATTGGCAAAGAATTTCGGACAGAAACAGGATACATCACACGAACAGGCATTACTATGTTTAAATCAGGAATACTGAAGATGTTCTATCCAAAATCAAAGATTATCCGGAGAATTGACCCCATGATCCACAGCACTCAGACCAGGGACAAATTCAGCGGTCTTTATGAAACCTTTAATTCTTTTGATCTGAGGCTTGTTCTCTTGAGGGATTCATTTATCCTAGCCGGCTATCGTTACGCTACTGAGGTTTTTTTAGATGAAAAGTTCAATACCAGCGCTGCCGGGATGATCGCTGGCAGCCAACTAACCAAGCAATTCCACTTCAGCCTTTCTTATTATTACGGAAAAAAGATTCGGTATGTAGAAAATCCATACCAGGGAAGCGGAAGCGATGCTTCAGCAACTGTGACCTACCTGCCATCGGAAAAGCTTCATCTCGACCTGAGTTTAACCTATTCTGACTTTTACCGCGATTCTGATTCTTCAAAAGAGTTTGATTACACGATTATCAGGAGCAGGAATACTTTCCAGATGAACAAATACCTCTTTTTCAGAGGAATTGTTGAATACAATTCCTTTTACAAGCAGTTGGTGACCGACTTTCTTGCTTCCTTCACCTATATTCCGGGAACTGTTATCCATGTCGGCTACGGATCTCTTTATGAGAAAATCAAATGGGAAGGTGGTGAATACATAAGTGCAGATAGATTCCTCGAAACAAAAAGGGGATTTTTCTTTAAAGCCTCCTTCTTGTGGAGGCTCTAAGATTCAAAGACGTGAATCATCTTCTGCAAGAACATCGAAATTTAGGTAGCAATTCACAGGCCAGCCCAAGAAAGAATCGCGTGTGACACAAAAACAAAAAATAGGTTCATGATATGGGTTTGATGAATCAAACCCATACAATCCAACTCCAGCAATTTACTCGGTGTGATCGAACGTGTGGGCTTGATGAATCAAGCCCCTACAATCAAGACCCTCCCCTTCCGCTTTTAATCAAAAATCTCTGAGGATTCTCGTCTAAATCTATGAAGTTGTCAGCTTGCTCAATCAGCTTCTGAGAGCTTGATTTGCCGAAAGCCATAACTTCCACATAGCAACCCACGGCATGCTTAAGATGCTGGACTAATGGCGCAAAATCTCCATCTCCACTGATAAGCACAACTGCATCAAGCTTTGGTGCAAGCTCAATCGTATCCATAGCAATTCCGATGTCCCAGTCTCCTTTTTTTGCCCCTCCATAAAATACCTGAAGGTCTTTTGCCTTGACCTCATAACCTAAGCTCTTAAGCGCTTCAAAAAAATTGCTTTCATCCTTTACATCTGCCTTTATGACATAGGCGATTGCCCGGATAAGCTGCCTGCTTCTAACAGCTTCTTTGAGGATCGTTTTAAAATTGACCTTGGCCTTGTAGATATTCCGCGCAGAATAATACATATTCTGAACATCCACAAAGACTCCGACTCGCTGTTCTCTGTATATATTTTCACTCGTTCTATCACTCATTTTCCGGTCTTCTTTCCTTTTAGTCATGATCCGACCCTTTCTTGTTTAGAGCTTATAGCAAAGCAAAACGAGATGTCAAAATATTTCTCAAGATTTAAAATCATGTTTGACTCTAAAACATCTCAATGCTATATTCCAAAATCTAGAATTAAACCTTTAAGATTTTGAAAAGAGGAAAAAATAATGAACAATAGAATAAAAACTGTTTACCTTTCCATGCTGTTTTTGCTAGTCCCAGCTCAAATTTTTTATTCCTCACCTGCGAAAATTCAGTTGCCTGGGCAGCAGGAGAAGCTTGATGAATTTTTTCTCAAAAACGAAGTCACTATTGCTGTCACAGACTCCGGACTAGGCGGTCTTTCTATCATGGCTGATGCAGTGGAGAGAATGAGAGAATCTAAAATTTTC
>JABAOF010011894.1_pt5 | contig 17670 bp, 16 predicted proteins | sample 7062171 | NCBI WGS metagenome assembly JABAOF01 (sample SAMN14538628, study PRJNA623070) | marine sediment metagenome | biome: marine biome [ENVO:00000428]; feature: marine pelagic biome [ENVO:01000023]; material: deep marine sediment [ENVO:00002113] | place: India: Gulf of Khambhat ...
CGGGCTCCATTATGATGGGCTTCCCTTCCCATCCGCATTGAAGACAACGAAATTTGGCCATAATTGTTATTCTAATTGCGAGCTTAAATTTATTCCATATGGAGCTCAACTACATCTTTGTCCCTCAGGACCCTCCCACCTCCGACCTTCTGGCCAGGGAACTTCGCTGAGGGTCCCCATATTCGAGCGAAATCGAGATTTCGAAAGAAATCTTTATGAACTCGTTCGGCGACATCCGAGACCTTCGAATTCTTTTTTATTATCAGGGGTTTGTTCATGTCTGGTTGTTTGCCTAAACTCTTCATGTACACCCTCATAAGTTCTAGCGAATTCCATATTCTCTCTTTCAATTCCTTTACCCCTTCCCCTTTAAGAGAGGAAACCTTAAGGAAATTCTTCGGAATTTTCCCTCTTTCTTTCTCTGAAAGCAGGTCGACTTTGTTGTGAATCACAATCGATTTCACGTAAGCCCTGTTCTTTGAAGTCGCGTCTATCAACCTTTCGAGCGTGACGTCCTCCCTTATGAGAACATCGGCGTTGTGAATACCCCTTTCATTCAGGACGATCTTCACCATCCTGTTGTCCACATGTTTGAGCTTAACCGCTGAACTAACCTTTATCCCTCCCCTATCCGTTTTCTTTATCAGAACTTTCGGTTTCTCCTCATTCAGCCTGAACCCTGAATTATACAATTCCCTCTCAATAACCTTGATCTGCTTCGGTTTGTCTATCATTATCAGGATGAGATCTGCATTTCTAACTATTGAAAATATTTCTTTCCCTCTCCCCTTTCCGGAGGAAGCCCCTGAAACTATTCCGGGTATGTCAAGTATTTGTATACGGGAGGAGTTGTACTCCATAACACCTGGTATAACATCGAGCGTGGTGAAATCATAATCCCCTATCTTTGAATCCGCAGAAGTTATCCTGTTAAGGAGCGTGGATTTACCAACGGAAGGAAACCCCACAAGGAGAACGGTTGCGTCCCCGGACTTCCGCAAGGAAAACGCCTTCCTCCCCACGGTTTTCTTCTTCTCCCCCTCCTCCCTCAGCTTCGCTAGTTTCGCCTTAAGCTTTCCTATGTGATACTGTGTCGCTTTATTATACTTTGTTCTGCGAATCTCCTCCTCTATGTTTTTGATCTCTTCCTCTCTCTCCATATTCGAACCCATTTTTTATTTATGGGATATTTAAAATATAATATGGCTCTACCGATTTTATTTGATTTAGGAATCATAATATTCGTTTCGGCTGTTTTTGCATACTTCGCGAGGTTCCTCAGGCAACCGCTTATAGTAGCCTACGTGATTGCAGGGGTGATCGTGGGACCGATGGGATTTGGCATAATAACGAACACGGAGGAGATCGCATTACTCTCGGAACTCGGGATAATTTTCCTTCTGTTCTCTGTGGGACTGGAAATAGATTTCAGGAAGTTCAAACACGTTGGCTTTGCCGCCTTTACAGGGGGAGCAATCCAGATTGTCTTAACGTTCCTGTTAGGTTTTCTCGTTGCGATGTTTTTTGGATTGACTTCTATCCTCGCCGTCTACATAGGTTTGTTGCTGGCGTTTTCGAGTACGATGATAGTCGCTAAAATCCTGGCGGATAAAGACGAGTTGAACACGCTTCACGGCAGGATAATGCTTGGGATTCTCCTACTCCAGGATATAATAGCAGTGGTGGCGATCCCGCTCCTCAAAAACGTCGGTTTCTTGCTTTCCCTGGAATTCGTAGGTTCCATTGTTCTGAGGGGTTTGGGACTCTTCGCGATAGCGATTCTCCTGAACAAGTTCTTCTTCCCGCGGGTTTTGGATTATGCAGCAGAAAGACACGATATCCTATTCCTAACAGCCGTTGCAAACTGCTTCTTCTTCATAGGAGCTTCCTACGTTCTCGATTTTTCCATCGCAATCGGCGGATTCATAGCTGGCTTGTCAATGGCAAACTTCCCCTACAACATAGAAATCGCTGGCGAAGTACACGCCCTAAGGGATTTCTTTTCGATCGTTTTCTTTTCGAGTCTAGGGATGCAGCTTGACTTCTGGGTCATACAGAGCATGTTCCCTCTTTTCATCACAATCCTCCTCCTCGTCCTTCTGCTCAAACCAGTCATACTCGCGGTCATTTACCTGTTCCTTGGTTACGGGGGGCGAACCTCGGGGTACGTTGGTCTCGGAATGGGGCAGGCAAGCGAGTTCATGTTCATAATAGCGGCGGCGATGTTCTTCATAGGGAACATAACGCGTGAATTCTACTCCTTCCTTTTGAGCATAGTGGTGGTTTCGATCGTGATCACCCCGTATTTCGCTAAGGGGAGGGGGTTGTTCTATAATTTCTTTTCAAGGTTCCGCTTGCCTAAGATACACCACCTTATACATCCTAAAAGCATTCACACCCTTGAAAACCCTCCAGAGGAAGTTCTCGAAAACCACATAATACTATTCGGGGCGCACAGGATGGGGGAAAAGATAGTCCAGTATCTCAAGGACAGGGGGGAGAAATTCGTTGTGGTTGAGAGGGACCCGGAGATAGTGAAAGACTTCTCTCGAAAGGGGATATACGTGAGATACGGGGATGCGGAAAACGAAGAAATCCTTAAGAAGATTTTCCTTACAAAGGCAAAACTCCTCATACTCACGATACCTTACGCTGATGTCGCTTCCTTTGTGATCAGAAAAGCGAAAAGGTCCAGCCAGAAAGTGCGTATCCTGGCGAGGGCGCATACCGAGATGGATGCAGAAAGACTTTACAAGGCAGGGGCGGATATCGTAATAATACCGGAATTCGTTTCAGCCGAGAAGATCGTGAAAAAAATCGATCACTTTCTGAGAGAGAAAAAACTATGATTTTCAAAAAATACGGTATAAAACCTGACCCTTTGAAGGACCAGCATTTTCTTATGAATACTGATAAAATCGAAAGGATTGTAAATATTTCAGGAGCCAAGACTGGGGACAGGATTCTGGAAATAGGGGCTGGTATAGGAACGCTTACCAAACACCTTGTTCAGACAAAAGCAAAGGTAATAGCCGTGGAAATAGATAAAAATTTAAGCAAATACCTTAAAAAACTTAAATTCAGAAACTTACGGATAGTTTACAAGAACATCCTAGAAGTGATAGACAAAATCGAATTCAACAAAGTAGTTTCTAACACACCCTATTCCATATGCGAACCGCTATTCAACAAACTTTTGAAAAAGGATTTCGACATCGCTGTTCTGAGCGTACCGGAAAAATTTTACAGGAGGATATCCTCGGAACCAGGCGAAAAATACTTTTCCCTCCTTACCATGAAAACGAACGCATTTTTCAAAATCTCTTTCAAGTTCAAAATCCCAAGGGAAGATTTTCACCCAAGGCCAAAAACCGAAACGGTTGTCGTTATAATAAAACCCCTGTCTAGAAAAGATTACGAAAAAAACCCAGAGAAGTACGTTCTCAAAGAGGTATTCTTGCAAAGAAAAAAGAAACTGAAGAATTCGCTCATGGAGGGGATAATAAACTTGAACAAAAAAATCCTAGCGAAACCGTTCACCAAGAACATGTCAAAAGATGTCATAAGGAAGATGGGTTTGGACAGGGATTTGCTCGAGAAGAAAACGGAGGAAATGGAATTAGAGGATTTTGAAAAGTTGAAAGAAAAACTCACATCTTTCTCATGAAAGCCTCTGCTTCGTGCTGGACGGATATCCCTTTCTTTGTTATTTTGTAGGGATGGAGTTTCTGGGAATGATTAGAACCGCTCATCTTCCAGATTTGGATCGCACGCGTGAACGCGAACTCGCTCCTTTCGTAGTAAAGAACGATCACGCTGTCCGTGACGAACTCCTCCACACCATACCTCGAAATCCCTACGCTCCCCGGGACGATCTCGGAAACGAGCAAAACCGTGCAGTCCAGTTTTCGCAAAGTGGTCGAAAGGTTGAATATCATCCTCCTGAGCTCTGCCTTGTCACGAACGTGAATCCCGAGGGCGGAAACAGAATCTATCACAACCCTTTGCGCCTTCATGTCCTTGACAGATGATTCAAGTATGTCGAAAACCTCCTCCACGTGATAGGGATCGTATTTTATGAAGGAGAACCTTCCGGATTTTTCAAACGTTTCGAAATCTATCCCGAACTGCCTCACATTGTTCTTTATATTTTCTGGCATTTCCTCAAAGGAAAGGTATATGCCGTTCTCTTTGAACTTCGTAAGTCCGTTGTGAATATACTGAGAACATAAGGTGGTCTTCCCTGTCCCACACGTTCCTGAGAGGAGGACAAGCTGTCCTTTAGGGATGCCACCGCCCATTATCTCGTCCAACCCATCTATCCCAGTTTTGATCCTTTCGAGCATGATATCGCCAAGATAATATATATGTTTTTTTAATTATTAAAAACCATCCTAATTCTTTCACGCCAACATGAACAGGATCGAAAGTATCACGAATCCCGCTATGAACAGCAAAACTATGGTTTTCAAAGAGCCTATGAAGAATTTCCCGAGGAAAAATAGGATAACACCCAAAACCAAAACCGATACAAGGAAAGGGAAAGGTCCAAACTTGCTCACAAATCCCAGTGAAGCCAGAAACTCACCTAACAATCCCAAGATATTCAAAAGCGTGTTTATCGTGTTTCTTAACACTAACGTTATCATCTCTATTATCAAATCTATTGGTGACGACATGCTTTTACCTTAGCCATTTCTGAAGACTCTCGCTCTTCCTAGATTTGTTCAACCTTTCTATGGTTTTGTCCACCCTCTCCTCTGAGAAACCGAAGTCCAGCATGAATTCCTTCAGTTTTCCGAAATCGGGTTTCGTTTTCTTTATTTCCATTTCGCTGGCTGGGGGGTCTTTAAAAAATTCGAATATCTCCTTAGGAGGGGTTCCGAATTCCCATTTCACATGTTTCAAAACGTTTTCGAAGGTTTTGTGTTCTTTCACCAGTTTCAAAGCGTTTTTCGGACCGATCCCTTTCACTCCCCCCGGATTATAATCGGTTCCTATGAGAATCCCTATCATTATCAGTTGTTCTTTGTTAACGCCCAATTTCGAAAGCATGTAGTCAAGCTCGATTACCTCGGGCTTTATCTCGATGTAGTCCTCCTTCCGGGGGACCTTCCTCCTCCCCGTGATGGTCAGATTCTTAACCATCCTCCCCGCACCGAACAACAAGGAATCCCAGTCCTGCGAACCGCTCGCCCAGACCTTTCCTGTATTAACCATCTGCGCTGCTTGGGCTTCTCCCTCACTTGGAGCCTGCACGACAGGGACGCCCATGTACTCCAACAAACCTTTCGAATGTTCTATCATCTCATCCGTTAATCTTGATGTAGCTTGAGCGTATCTCCTTATCCCCTCTACATCCCCCTTCTTCCTCGCCTCTTTCAACTTCTCCTCCGCCTCCTTTCTAATCCCCTTCCTCATCTCCGATGTTTCCCTTTTAAAAGAAGGTGGTTCCCCGTCAAAGACGAAAACGGGATATATCCCGTTCTCAATCAATTTTGTTGTCCTGTAGAATAACCCGGAAAGATGCGAAGTTATCCGGCCTTTCGAATCACGTAGTGGTTCTCCTGTGAAGCGATCGCGTATGATCGAAAGAAACTGATAGAGAGTGTTGTACGCATCTATAGCGATCGTCCTTCCGTTAAGATCATGGATTTCGATAGGTTTGCCTGAAACGAGATCGGATAGGTTTACGCCCATAATAAAAATTTATCGGGGTGTTTAATAAGATTCTTTCGAGCTTAACATGTAGAATGAAGCACCGCAACCACTCGCTTCTTATCCGCCACGAACCCGTTGAACATTTCCGCTGCCTTCGGAGAAAGTTCCTTATATATCCTAATTCCTTTATCCTCCGCCTTCTCTTCAACCTCTTCCGTAACCTTGCATACACCGTTCATCCCTGTACCTATCACGATGATTTCAGGATCCTTTTCAAGCAGTTTTACGAAATCACTTATGTCAAAAACATGCGATTTCATTCTGAACTCAACCTTACCGTCCCACCACACGATCATGTCAGAATAATAGATCTTTTTATTTATCTCTATCTCCCCGAACTTTACGTTAGTTATCTCGACCATATTCTATAATTGGTTTTTATAATAAAATAAAAAATAGCCCGGCAAGGACAATCGCACGGAAAGTTCGGATTTAAATCCGAACCCGCACTTCGAACCTTGGTCACGAGGTCCAGGGCCTCGTATGCTAAGCCGAACTTTGGCAAAACCAAAGAACTTTGGCCACTACACCACCGGGCTGTTATGTAAGTTTTATTAAACTTTGCTTTTAAATTTGAATTGAGTGAATATCCCTAAAATACCATAAATTTAATGACTTTTCAGTAACAAAAGCTTTATAAACCCAAAAATCAAGTATTTATTAATAATATTAATTAACTGAGGTGATCTTGGATGGATATCGGTATTGGAGGATTCGAGACAACAAAATTCGGAGATTTTGATATAGATGTGGAAGACGTTCAGGTTAAGAAGAAGAGGAAATACGATCGAATTTGGAAGGTCACGTTCGGAGGGAGCGTGTGTGGTAGACCTGTTTTTCATAAAGGCATGATAATATTTAGTTCTCTTGACAACCATGTTTACGCACTGGATTATGCAACAAGGAAGGAAATCTGGAGATTCAGGGGAAACGGGGTTTTCCTTGATTCTTCTCCCATAATCCATGAAAATACGGTTTTAATAGGATCATTCGATGGGAATATGTACTGTCTTGATACGAACACAGGAAAAGAAATATGGAAATACAAGACAGGCGGTGAAGTAAACACGACCGTCTTTATTAGCAACGAAAAAACTTATTTCGGGAGCAAGGATGGATACGCGTATGCTCTTGATGTAAAAACAGGCAAACTGCTGTGGAGGTTTAACACAGGAGACGCTGTTACATCTTCCCCTGTTGTGGTAGGAGAGAAGATGATAATGGGTTCATTCAGCGGATATGTCTATTGTTTGAACGCAGAAACAGGGAAAGAGATATGGAGGTTCAAAACCGGAGCGGAGATAGAAAACGATTACCCGTTCCTTGTTCACAATGGAGTTTTGTACTTCGGGTCCTTCGATAACTATCTTTACGCAATAAACATAGAGAATGGAAAAGAGTTATGGAGATTCAGAACAGGGAAATACGGAAACTGTGGTATACCTACGCTCCACGACAACATTTTGTATTACGGTTCAAGGGACGGGATATTGTATGCATTGACCCTGGATGGGAAGGAATTGTGGAGATTCCAAACCGGTAAGGAAATAATAGACAAGGGCCCGTTGGTTTACAATGGCAAAATTTACTTCGGAGCGGGAGATGGGAATGTATACTGCTTGAGTCTCGAAGGCAAGGAATCGTGGAGATTCAAGACCAATGGAGGAGTGTACACATCAATAGTTGTTATAAACGGTGTTTTGTGTTTCGGTTCTTGGGACTGTCACTTGTACCTGGTTAACCCGGACACTGGGAGCGAAATATGGAGATTCCAGACAAGCACGAATGAACAGTCATATATTCCCGACCCCTTTGAGTGTTTCGAAATGGAGGTCAAGAAGGATACAGGGATAGAAGAGGCTGTTGAAGATGGCAAGTACAAGAAGAAAAAGGAAGAGGAAAGTATTTCCCTTTCCGATTACCAAATAACGAGCGAATATTCGAGCGAGAGCGAGTATAAACAGAAATCGGACTACGATACGAGCTTCGTGATGTTCGAAGGAGTTTTAGAAGGTGAGGAATTATGGACTTCGGGTTCGAGGGGTTTGAGTCCGGATTCTCGGATTTTGAAGTAGACGTGGAAGACATTGTAGTGAAGAAAACAAAGAGTTACGATAGGGTATGGAAGACGAGTTTTGGGGGGAGTATAGATAATAATCCGATAATCCAGAAAGGAATTATATACTTCGGGGCGCAGGATGGTTACGTTTACGGAGTGGAAGAGAAGACGGGAAAGGTTGTGTGGACTTTCAAAGCGAATGACAGGATTATAGGCTCTTCCCCGGTTTTGTTCGAAAACTCGATAATAATAGGATCGTGTGATAAAAACCTTTATAGAATTGACATAGATAAAGGTGAACCTGTATGGATTTTCAAGACAGGAGGGGAGATATTCAGTTCACCTTTTGTTTACAATGATGTTACGTATTTCGGTTCTAGGGACGGGAATGTTTACGCTGTTGACTGTGAAACAGGCAAGGAAGTATGGAGATTCAAAACAGGAGGTGAAATAGCATCTGCACCGCTTGTTGAAAATGGAAAGGTTTACATAACATCCTACGACCACAACATGTACTGCTTGGACGCAGAAACAGGAAAAGAAGTCTGGCGCTTCGAGACAGGAGATGAGATGATAAACAACATGCCTTTTGTTATCCAAAAAGATGTTATATACTTCGGAGGTCTCGATAGCAATTTTTATGCAGTCAATTGTGAAACGGGAAAAGAAATCTGGAGGTTCAAGGCAGGTAAATACGGAATAGGAGGAGGCAACCCTTATATACACAAAGGTGTAATTTATTTTGGTTCTAGGGACGGGGTTTTCTATGCCTTGAATATGGAAGGAAAAGAAATCTGGAGGTTCATGGCTGGCGGACCGATTATTGCACAGCAGCCAAGGATTTACAATGATATGGTAATATTCGGCTGCGAAGACGGGAACTTGTATTTCCTAGATTTGAACGGGAAGGAAATCTGGAGATTCAGAACAGGAGGGAGAACATACGGGAAGTTCCTGCTCCATAACGGCGTAGTCTATATTGGTTCATGGGATTGTTATTTTTACGCAATAGACATCGATAAGAGAAAGGAATTGTGGAGAACTCCGACTTCGACCTTAGTTAAATCATACATACCGCATGCGCACGCCTCCTTCGAGGTTGAGATTAAGAAGAAAACTCACATAGAAGATGTGATAAGCGAGGAGAAATACAAATCAAAGAAAGAAGAAACCGTTTCACTTTCAAGTTATCAAGTTGAGAGTGAATACGTCATGGAGAGCGAGTACAAACAAAAGAGCGATTACGATACGAACTTCGTGATTTTCGAAGGGATAATAGAAGGTGAGGAATTATGGATATCGGATTCGAAGGTTTCGAAACATCCGATTTCGAGACTGAATTAGAGGATGTTAGGATAGTCAAGTTCAAGAAGTTTGATAGGATGTTAGGGGTAGGGGAAGGAGGAAGCATTCAATCCACTCCCCTTATAATTAACGGTATTGTCCATTTCGGTTCCTGTGACCATTACTTCTACGCGCTTGATTCAAAAACAGGTGAAGTCGTTTGGAAATACAAGACCGGTGGAATAATAATGTCCACCCCCTGCAGCGATGGGGAAAGGATATTTACCACATCATATGACGGGTTTATTTACGCTCTTGATTTGAAAACTGGAAACCTCCTCTGGAGATTCAAGACCGGAGGAAAGGTATTCGGTAGCCCTTACTGCAAAGACGGAGTTGTTTACTTTGGTTCAACTGACAAGGACGTTTACGCTGTTAGGGCTGATAGCGGAGAGGAAATCTGGAGGTTCCAAACAGGGGACGAAATTAACGCTGCTCCGCTAGTTCATAGCAGAAGGGTTTACATAGGGTCTTACGATGAGAATGTTTACGTTCTGGATGCTGAAACAGGGAAGGAGATATGGAGGTTCAAAACAGGCGGAGAACTTTTCTGGCATTACCCTCCACTCTTGAAGGATGGAATCCTCTATTTCGCTTCTTTCGATAACTACCTTTACGCTTTGGATATAAACACCCGAAAGGTTGTCTGGAAGTTCAGAACAGGAAAATTCGGTAATGCAGGCATGCCTGTGATACACGAGAACAGAATCTATCACGGCGAAAGAGGAGGAACGTTTTACTGTCTTACAATGGATGGGAAGGAACTCTGGAGATTCGTAGCAGGAGAAACCCTGAGCCAGAGACCGTTAATTTACAATGACAGGGTTTACTTCGGAACAGAAGATTTTAACATGTATTGTTTAACTTTGGAAGGAAAGGAGATTTGGCGTTTCAAAACAGGAGGATACCTATACAGTTCCCCCATACTTCTTGGCAATATAATATACTTCGGCTCCTGGGATTGTCACTTGTACGCCTTGGATGCGGATACGGGAAAAGAAATCTGGAGGTTCGCTACCAACACTTTGAAACAATCCTATGAACCAGGCCCACACTGCAATTTCAGAATGGAGTTGAAGAGGGAAACCCATATAGAGGATGCAGTGAGCGAGGAAAAATATAAATCTAAAAAGAAACAGGAAACTGTATCCCTGTCGGATTATCAAATCGTAAGCGAATATAATACGGAAAGTGAGTATAAACAAAAATCAGATTACGATATAAGCTTTGTAATATTCGAAGGAATTGTGGAGGTTGATGGAATATGGACATCGGGTTCGAAACATTTGAGTCCGGATTCTCGGATTTTGAAGTAGACGTGGAAGAGGTAACTGTTAGGAGAACAAAGAAATTCGACAGGATGTGGAGATTCACATTCGGGGGAAGTATAATTTTCTCTGAGCTGAAAAAAGGCGTACTTTATTTCGGCGCCTGCGATTATTACGTTTACTCGGTTGATGCTTCCACAGGAAAGGAGATCTGGAAATTCAAGACAGGTGATAAAATTACTGCACAGCCACTGGTTGAAGATAATGTCCTATATGTGGGATCTCATGACTTGAAATTCTACGCTATCAACGCGAGGAGCGGTGAAAAAATCTGGGTATTTAATGCAGGTTCTGAAATATTCTCTAAATGCTACCTGCATAAAGGCAAAGTTTACTTCGGCTGCAGGAACGGAACTTTCTTCTGCCTTGATGCAGAGACAGGTAAGGAAGTGTGGAGATTCAAAACAGGCAATGAAATAGTTTTTGCCTCCATCGCCTCCGGTAATAAGGTTTTATTTGGCTCCTTTGACAATTTCTTTTACTGCCTCGATGCGGATACGGGAAAAGAAATCTGGAGGTTCAAGACCGGTGATATCGTACATGCCGACACTCCTCCTTTCATACTTGACAACGTGATATACTTCGCTTCATTTGACAACAACCTCTATGCAGTAGACATCTCAACAGGAAAAGAGATATGGAGATTTAGAACAGGAAAGTACGGTAATGCAACATCCCCAATTATCAAAGACGGTATCATTTACCATGTAACAAGAGACGGAAATCTTTACGCCATATCTATGGAAGGAAAGGAGATATGGAGGTTTAAAACAGGAGGCTTTCTTGAGGGCTTACCTTTAGTTCACAACAACAGGATATACATCACTTGTGAAGACTGGAATGTTTATTGTCTTGACATGAATGGCAAGGAATTGTGGAGGTTTAAGGCCAGCGGTCCTTTATATGACTCTCCAAAGGTATATGGTGGTATTTTATTCACGGCTTCGTGGGATTGTCATCTTTACGCGATAAACCCGACAGACGGGAAGGAGATTTGGAGGTTCGCGACATCAACAATTACTCCTTCAAAAGCTCCACCCGCGTTCGAGTGGTTCGAGGTTGAGATAAAGAAAACATCCTCAGTAGAGGAGGCAGCTGATAAAGACAAGTATAAAACAAAGAACGGAGAATCAGTTTCACTTTCGGAATATCACGTAAAAAGCGAATACGCTAGTGAGAGCGAGTATAAACAGAAGAGTGATTACGATACGAACTTCGTGATTTTCGAAGATATAATGGAAGGTGAGGAAATATGGGAATCGGATTCGAGGGATTTGAAACCTCAGACTTTGATGTCGAACTAGAGGACTTGGAAGTTAATAGGACAAAAAAGTTCGACCGGATGTGGGAGGTCGGATTCGGTGGAAGTATTAATAACGGCCCCACACTGGTAGACGGAATTTTGTATTTCGGGGCCATGGACGCTTACGTATACGCCGTCGACTCCGTGACAGGAAAGGAAGTGTGGAAGTTCAAGACAGGAGACGGCATATGCGAGAGCACACCTGCCGTTTCTGATGGAGTTTTGTACATAGGATCTTTCGATCACAACATTTACGCCTTGGATGCGAAAACAGGCGAATTCAAATGGGCCTTCAGAACAGGCGGAAAAATAGACGCTTCACCTGTTGTCTCGGAAGGTATAGTTTATGTAGGATCGAGAGACTCGAATGTTTATGCTGTTGATGCAAAAACAGGGAAGGAGAAGTGGAGGTTCAAAACCGGAGACGAGATAGCCTCGGCTCCTACAGTCCACGGGAACATGGTATTCAACGGTTCCTTCGACAAGAACTTCTACTGCCTTGACAAGAAAACCGGGAAAGAGATCTGGAGATTCAAGACAGGAGGGGAAATACACAACGACAGGCCCTTCCTAGTAAGGGAAGGAAGAATATATTTCACGTCCTTTGACAGCTACCTTTACTGCGTTGATTTCGGGACAGGAAAGGAAATATGGAGGTTCAAAACCGGGAAGTACGGCAATGCAGGTAGCCCTGTTTACCATAATGGAGTTATATATCACGGCTCAAGGGACGGTATATTCTACGCGATTGATGATAAAACGGGTAAAGAGATATGGAGGTTCAGATCCGAAAGGGACGAAGCAATAGACGCAATACCGCTCGTCTACAAGGACAGAATTTACTTCGGGTCTGGAGATTCAAACTTCTACTGCCTTGATCTGAACGGCAAGGAAATATGGAGGTTCAGGGCATCCTACAATATTTACACATCTCCAGTTGTCTTCAACAACACCATATTCTTCAATTCAATGGACTGCCATTTATACGCCCTGGACGCGGATACAGGAGAGGAGGTATGGAGGTTCGCGACTTCAACCCTTACCATCTCGCCACTACCGCCTCCATACGAGTCTTTCAAGTTGGAGGTCAGCAAGTCAGGCGTGTCTGAGGGAGTGGAAGCCAAAGAAAAGTACAAGAAAAAGAAAGAGGAAACCGTTTCCTTGTCTGATTACCACGTAACCAGCGAGTATGATACGGATATCGAATACAAACAAAAATCCGATTATGATGTGGAATTGGTTTTATTTGAAGGCATTTTAGAAGGTGAGGAGTTATGGATATTGGATTCGAAGGATTTGAAACCTCAGACTTTGACACAGAAATAGAGGATTTGGAAGTCAAGAAAGTCGGGAAGTTCGACAGGGTATGGAGAATCATTCACGGAGGCAGCATAACACAAAGTCTACTCCATGAAAATATTTTGTATTTTTCTGCTGCCGATTCCTTTATCTACGCATTTGATGCAGATACGGGTGAAGAGATATGGAGGTTCAAGGGTGGTGACGTTTTCATGTGTACCCTAGGGATATACAAGGGGAAACTATACACGGGTTCGTATGATGGTTATTTTTACTGTTTTGACAAGGATAAAGGCGAAGTTATATGGAAGTTCAAAACAGGCGGAAAAGTAGGAAGCGGACCTGTTTTTGCGGATAACATTGTTTACTTCTCTTCAAAAGACCATTTTGTCTACGCACTTGATGCAGATACGGGTGAAGAAATCTGGAGATACAGGGCAGGGGACGAGATGATGTCAGTCCCGAAGATTTTCAAGGAAAAATTATTTGTGACATGTTTTGACGGAAACCTTTATTGTATTGACAGAAATACAGGGAAGGAAATCTGGAGATTCAAGAGCGGGGCGGAGGCGCACAACGATGTTGATATTCTCGTATATAGAGATATGGTATTCTTCGCTTCTTTTGACGGATATCTTTATGCCGTGGACATTTCGAATGGAAAAGAGGTGTGGAGATACAGGGCGGCGAAATTCGGTTGTGGTAACGCTCCTGTCGAGCATAATGATGTTTTGTATTACGGAACAAGGGATGGTTATCTCGTCGCATTGACACCTGAAGGTAAGGAGATATGGAAATTCAAAACAGGCGGAATTATTGAAGGACTTCCGGTAATACATGACAACAAAATATACATAGGGTCAGAGGACACCTTTTTGTATGTTCTTGATATGGACGGAAATGAGTTATGGAGGTTCAAGACAAATGGTTTCATATACGACACTCCGAAAATAAGAGGCAATTTGGTTTACTTTGGTTCTTGGGATTGTCATGTATATGCAATCGATATAAATACACATAAGGAAGTATGGAGAGCGGATGCAAGTACTCTTGTTCAGGCAACAATCCCCCCTTCAGGAGCGGAGTTCGAGATTCAAGTTAAAAAATCAGAAATATCTGAAGAGTTAGGAAAAAAAGATAAGTACAAAGAGAAGAAAGGGGAGACAGTCTCTCTTTCCGATTACCAAATTGAAAGCGAGTATTCAAGTGAATCTGAATACAAGCAGAAATCGGATTATGATGTGCAGTGGATTTTGTTTGAAGGAATTATGGAGGTCGAAGAAGTATGGACTTCGGGTTCGAGAGTTTCGAGACTAGAGAGTTTGATGTAGAAATAGAAGATGTTGTAGTTAAGAGGACAAAAAGATTCGAAAGGCTATGGAAGATAGGTGAAGGCGGAAGCATAAGCTTTTCCAGAATGCATAATGGAATATTATATTTCGGTGCAGCTGATGAATATTTCTATTCGGTAGACATTAAAACCGGTAAAGAACTCTGGAGATTCAAAACAGGAGGAGTCATTACAGGAAGACCTGCGGTTGTGAATGACAGGGTCTTTTTCACATCTTTTGACCAAAACTGCTACGCCCTCGATATCGAAACAGGAAAAGAAGTGTGGAGGTTCCGAGCGAAGGCTGAAATGTTTGATGGGCCTGCATACAGTAAAGGAATTCTCATAATAGGGACAAAGGGAGGATACATACACGGATTGGATGCAACAAACGGGAAGGAAATATGGATGTTCAAAAGTGGAGATGATATACTATCTTCAGCCACTATTCATGAAGGCAGGGCTTTCATAGGTTCTGGAGATTCGAACTTTTATTGTCTTGATTCAAAAACAGGAGAAGAGATATGGCGTTTCAAAACAGGTGATTTGATTCACAATGACCTCGAGATTCCAATAATAGGTAACAGGATTTTCTTCAGTTCTTTCGACTGCAACGTGTATTGCCTAGACCATGGGACAGGTAAAGAAATCTGGAGATTCAGAACAGGCAAGTACGGAATTTCAGAACCTCCTGTACATCACAAAGGTGTTCTATACCAGGGAACGAGAGACGGAATATTGTATGCGCTTTCCCTTGAAGGAAAGGAAATTTGGAGATACAAAACAGGCGGACTTCTTACCCAAGTTATCGTGGTTTCTGATAAGCTTTACTTTGGTTCGGAAGACGGGTATTTCCGATGCCTGAGTTTGGATGGAAAAGAGGTATGGAGGTTCAAGATAGAAGGTATGATGTGGGATAAGCCTTCTCACTGGAAAGGTCAAATTGTTTTTGGAACTTGGAGTTGTCATGTTCACAGTCTTGATGCATTAACAGGAGAAGAGATTTGGAGATTCACCACAAGCAATAAAACACCATCTTCATTACTTCCTGCTTATGAGGCTTTCAGCACCGAGATAAAGAAAGAAACACACATAGACGAAGCTGTCAAAGAAAGCAAATACAAAAAGAAGAAGGAAGAAAGCGTATCTCTTTCAGATTATCAAATCGAGAGCGAATACCACATGGAATCAGAATACAAGCAGAAGTCGGATTATGATACGAGTCTTGTTATATTTGAAGGAATTATGGAGGATATGATATGGACTTCGGATTTGAAGGTTTCGAGGCCGAGCTTGAGGATTTCGAAGTGAAGAAGGTCAAGAAATTCAAAAGGATATGGTCCGCAACAGAAGGAGGTTCAATTGTCAGGACAACCCTTCTGGGGGACAAACTATACTGGGGCTCTTTCGACGGTTATACTTACGCCCTGAATATAGAGAGCAAAAAGCTGTTATGGAAAACAAAGCTTGGCAATTTGATTGATTCTTCCCCTGTTTGTGCTGAAGGTTTGCTTTACATAGGAGGCAGAGATGGTAATTTTTATTGCATAGAGGCTTTGAGAGGGAGGATAGTCTGGAGATATAAGATGGGAGGAGCGATGGCGGGGTATTCTGGAGTTAAGGAAGGCATAGTGTACACATCCTCTCAGGATTCTAACTTTTACGCTTTTGATGCAAAAAAAGGTGAAGTTATCTGGAAGTTCAAGACTGGGGACGAGATGTGCTGCACCCCAGGTTTCTATAAAAACATGGTGATATTCGGCTCTTTCGATGGTAATGCTTATTGTGTGAATGCGAAGACGGGCAAAGAAATGTGGAGGTTCAAGACAGGCGCTGAAGTGTTCGACCCCGTACAACTGACGATTCACGAAAACATTGTTTTCGTTCCCTCTTTCGACAGCTATCTTTATGCTTTAAACGTTGAAACAGCTGAGGAAATCTGGAAATCCAAACTCGGGAACTATGGAGTTGCCATGTCCCCGACAATCGTGAATGAAAGGATTTATATAGGAGCGAGGGACGGAAACTTCTACTGCCTGGATATGAACGGAAAAGAAATCTGGAGGTTCCGAACCAGTGGGGTTGTTGAATCAAAAGCCGTCATAAGAGAGGGAAGAATATATTTTGGTTCAGAGGACGGCAACATTTACTGTCTAAATCTCGAAGGAAAAGAGGTATGGAGATTTAAGGTTGACGGTCAGATTTGGGATGAACCTAAGATATACAAAGATAAGCTTATCTTCGGGGCTGTTGACTGCAGGGTTCACTACCTTGACCTTGAAACAGGAAAGGAATTGTGGAACATGCAGACCAGCACATTGAGAAAATCCATTTGGTCGCACCCTTACGAGATGTTCAAGGTTGAAATCAAAAAGGAAACGCATATAGAAGAAGCAGTGAAAGAAAGCAAGTACAAGAAGAAAAAAGAGGAAACGGTTTCTCTTAGTGACTACCATGTAGAAAGCGAGTACTCGAGCGAAACTGAATATAAAACAAAATCTGATTACGATGTTCAATGGGTTTTGTTTGAAGGTATATTGGAAGGTGAGGAAATATGGATATCTGGTTCGAGGGATTTGAAACCCCGGACTTTGACACAGAATTAGAGGATTTCGAAGTCGTTAAAGTGAAGAAATTCGATAGATTATGGAAGTACGGGGAGGGAGGAAGCGTATGCCAGAGCACGTACAAAGACGGATTCGTTTACTTCGGGGCGTGCGATTCATATGTATACGTTGTTAATGCTGAGACAGGAAAACTAAAGTGGATGTTCAAAACAAATGGTATGATAATGTGTCACCCCCATGTAAGCTTTGGAATAGTTTTTGTAGGGTCTTATGACAATTACATGTACGCATTTGACCAGGAATCGGGAAAACTATTGTGGAAATTCAGAACAGGTGGAAAAATATTCAGCACTTCTGTGACTTCAACTTCTGGGGATTTTGTATATTTCGGTTCAGAGGACGGATTCGCCTACTGTGTTGAGGTAAAAACTGGAAAAGAGGTTTGGAGGTTTAAAACTGGTTCGGATATCGCGGCGAGTCCAATATTTTTCGAGAATAAAGTTTTCATTGGTTCTTATGACGAAAATTTATATTGCCTCGATGCAGAAACAGGCAAGGAAATTTGGAGGTTCAAAACTGGGGACCAGGTCCAGATAACTGATACTCCTCATATTAAGAACAGGATGATATTTTTCGGTTCATTTGATAATTACACATATGCAGTTAACATCGACACAGGAAAAGAGGTTTGGAGGTTCAAAACCGGAAAATACGGAATT
>JABAOF010025198.1_pt3 | contig 17656 bp, 21 predicted proteins | sample 7062171 | NCBI WGS metagenome assembly JABAOF01 (sample SAMN14538628, study PRJNA623070) | marine sediment metagenome | biome: marine biome [ENVO:00000428]; feature: marine pelagic biome [ENVO:01000023]; material: deep marine sediment [ENVO:00002113] | place: India: Gulf of Khambhat ...
GGCGAACACCTCGACTGGACTGGGCGGAGGCCCTACGCTGAGCCTGCCAGTCACCACGGCCCCCTGCGCTATGACGAGGGACTTGCTCTGGGCATCGCCCACGAGTTGGGCAGTCGGCAATACCTCCACTTTGCCTGAGGCCTTCAGATTTCCCCGAACCACTCCCCCCACAATAATCTCCGTGGCGGAGATGTCCGCCTGGATGCTTGCCCCTTTCGGGATGGTTACGGTCCCGGTCACTGCAATCTTCCCCTCGATGTGCCCTTGCACCTGGACATCTCCCTCGCCCGTGAGTTCGCCCCGAAAGACCAATCCTTTCCCGAGGATGTGGGTCATCGCCTTTGCCTCCTATTCCTGAGTCACCATCTCTCGCGATCCTCAGGCACAACAGAATTCCTGCACCCTTGTCAAAAGCAAATCGATCTCCGCGTCGCAGTAAGCTTGAGAAAGCGTCTCGGTTTCTCGTGCGCCCTCGATTCCGCTGAAGGTGGGCTAGGAACTGTGCTCACCCCGGTTCCATCCGTGTATCCCCTCGAGAGGGGCAAAGTATGCCTCACCGGGCAAGGCGTGTCAAGGGGCGATGCTGACGGGACTCAGGCTGCCAGTTTAAAGCTGACTGAGATCATTGGCCGGTTTTTGTTCGAGATTAAACGGGCACCCGTGCGGGTCATAGTACCAATCCATGCACAGCGGGCAGACCAGTCCCTTTGGGAGTTCGGGCGAGTCCTCTACCGGCTACACATCGTATTCGCACGTGGGACATAGCAACACGGTATAGCAACCATGCGGACAAGAATGCTGCTTAGCGACCATAACACTTTCTCCTTTATCTGCTCCCGAAGGAGACTTACGCCTGTTCGCCGTATTCCGCTAATTATACCTCGGCTGATGGGACCCTGTGGCGGGTTGCCGGGGGGGATAATCTGGTGCTAGTAGCGGTGCTAGTTCGGTGTCAGTTTTTGGCGTACTCAGTCGTTTTAGATCGCACTCCCCCGTAATTGGAATCCCCGCGTCAATAAGCTCATTGCTCGTTCTAAGGGGGGCTTGCCCTACCGTAAGCAACTGGACTACCTGTCCAAAAAGCTCCGCCATATCCACTAAGAGTTTCCGCGAGTTACAGCCCTTCAAGAGGCTCCGCATCCTCTGATTGTCACCAAGTTGCAACCATCAAAAGCGAGGCCGCCCAGTGAATAGGTACTGGGCGGCCTCTCGTTAATGATGTGGGGGGGCCGCTGCCTTACGCCACCGACCTTGCGCAAGTGCGCTGCGCCTACTTCCGGCGATTCCGCCTGGGAGGGCGTCTGAATTTGTGGTGCGCCACCGATTGTGCCGCAGGTGGGCCGAGGGCCATGTTCACCCCGGTTTCATACTGTCCCTCAAAGAGTGTAAGAAATACTTTTACGTCAAGAAAACTGTCCACACCATGTGCCAGTCAAATCCGTAACACCGGCATCAATCATGTGAGTCTTTTAGTTCACTAGCAATGTTACTAGTCACTAGGGCACCTAAAATCACCGCGACGCCAAGCGCAGATGTCCAAAACTGTGAATAGGATCGACAGCCTTGCGGACAAAGTTTCCACAAGTTGCTGAATTAGGTTGGGTGGTCTACTTTACTTGACCGTCGGAATGCTTGACACCTTTCGCCCAGTCGGTGATACTCAAGCTCCAAAGGAGATTGTAGGGATGGACCCGGGGTGAAGAATAACTTCAAGGTGGAGAAACAACAGCCCTCACGGCAGCATGCTGCCGGGGCCATTTTGTCTACTACTTTCTCCCATCATACACAGGATATTTAAGAGGGAGTCTACTCTAGCTAAAGGAGGATCTTGCGATGGCAGTTTGGAAGGAGCAGCACTCGCAGAAGACCGAGTCCCTGATTGCCGCTGGCCTGACCATCGAGGGGAAAATTCAAGGGTCAGGCAACGTGCGGATCGCCGCTCGCTTCCAGGGAGACGTTCAGGTAGAGGGCGATCTGAACATCGAATCCGGCGCTCACATCAGCGGGCAGATCCGCGCTGAGAACATCCTCGTAGGAGGTGAGGTACACGGAAACATCCACGCCAACTCCAGGGTGGAGCTTCTCAAGTCCGGGACCTTGATCGGAGACCTGAAGGCGGGTTCGCTGGCTGTGGCGGCAGGGTCCCGCATGCGGGGGAAGGTTGAGTTCGGGTGGGACGAGCGAGGGGCCAACACGATAGACTTCGGCCAGGAAGGCGAGGCCGAGTGATGGTCAGGGCGCAATCTTCCCCTCCTGACGAAACCCGGGCCTGCCCCCATTGTTACGCTTCGGTCCTGAAGAGCATGACCGTCTGCCCTGGCTGCCGTCGCCACCTGCACTTCGATGCGGTGAGGACCGATCGGCCGACTGCGCCCACGTTCTGCCCCCTGCACGTCGAGGGGACTATCCGCCATCCGGGCAGCGATGCATGGTGGGGGTACTCCGTCGTCGTGCAGATTCAGAACGAGCGCGGGGAGGTGATGACACGCCACGTGGTGGGCTCAGGCTCCCTTGGACCTGCAGAAGCTCGGACCTTCACAGTCCGCGTGGAGGCCTTCGCTACTCCAAAGTCTGCCGTTTGAGGCGGTGCGCTCTTGGACTTTATGGTGCAGCAGCGAGACAAGTATAGGATGGCCTACCCCCACCCGGAAGTCGGCCCCTTCGTGAACGCGTGGCTGGTGAAGTACGGCTACGCCCAGGTCATGACCGTGTCCCCCAATGTGAAGCATCAGAAGCTAGAGGAGACGCGGCGGCGGCAAGCGGTAGATGAATCCCCCTTACATCCCCGTGCACGAAGAGTGGCCCGAGATGTAGGAGTACAAAACGACCTGTTGTTCCTGCCACGACAAAGCCCAAGATCTGCCAGAAACCCACAAGGCCTAGATCGACAGCTCGTCGCGCAACTCCACCGGTGATGGTGAGCCCTGCCACAGTGGGCCATTCGAACACACCGCCTGCAACTGAACGCTGGCACCGATGTTGCATCACCAAGACGGTATGCGCCAGCGATCTCACAGACAGCCTATCCAATTTCCAGTGGTCTTCAAAAGACTGGACCAGGCCGAACCCGTTCAGACCGGAACTGGCTGGACCGAGGATCTGGGAGAGGGGGGGGCCTGCCTGAAACTCCGCATTCCACTCCTCATGGGATGTCGCCTGGGCCTCGTCATTTTTGCGGAGCCGGAGGCTGTCGAGGTTGAGGCGCGCGTGGCGTGGGTGCGCCCGGGGGGTCAACGAACGTACTACTTACATGGCGTCGAATTCCTCCACGTCGCGCCTCACTATTACCAGTCCCTCATCAAGACGCTGGCGAACGGGAAATCATTGGAGCGACGAACATACCACCGCTTCCCGCTCACGATACCGGTCTCCTGCGAGGTCGCGAGCAACGACACCAGCCTCATCGAGGGCCAATTGAGAAACGTCAGCCGAGGTGGGGCAATGATCTACCTTCCCGAGCAGCTCGCCCCTCGCACGCGGGTGCAGATCACGGTCAACACCCCTCGGGAGGAACACATTCTCGGAAAGGTGCGATGGGTATCTGATTCAGGTGACGATTCTAACCTCTACTACCATGGGATTGAATTCGTCGACGGACCCCTCGAAACCCAAAGGTTCTTAAGCCTCTTCGAAGACGACACCAGCGACGAAACTCCGGAACAGTAACACCCGAACTGCTCTCCCCCTTTTCTTGACTTCGATCTCTCCCTTTGATAGATGGGTCTCGCACGTGGTTTCATCTCTCGTTGTAGCATTCGGGTGCTCGACTCGAGCAGTCCAAGTGCACCGATTCTTGTTCGATTCGGGTGTGAGTGAGTCCTGCGTGCTTCTGAAAACTGGGAGAGGTGAGGAATCCTTCATGCATACCAGGCTCCAGCGGAGACGACACCGGCTCATATCGGCGACTCTGTGCAGCGCCACAGCGATGCTCCTCGTCACTGCGGCGTGGACAATCGCACAAACGCGGACGACCATTGCCCTGGAAGAGGTTGTAACCGGGCTGTCCCGTCCCGTGGCCCTCACGCACGCCGGCGACGGGTCCGGCCGTCTGTTCATCGTCGAACAGAAAGGCTCGATCCAGACAGTGCGTGTGGGGAAATTACTGCCGACTCCTTTTCTGGATATTTCTCGGCTGGTCCGGTCCGGCGGCGAACGAGGGCTGCTGAGTATCGCTTTTCATCCTCGATATGCGGAGAACGGTCTATTCTACGTCAACTACACAAATAGGTCGGGTGACACGGTGGTTGCCCGCTACGCGGTTTCCGCCAACCCTGACCGTGCGGATGTCGCCACCGCTATCGTGATCCTGACGGTTCCTCAACCGTATAGTAACCATAACGGGGGGCAGCTGCAGTTTGGACCGGATGGCTACTTGTACATTGGTATGGGAGACGGGGGGTCAGCCGGCGACCCGCATGGCCACGCACAAAACCCGAATTCGCTTCTAGGAAAATTGCTGCGCATCGGCGTAAACGTCGTTCCCTATGCCATCCCAGAGACCAATCCCTTCGTGGGACCGGGCCCCCCGCTGGATGAAATCTGGGCGCTGGGCCTCCGGAACCCGTGGCGCTTCAGTTTCGATCGGCAGACGGGCGACCTCTACATCGCCGACGTTGGACAGGATGCGTTTGAGGAGATCGATGTCCAGCGCGCGGGCAGTCGAGGCGGCGAAAATTACGGATGGAACATCATGGAAGGGGCGCACTGTTTTTCTCCCTCGGCCGGGTGTCGCCGGACCGGGCTCACCTTGCCGGTTGCAACATACCGCACCGGTGAGAACTGTGCGATTACTGGCGGGTACGTGTACCGCGGGACGCAAGTCCGGATGCTCGCAGGAACGTACGTATTTGGCGATTACTGCTCCGGGAGAATCTGGGAGCTGCACAAGTCCTACCGTGGGCGATGGACCTACAGGGAGCTGCTCGATACGGATCTCCAGATCACTTCATTCGGCGAGGATGAGATGGGGGAACTGTACGTCGTCGACCACGGAGGTTCCATCTATCGTCTCAGAGAAGCACCGGGCACCGCTCCATAAGAAAGGAGAAATTATGTCCAATGAAAGAATCCGAGTGGGAATCGTCGGCGCGGGAGCAAACACGCGCTTGAAGCACATCCCGGGACTCAAGGCCATTCAGGATGTTGAGATCGTCAGCGTGGCCAACCGCACCCGCGAGTCAGGGGAGCGCGTCGCCCAGCACTTTAACATCCCGAAGGTTTATGACAACTGGTTAGAGCTGGTGGAAGCCGACGATACCGATGCCATCTGCATCGGAACGTGGCCCTACCTGCACTGTCCCGTGACGGTGGCGGCCCTGGAGAACGACAAGCACGTCCTGTGCGAAGCACGGATGGCGATGAATGCAGCAGAGGCGCGTGCCATGCTGGAGGCAGCCCAGCAGTGCCCCCACTTGGTCGCCCAAGTGGTGCCTGCGCCCCACACCCTGGCTGTCGACGGCACCATCCAGAGGCTTATCGCCCTTGGTTATCTGGGCGAGGTACTGGCTGTAGAGTTACGCGGGCTCCAGTCCGCATTTGTGGACAGGGAAGGTCCCCTGCACTGGAGGCACGATGCGGACTTGAGCGGCTTCAACACCCTGACCATGGGAATCTGGTACGAGGCTATGATGCGCTGGGTGGGTCCTGCCAGTCGGGTGATGGCCATGAGCAAGGTGTGCGTCCCCCAGCGGAAGGATATCAGTGGCTTCCTGCAGACGGTGACCGTGCCTGACCACGTCGACATCATCGCTCACCTGGTGTGCGGAGCGATTGCCCACTTCCGCTTCAGCGCGGTCACGGGCCTGGCGCCAGCCAACGAGGTGTGGCTTTTCGGCAGCGAGGGTACCTTGAGACTGGACGCCTCCACCCTTGAGCTGTATGGGGGGCGACGGGGGGATAAAGAGCTGCAGAAGATCGTGATCCCCGAGGAGGAGCAAGGCCGCTGGCGAGTGGAGGAGGAGTTTATCAACGCGATCCGCGGCAAGGAACAAGTGACGCGCACGAGATTTACGGACGGCGTGAAGTATATGGAGTTCACCGAGGCGGTGATCCGGAGCGCCCAATCCGGCCAGGCCGTCAGTTTGCCACTCTAGCATCCCAAGGAGGGCCAAGGGATGAAGCTTCTCTCGGTGAATGTTTCGCTGCCGAAGGAAGTCCCGTACAGAGATAAGACGACAACAACGGGCATTTTCAAAGAACCCGTGAGCGGCCGGGTGATGCTGCGAACCTTGAATCTCGATGGGGACGGGCAGGCGGACCTTAAAGCGCATGGTGGAATCGACAAGGCGGTCTATGCCTACTCGATCGAGAATTACGACTATTGGAAAGGCGAGCTCGGTCGGACCGACTTCACCTTTGGGCAGTTTGGGGAGAACTTCACCGTGGAAGGAATGCTGGACGACCAAATTCATATCGGTGATCAGTTTCGTGTGGGAACTGCGCTCGTCGAAGTCACCCAGCCGCGCGTCCCCTGTTTCAAGCTCGGGATCAAGATGGGATTGGCGCAATTCCCGAAGCTGTTTTTGGCCAGCGGCCGGTTGGGCTTTTACCTGCGCGTGCTTGAAGAGGGTAGGGTCGGCGCGGGTGATGTGGTAGACCGCATCAAGACCGATCCCGAACGCATGACGGTTCGGGAGGTGTGCAACTTACTCTATTTTGATCAGAAAAACTTGGATGGGGCCAAGAAAGCGCTGCGAATTAAAGCGCTCTCACCGGGATGGCGGCAACCATTTGAAGAACGATTGACCAAGGCCGGAATCCCCATCGAGTTCAGCGACGAACCCAAAGATGAGAAGTGCTGCGGGCCATAAAACGAGCACCGTACGGACCGGCCACTCCACCGGGGTCAACCCTGGGCATACTCCTCCTCTGTGACCTCCTCCATCCACTGGGTGTCTCCCCCTGTAGTGACCGCGAAGTGAATCATTGCGCTACTGGGTTCCGCCCCGTGCCAGTGCTTTTCCCCGGGCGCGAAGTAGACAACATCTCCGGGGGCGATCTCGATCGCCGGCTCCCCCGATTTCTGGACCCGCCCGTTCCCACTCACAACATAGAGCGCTTGCTCACCCTCGTGCGCATGCCAGTGCGTCCGAGCCCCAGGCTCAAAAAAAACGAGGAAGGTCCTCATACCTCCAGGCCGCTGGGCCTTGAAGGGCGTCTCGACCCACACCGTGCCGGTGAATTTCTCTCCGCGTCGAGCCGTGCTCTCCTTTGCCTGAACCACGTCCATCATGTCCTCCCTTTCGCAACGGCGGTGGGCAAGCCCATCCCGGCCGACCTTCGACGGATCTACACCGCCATCAGCCTTCGCAGGAAAACGGTGGGCCAAGGGTGTCAAGACCCAGGCATCTCAGAAACCAGGGATTTTGAAGCTTCCGATCCCTGTTCCTTCCGGCGCTAGCCGATACTTGATCACAGTGATACTGAGGACCTCGGGGGGATCTGTCCTGGGATTGGAAAGATAGCGCACGTACACTCTCTGCCCGGCTTGCAGCGCATCGATTTTTTTAATGTCAGGCCCTCTCACCGAAGTAAATGGCGCGATCTTGAGCCACTGATACCCCGAGTCCCGTTTGGCCGAAATGGCGATCAACCCTTGCTCATCTTCGATCTGGACGATCCTCCCCCTGAGCTCACTCACCCGACCAGACGGGGGTGCCGGCGTCACACAGGCGCCACAGACCACACTCATAACCATGCAGAAGGCCATACCCCTCAAACGCACGGCTCCTCCGTCTACGAACTCCCATCTCCCCCAATTGTGGGGCCTCAGAGAACCTGCTATCATCATCTTATGCTAACAGCCGAGACCATTCCGGTCCAGTTTTTCGAGGCCGCGGCCCGTTTTCAAGACCAGGTAGCCTTTCAGATCAAGCGGGAGGGTCGCTACGTTTGCTTTCGCTACGGCGAAATCGCAGATCAGGTTCACCGCCTCGCGACGTTCCTCTGCCAGCTCCCGGTTGCCCCCGGGGATCGCATTGCCCTCCTTTCGGAAAATCGGCCGGAGTGGTGCGTGGCCTACTTGGGAATCGTGGCCGCGGGGGCCACCGCGGTACCCCTCGACGCCCAGCTCGGGGCACAAGAGCTCGAGAATCTCCTTCGCCACTCCGAGAGTCGGGCGATCATCATCTCGAAGTCCGAGCTAAGCAAAGTGCAACCTCTCATCGCTCGACTTCCTGTCCGCCCCGAGGTCATCCTGCTCGATGAGAAGGGACTGTCCGGGATTCACACCCTCACCAAGATTCTCGAGAGCACCGAGAAGGGTCCTTTACCCTCGGTTCCATCGGAAGCGATCGCTTCGATCTTATACACTTCGGGAACCACCGGAACACCCAAAGGTGTGATGCTCACGCACTGCAATTTTCTCTCAAACTGCTCCGCCGTGAGTGGACTGAAGGTTTGCGGATCCGAGGATAACTTGCTGGCACTCCTGCCGCTGCACCATGTCTATCCCTTCATGGTTACGTTTATCTTGCCCGTCTTCTCCGGAGCACGAGTCACGTTCCTGCAAAGCCTCAAGACCCCTGACCTGCTGGAGTGCATGCGGGAGACCGGAGTCACGATCCTGGTGGGGGTCCCACAGCTTTTGGCGCTTCTGCATCGCGGAATATTTCAAGAGATTACGAGGATGCCCTGGCTGTTGAGATCTCTCTTTGCCCTTCTCCTGGGCCTCGCCGGTGTCGCTCGAACGTACCTCAGAAGGAACGCCGGTCGCCTCTTCTTTCCCCAGATCCATCGCCGCTTCGGCAACAGACTTCGCCTCGTGGCGAGCGGGGGGGCCAAGCTTGATCCAGCGGTCGCCCGGGATCTGCGTCGCATCGGCTTCTCCGTACTTGAAGGCTATGGCCTCACTGAGACCTCACCGGTGGTCACCTTCTCTCCGGCGGAGGAACCCCGATTCGAATCGGTCGGCGTACCACTACCCGGCGTCCAAGTCCGGATCATGGACCCGGATGCGGACGGAATCGGCGAGATCGCCATCCAGGGTCCGAATGTGATGCAAGGATACTTCAAGGACCCCGAGGGGACCGCCCAAAGCTTCCGGAATGGATGGTTTCTCTCTGGGGACCTCGGATATCTCGATGCCAAGGGGTATCTCGTTATTACCGGACGGCTCAAGGAGGTCATCGTTCTCCCGACCGGGAAGAACATTTACCCGGAAGAAGTGGAGGCCCACTTCCTGAAGAGCCTCTTTATCAAAGAAATCTGCCTCTCCGGGATGGGAGAGCCTGCCGTACCGCGGACCGAGGGTCTTACCGCGCTGGTCGTTCCCAACTTCGACCACCTGAGGGCTCAACGGATTGCAAACGCCGAGGATGCGATCCGATGGGAGATGGAAAACCTCTCCCGGGAGCTTCCCGCCTACAAGCGCCCGACGCGACTGCGCATCGTGAAGGACTCGTTTCCCAGGACACGGTTAGGCAAGATTCAGCGCCACCTGGTCGAAAAGACGTACTTACAGGGAGAGGCCGTGCAGGCCGACGTGGGTATAGGGCCACCACCCTCTCAAACAGACGTAACCCTGTCGGAGAGCCCGGTCACCCGCACAGTCCTTGCTACGCTCCCGGTCCTCACCCGCAAGAAGCATGGAATCCGTCTCGACGATAACCTGGAACTCGACCTGGGTCTCGATTCTTTATCCCGCGTCGAGCTTTTGGTGACCTTAGAAGAGCTGTTCGGGATCGCTCTCCCATCAGAGATTGGCTCCGAGCTGTTTACGGTGCGAGATGTCGTGCTCAGGGTGCAAGAGTATCTCGGTGAACGCTACGAAACCCTACCCAAAGAGCGGGAGGCTCGTCGTCCCCATTGGAGCGAGATCTTGGCAGGTGAACCCCCCGAAAAGGTCCAGGCCGAGATTGCGGCGTGTGACAAACCGTGGGCTCTCGCCATCTCCTTCCTTTCCCACCGGCTCCTCCGGGTCCTCTTTGGGCTGTTCTGTCGTTTTCGGGTCCACGGGGTGGACCATGTACCCGTGACAGGACCCTGTCTCATCGTCCCCAACCATGCCAGCTACATCGACGGCTTTGCCATCGGGGCTGCCCTTTCCTTCCAGATTGTTCGTCACCTGTACTTTCTGGGTTTCCAGCAGTTTTTCCAGAATCCGGTCAGCGCCATGTTTGGCACGGCGTATCGGATTATCAAGGTGGATGCCGATACGTACCTTTTCCAGGCGCTCCGGGCGGCGGCCCACGTCTTGAGGCAGGACGAGCTCCTCTGCATCTTTCCAGAGGGCGCCCGTTCTATTGACGGTGAAGTCAAGCACTTCAAAAAAGGGACAGCCATCCTGGCCAAGGAGTTAAATCTGCCCATGATCCCGACCCGGATCATGGGCTCGTTCGAGATTTGGCCCCGGGGAAGAAGTTATCTCCGACCCCATCCCCTGACGATCATCTTCGGCCCGCCGGTGACCGTGGAGGAACTGCTTGCTCAGGAACCGATCCCGCCAGGGGGGGATCTCTACGAAGTCATTGCCGCGCGTCTTCGGGACCGCGTTGCCGCTTTAGCGATCTAATCCCCGTTTCGCTTTGCCGCCTCCCGCCCCCTATAGTATGCTACGGGGCACTCGATTCTGGCTCACGGAGGAAAACGGTGATCCGTCGAGACCGCATGCAGGACCATTTCCTGACGCTGGTGCAAATCGACAGCCCCTCGCGGAAGGAGCGTGAGCTGGCGAAGCACCTCAAAGAAAAGTTGGTACGTCTGGGGGCAGAGGTGAGCGTTGACCAGGCGGATCGGATGGTTGACGGAACAGTCGGAAACCTCATCGGCCGCATCCCCGGAACGCGACCGGGGGCGGCTCCCTTTCTGCTCTGTGCCCACATGGACACCGTCGGTCCCGGCGAAGGGATCAGGCCCCAGGTGGAAGAGAACATCATCAAGAGCGACGGATCCACGATCCTCGGGGCGGACGACAAGAGCGGCATTGCCATCATCTGTGAGGTCCTGCAAGCCCTCCAGGACAAAAAGATCCCCCATGGAGGGCTCGAGATCGTCTTCACCATCTGCGAAGAAATTGGACTGCAAGGAGCGAGGCACCTGGATGTTTCCCGTCTTACCGCACGCACTGGTCTCGTCTTGGATAGCAGCGATCCCGATCGAGTGATCACCCGGGCACCGGCCGCCAACCGATTGCAGTTCACCGTCCGGGGTCTCGAGGCGCACGCTGGGGTCTGCCCGCAGAATGGGATCAATGCGATTCGAATTGCCAGCGAGGCCATTGCGGCAATGCAGCTCGGCCGTTTGGACGAAGAGACGACGGCCAACGTCGGAACCATCCAAGGCGGCACCGCCATCAACATCATCCCGAATGCCGTGATGGTCCACGGGGAGGCGCGAAGCCACGACGAGGCCAAACTCAAAGCCCAGACCGATCACATGATCCAGTGCTTCGAAGAGGCGGCCGCACGGCACCAGCTCGAGCTCGACGGCGTGATCCGCCGGGGCGAGATTACACACCAGGTCCAGCGGGACTACGATCGGCTCTTCATTCCCGAAGGGGCCAAGATTGTCCAGTTGGTTCGAGACGCTGCCCGCGCCCTTGGGCGCGAGATCACCCTCTGGCGAACGGGCGGGGCCTCGGACGCCAATATCTTATTTGCCAAGGGGCTCGAGGTGGCCAATGTGGGGACCGGACAGCGGGAGGTTCACACGGTACGAGAGTATTTGCTGCTCGACGATATGGTCCGATCCGCGGAGCTCGTCTTGGAGACGGTGAAGCTTCACGCCGGCAGAACATAACGAGAACGCGATCGGACACGAGGCAGGTCCCATGTACACGGTGACCAGCATCATGAGGAGCCCGGTGGTGAGCATCGAAGCCAACAAGACGGTGGCAGAGGCGCTGCACCGGATGCAGGAGAAGGGGATCTCGAGTATCGTGGTGACGTCCGCGACGCCCAAGGAACCGCAAGGCATCATGACCAAGAGTGACATCATCTCCAAGGTAGTCTCCCAAGAAAAGGACCCCAGGGAGCTCAAGGTTCGGGACGTGATGACCTCGGGGCTCATCACGGTGCCTCCCGATTGTCCTCTCCGAGACGCTGCCGCACTGATGACCGAGAAGGGGATTCGGCGGGTATTGGTGAGTCAGAGCGGCGAAATTATCGGCATCGTCAGCGACACCGACATCTTCCGGGCGGTGGAAGAGTCAGGATGGGGGTTGAGCCACTGAGACTCTCCCTCCCAAATGTCCACAAAGCGGCCAGGATGTCGGTTTTGGTAATGATCCCTACCACGCAACTTCCTTGAACCACGGGAAGGCTGCCAATCCGCCGTTCGAGGAGAAGCCGGGCGGCATCGGGTACGGAGATTTCCGGATCCACTGTGATCACCTGTTTCGTCATGATTTCCCGCACCGTCAGCTTCTCGAGCGCGTCATCAGGATCCCGCTCGATGGGGCCCGATGTAAGCGCCGACGGAAAAACGAGTCGGACATTTCTTTCTGAAACGATTCCGACGAGCTTATCCTCCTCCATCACCGGTAGGTGCCGGATCTGATGTTCGCGCAATAATCTCCAGGCGATTCGCACATTATGCGAGGGGCTAACCAGGATCACTTCTGTCTTCATCCGCTCGGCGACCCGCAATCCCCCACCTAACATCTCCAAGCAGTCCGTATTAGATCTACTCAGGCCTTGCCTACTATTTTGGTGCCCACGATACCAGTCCGTCTCCGAAGGGTTAAGCAAACTCAATCTGCCGAAAGCGGAGGATATGGCGTAGACCCCGTCAGACCTTGCACGCCTTCACACAATTCGTTATGCTGACTTAGATTCGGTGTTTCACAGTTGGCCCAGAGCCGAATCGCGCACGAGATAGATTTCACGAAATCCAGGAGCTGAGGGAGCCCGGTGCGTGAACCCTTGCTCACCTGGTCGGAAGGAGAGCACCTCGATGGGATGCTGCACCTTCCAGGCCCAGGCAGGTGGCCCTGTGTTGTTGCCGCCCACGGCCTCTTCAGTGCAAAGGCAAGCGACAAGTTTCTCCTCCTGTCAGAACGGCTAACGGCGGCGGGATTTGCCTGTCTGCGCTTTGACTTTCGCGGCTGTGGAAATAGCGGGGGTGACCTCAAGGATACGACCATTAGCGGCCGGATCGGTGATCTGAAAGCGATCCTGGCAACCCTTCAGGGCCACCCGGCACTCGACGGACGCTTCTTTCTGATGGGGAGCAGCCTCGGAGGATACGTTGCCCTCTTTGTGGCGGCCGAGCTGCCCCAGGTGAGGGCAACGGCTCTGTGGTCGACCCCCGCCCATCTTCTGGATCTGCAAGGTCGGAAGGAGGCCTTACAGGCTCACGGGCTTGGATCACCCTTTTTTCGGGAGCTTGAACAGGGAACGTTCGTCGAGGCCCCAGCCAGCCTCCCTGGTTGCCTGATTATCCACGGGGAACGGGACGAGCTGCTCCCCTGTTCCCATGCCCAGGCTCTCTATGAACGGGCCAAGCATCCCAAGGCGTTAGAGATTCTGCCAGGTGCGGACCACCGATTCCTCGACCCCAAAGACCGAGAACGGGCCATCCGCCTGACCACCACCTGGTTTAAGAGGTACCTGTGATGCAGAAGGAGGAAATCCGCCGCGTCATCACCGGTCGGCAGAGGCGTTCTTTGGCCCCCCAGGGAAAAAAGCGTGCAGCGGTCCTGGTCACGCTCTATCAGGACCGAGAGAGATTCTATATCCTCCTCATCAAACGGACGGAACATGTGAAGACGCATCAAGGACAGATCGCCTTTCCCGGAGGGACCTGGCAACCGGAAGATCGGGATCCTACGGCGACGGCGTTGAGAGAAGCCCACGAGGAGATGGGCATCCGTCCCCAGGATGTCGAGGTGTTGGGGGAAATCGACGATACGTCCACCGCCACTTCCAACTTTCTCATTACTCCCGTTGTCGGGGTCATCCCGTTCCCGTATCCTTTCCAGATCAACGCGGGGGAGATTGCCGACCTGCTCTCCCTTGACCTGCACGTCCTTCGAGACCCCCAAGCCTTCCATGAAGAAACCTGGGAAAGGGAAGACCGGAGCGTTCGAGTCTTCGTTCGCCGGGAGGGGTCCCACATCATCTGGGGGGCGACCGCGAGGATCCTACGCCACTTCGGAGAGATCCTCTTCCCGACCCCGGCGGGAAGCTGACCGCGCCCCCCTGGGTCCCTCGGACCTCGGATCACATTTTCATTGAAGTCCCCGCCAAACTTCTCTAAAATGGCTTATTTCATATGCACCCCGGGTAACGCCGATGGCCGCGGCTTCCCGAGTACTTTCATGCTCGCCAACGAAAGCGGGGCTGACATGGAAGAGAGGCATCCACAAGCAAAGAGCTCCAGAGGCCAGAGCACAATATGGCGCTGGACTAAGCGATGTTTTATGCTTGTCCTGGTGCTCATAGTTCTCCTCGGCTCGACCGTCCTCCTCTCTTGGAAATATATGGAGAGCCAGGGTACCCGGACCGCCCTGTTCGAACGCAAGGGATCCCTGGCATCGGCAGTTCCGCTCCCCTCGTCTACCTCAAGTCCTGAGAAGGCACAGGACCTTCTCCTCACCAGCTCCACCGGGCTGACCGCCAAGGTCCGCCTTCTTTCCTCCCCAGAAGGCAAGCTGCTGCCCGGCGTCATCCTCCTCGGCGGCATCAACGAGGGGAGGCGAGTGGTGGACTATCCGGCCATCGAGGAAATCAACCAGCACGCCGTGGTGATCTCCATGGACTATCCTTTGGACTCGGTCAAGGATCTCAGTGGATGGGACCTCCCGCTTGCACTGGCTTCTTTCCGCCAGGCTGCCCTGGATTCCGTGAGCACCGTGCTCTTGATGGTCGATTATCTCGAGACTCATCCCGACGTCGACGAATATCGCATCATCCTAGTCGGGACTAGCTTCGGGGCGCCGCTGGCAGTCATCGCAGGTGCTATCGATCCCCGACCGGTCGCTGTGGCTGTCCTCGACAGCGGTGGGAAGCTGGGAGAACATATCGCCCATAACATCCCTAAGGACGGTCGACTCGGCCGCACCGAGATGGCCGGGACTGCACCAGACCTCATCGGCCGAGCGATCGCGGCGGCGCTGCTCCCCCTTGAGCCGACTCGCTATGCCCCCCTCATCGCACCGCGGCCGCTCCTGTTGGTCAGCGGGGCTGACGACACACTGCCCCCTCGCGACAGCGTCCTCGCCCTCTACAAGGCCGCGAGGCCCCCAAAAGACCTGCGGTGGATCAGCCCTGAGCATTTGAGGCCGACTCAGCAGGACCTGATGCGGACCCTCGGCCGACAGCTCAATAAATGGCTCATCGAACAACACCTCCTCTAAGCAACGACTGATGATCCATCTGCTTCTTTTCGATGTGGACGGAACGCTGATCCACACTGGCGGGGCCGGAGTTCGTTCCTTCCAGAGGACATTCCGCGATCTGTTCGGGATGGAAATGGTAAAAGAGGGAGTTCGCTTTCACGGCCGGACGGATCCGGAGATCCTTGACGACATCTTTGCTGCCTCACTCGGGCGTTCGCCCACTCCCGAGGAGACCAACGAGATATGCGGCCGGTATCTCACCTACCTGCACGATGAAGTGCAACGGTCGCCGGGCTACCGGATCATGCCAGGAATCCCCAGCCTCTTGGAGATGCTTGCCGGTCGAGCCGAGGTCCGCCTGGGCTTGGCGACCGGCAACCTCGAAGACGCAGCCCGGATCAAACTCGGTCGGTCCAACTTGAACCGATATTTTGCCTTCGGCGGCTTCGGCTCCGATGCAAAGGACAGAACCGTGTTGATCCAAAAGGCCATCGAGCGCGGCAGGACCCTCGTGGGCCGATCACGGCAGGAAGTGAGGGTGGTCGTCATCGGCGATNNTCGAACGGGGTAGGACCCTCGCAGGCCGATCGCAGCAAAAAGTGAAGGTGGTCGTCATCGGCGACACCGATCTTGACATCACCTGTGGCCGAGCAGCAGGCGCGACGACCGTCGCCGTGGCGACCGGCGGCGATTCCTGGGAAACCTTGCTTCAGGCGTCACCTGATCATCTGCTGAAGGATCTGACCCGTCCGGAAGAGCTGCTGGCTATCCTCAACGAGACTCCCAACTTGTCCGCTTCCGGGTGACATCTGTCTGACCAAGCACTCACCTGATCGCCCTACCCAACAATATCCTCGCCCCCGTCCACGCCAATCACGTTGCCCGTCATCCAGCCCGTCCCTGGCTGGCTCATGACAACGATTGCGGCCGCCACATCTGCCGGGGTCGTCAGACGGTGAAACGGATTCCGCTCCTTCGCGACCTCAATCATCTTCTCATGGCCGGGGATCTTCCGGAGGGCCGGAGTATCGGTCACCCCGGCACGGATGGCGTTCACGGCAATCCCCATCGGAGCCAACTCCAGCGCGAGCTGTCGAACGTGGGATTCCAAGGCGGCCTTGGCGGCTGAGACGGCACCGTAGGTGGGCCAGACGCGCTGGCCACCCGAACTTGTCATGGCAAAGACCTTGCTCCCCCCCCTCAGCAGTCCTCGCCCAACCAGGTCTTGGACCCAGTAGACAAGACTATGCGCCATGACATCCACGGTCATGTCCATCTGGGCTTTGGTAATACCTTCAGCGGGACTTGCGGCGATAAAGGGCTTCAGCGTCCCGAAAGCCAGCGAGTGCAGAACGACCCTCACTCCCCCTCCCTCACCCCGCTCCTTCAGGACTTTTTCCATGTGATCCAACACCTCCCGGCGCTTCTCCTCGTCCGCGGCGTTCATATTTGAGAAATGGACCTCTCGCCCCATCCCGCGGATCTCCCCTACGATGCGCTCCACATTGGCCAGGGTGGTTTTCCGATCCAGGTGAATTCCAATAATATGCATTCCAGCGCGGGCCAGGGCCAGACTCGCCGCCTCTCCAAACCCGCTCGATGCACCCAGCACAAGAGCCCATCCACTCAATTGATCGCTCACCATCTCCTCCCTTCGTCGCGCACCCAATACAACGGAAACAGGCCAATAGCGGGGGGATCTTACCCAAGGCGTTTTTCAAAATCAATATAGAAACGGACACGTGTTTTCCTGCACCAACCTCACTCCAAACCTTACCGAACCACCAGAACCGAGCGATCATTTTGCAAAAACCGGTAAATCTACGTCTTGTCAGGCGGGGCCTTCCTCTGGCATAATATATGCATCATTCAAATGGCGTTCGTGAGATAAGACGCGATTATTCCAATAATCAGACCTTGATGAGATTCGTCTTCCAACTATATTTATGAACGACCCTTCAAGAGTAACCGTGCGAGGGAGCCCATGCGTCGAGCGCTTTTGCTAGCTTTGGTTGTTTCTCTGGCGATCTCCCCTTGGAAACAGGGCATTACAGCCGAGCGTCCCGGGATCATCCCCGACCCCTTCTTCCACCATCCGACCTCCCGTGAACTTCGCGAGGTCATCGAGGGAGCAGTCTTCGTCGGTGAAAAGAGAGGCGTGGCCTTCAGAGGACACCGGATGGTCTTCGAATATCTTCTGAACCACCTCGACTTCGCTTCCCAGCTCGCCCGCGCTCTGGACCTTTCCGATTTTGTCATCGAACAGACAGAAAACGGATCCTACGAGGCGACCACCCCCCGAGGCGGATGGGCCCTCCTTAAGGTGATCTACGCTGACCGAGAAAAGCGGGTGGTTTTGGCTCAGGGGAAATACGGCCG
>JABAOF010019124.1_pt1 | contig 17626 bp, 15 predicted proteins | sample 7062171 | NCBI WGS metagenome assembly JABAOF01 (sample SAMN14538628, study PRJNA623070) | marine sediment metagenome | biome: marine biome [ENVO:00000428]; feature: marine pelagic biome [ENVO:01000023]; material: deep marine sediment [ENVO:00002113] | place: India: Gulf of Khambhat ...
AAAGATTTCTTCACCATTATAATTTTCCTCCGTTCTGTACCGGCGAGATTGGATTTATGAGGGGGCCGAAAAGACGCGATATTGGACACGGAGCCTTAGTTGAACGGGCAATACTTAGGACAATTCCTTCTGAGGATGAATTTCCTTACACAATTAGGGTAGTTTCAGAGGTATTAGAATCAAACGGTTCTTCATCTATGGCCAGTGTGTGCGGCAGTACGCTTGCTTTGATGGACGCAGGTGTACCAATAAAATCTCCCGTTGCTGGCATTGCAATGGGATGTGTCAAAGAGGGGAATGAGGTAGTTATTCTCACCGATATTCAAGGCATGGAAGATGCTCTTGGTGATATGGATTTCAAGGTCGCTGGGACAGCTCGAGGGGTAACTGCTATTCAGATGGATATAAAAGGAGACATTAATCTTGATATTTTGGCAAAGGCTATGGAGCAGGCAAAAGAAGCCCGGATGTTTATTTTGGACAAAATAATGCAAGTAATAGCGCAGCCAAGAGCGGAGCTCTCTGAATATGCTCCCAGGATAATAACGATGAAAATAAAACAAGATAAAATTAGGGAAGTTATTGGTCCGGGTGGACGCGTGATTAGAAGTATTATTGATGAGACTGGAGCGACTATCGATATAGAAGACGATGGAACTATTTTTATTTCCTCAAAGGATAAGGAGGCAGGTGAGAAGGCTCGGCAGATGATTGAACTGATTACAAAGGAAGTTGAAGTTGGTAGCCGCTATCTGGGAACGGTGACAAAGACAACCAATTTTGGTGCTTTTGTGGAAATAATGCCAGGCAAGGAGGGTTTGGTTCATATCTCCAAGCTCTCGCCTCGTCGCATTCATAGAGTGGAAGATGTGGTAAATGTGGGTGATAAGATATTAGTAGAGGTTATTGAAATAGACAGACAAGACCGCATTAACCTTGCTGCAGTAGAAAGTGTGCCTATTACTGAGAAGCCATTTAAGCCGAAGAGGAGAGTGCGATAGACTCTTTAATTTTCAAACGTACATTATTGGATAACGGTATAAGAGTTCTGTCAGAGATATTGCCCCAGGTTCGTTCCGTGACCCTGGGGTTTTGGATTGGGGTAGGGTCACGAGATGAACCATCGGAACTGGGCGGAATATCGCATTTCCTGGAGCATCTCCTGTTTAAAGGGACTGAAAAAAGAACCGGCCGGGAAATATCTGAACTTTTCGATGCGCTTGGCGGCGAGCTTAATGCCTTTTCAGCGAAGGAATATACTTGCTTTTATGCGCGACTTCTGGATGAACATGTTCCTATTGGGATTGAGGTACTCTCTGACATGCTGCAACATAGCTTGATGGGAGAAAAGGATATACAGGCGGAGAAAGAGGTGGTTCTAGAGGAACTGAATCTCTATGAAGATACTCCTGACGACCGGATTCATGACCTCTTTGCTCAAGTACTCTGGCAAAATCATCCATTAGGGAAAAGTGTTTTGGGAAGTATTTCTACTGTTAGATCCTTTAGCAGAGATGATATCATTAAATTTTTCTCACATCACTATATTCCTAAGAATATTGTGATAGCTGCAGCTGGCCGTATTGACCATAAGAATCTTTTAGATATGGTGAGTAAGCATTTTACCTCTTACGGAGATGCTAATTTTTCTCGGAAACTATTCGTACCAGAAATTGAACCTAAGGTTATAGTTTTTAATAAACCAACAGAACAATGTCACATCTGTATAGGAGTACAGGGATTACATGCCAGGCACGAGGACCGGTTTGCTCTTTCAATACTGGATAACATCCTTGGTGGCGGTATGAGTTCGCGGCTTTTTCAAGAAATAAGAGAGAAGAAAGGTTTGACTTATTCTATCTATTCGTATAATTCTCTGTACACAGAAACTGGCCTCTTTGCAATTTATGCAGGCACAAGACCTTCTAAGACTGAACAGGTAATAAAGATAATTCAAGATGAAATAGGTAAATTATTAGAAGACGGTGTTTCTGAGGAAGAGGCAAAAAGGGCGAAGGACCATATTAAAGGAGAATTGGTTCTGGGATTGGAAAGTACCAGCAATCGTATGAGTCGTTTGGGTAAGTCTGAACTTTCAGATGGGGAGTTTTTATCTTTAGACGAGCTGGTAGAGAGAATTGATAAGGTGACAAAAGCTGATGTAGATAGGGTCGCCCAGTCCATTTTTAGCCCCAAGAGTATGGTTCTGACTGTTATAGGGCCTTTTAAAACTGGAGAACTTGCACATCTTGCGAGCTACTAGTTAGAGCAAGGGTAAGGTCATTATATTCATTATTTTGATAGAAGAATCCTGCCATACACATATGAAACCATCCAAAAACTTTCAATCGCTAGAGATAACAGTGCATCCGGATAAGAACCATAAGTTGATAACCCATTAACCGTCAACCGGGAGGAGTGTAAAATGATTCGAGCAGCTGTTTCTGGTGCAGCAGGGAGAATGGGGCAACAGGTCTGCCGCACCATAATAGAAGATCCTGATCTTGAGCTTGTAGGAGCAGTCGACAAAGCGAAAGAGGGAGAAAAACTGGAAGGTCTGCTTGGTATACCGGGGCTAGGATTAAAAATCGAGGCGAATTTAGATAAAGCACTTTCCAGTAGCGGTGCAGAAGTGATGGTGGATTTTACTCATCCACAAGCAGTTATGGGAAACATTCGAACAGCAATTGCAAAAGGTGTCCATGCGGTAATAGGCACAACCGGTATTACTAAAGAGAATTTAATGGAAATAGAATCCCTGCTCGAAAGCGCAAAATCCAATGTATTCATTGCTCCCAATTTTGCCCTGGGAGCAGTTCTAATGATGCAGTTTAGTGCAGTTGCTGCAAAATATTTTCCCGATGTTGAAATAATAGAGCTTCACCACGAGCAAAAAGCAGATGCTCCCTCTGGCACTGCAATTAAGACTGCAGAAATGCTGAGAGCAGGATCTAAAGAAGGGAAGGAACAGGAAAGCATAAAAGGAGTTAGAGGAGGACTTTACAACAAAATACACATTCATAGCGTACGGTTGCCAGGATTAGTAGCACATCAGGAGGTCATATTTGGAGGCCAAGGACAGACTCTAACTATTCGCCATGACTCTATTGATAGAACCTCCTTTATGCCAGGCGTTCTTATGGCTATAAAAGCGGTAAAGGAACGCCCTGGACTGACCTATGGGCTGGAAAAATTGCTTGAAATATAGAATATCTGAAGGGTAAAGGTTGAAGGTTCAAGGCCAAATCTAGAACCCAGAGCCTAAAACGCAGAGCTGCTTGGAGATATATAGTTGGCAAAGAAAAAACTGAAACTTCGAATCATTCCTTTAGGGGGACTGGGCGAAGTCGGCAAGAATATGCTGGTAATTGAATATGGACGCGACATAGTCGTGATCGATGCAGGGCTTATGTTTCCTGAAGAAGAGATGTTGGGAATCGATCTTGTTCTGCCTGACTTTACTTATTTGCGGAAAAATAAAGATCGCATTTTGGCAGTTGTTATCACTCACGGTCATGAGGACCATACAGGTGCCCTTCCATATTTCCTCAAAGAAATAAATGTTCCGGTTTATGGGACAAAACTAACTCTGGGCCTTATAAAAGTAAAACTGAAGGAACACCATGTTAAATGGATAAAGCTGAGGGAGATCAAGGCCGGACAGGAAGTTAGTCTGGGTCCCTTCGATCTCAAATTTATCCAGGTAGCCCATAGTATACCTGACGGAGTAGGAATAATAATAAGAACGCCTCTAGGTATTGTAGTACACTCAGGAGATTTTAAGCTGGATCAAACACCTGTTGATGGACGCGTTACTGATTTCAGAGAGTTTGCTGCCATAGGAGAGGACAAAGTCCTTGCTCTCCTTTCAGATAGCACTAATGCTGAAACCCCTGGATTTACCTTACCGGAGAAGAGCGTTGGAGATAAGCTTGATGAGATCTTTAAGAAAGCCAAAGGACGGATTATTGTTGCTTCTTTTGCCTCGCACATTCACCGCATCCAGCAGATCATAGATGTTACCTGTAATAATGATCGCAAAATGGTTATATGCGGGAGAAGCATGGTAGAGAATGTGGAAATAGCTAGAGATTTTGGGCGCCTTCATATACCTGACGGGCTCCTAGTTAACGTAAGAGGTATTGAAAGCCTCCCGTTGCCTAAGCTGGTTGTGCTTTCCACGGGTAGCCAGGGAGAGCCGCTTTCAGCTCTTTCTAAGATGGCTTCTCATGACCATCGGTGGATACAGATTCAGCCGGGAGATACAGTAATCATTTCTGCTGCAGCCGTTCCCGGCAACGAGACAGCAGTTAACCGTACCATAAATCAACTTTTCAGAAGGGGCGCAAATGTATTCTATGAGTCAATATCGGGGGTCCACGTATCAGGACACGCTGCACGGGAAGAGCTTAAATTGATGATAAACTTGGTACGTCCCCGCTACTTTATTCCAATCCACGGTGAATACCGTCATTTGGAGCATCATGCTGATTTGGCAGAGGAATTGGGCATTCCTAGAAAGAATATATTTGTGTTGGAAAATGGGGATATCATCGAATTTAACAAAACGGGTGCACGTGTAAAGAATAGAGTCACAGCGGGTACAATATTTGTTGATGGGCTCGGTGTAGGTGATATCGGGGATGTGGTATTGCGGGACAGGCATCAGCTGTCACGTGATGGTATATTCATCGTGGTTGTAACCATTGATCAGCATTCCGGTGATGTAATTGCTGGCCCTGATATTATTTCACGCGGGTTTGTCTATATGAAAGAAGCAGGCGAACTAATGGATGAGGCCAAAGAGAAAGTAAGGGAGTATTTACAGGAATCTGCCAAAGAGCATGTAACCGATTGGTCAGTTTTGCGAAATCACGTGAGGGATGTAATGAGTAAATTCCTGTACGAAAAGACCAAGCGTCGTCCTATGATAATGCCAATTATTATGGAAGTGTAGATTGATTCCTAAGACTCAATCTAAATCAAATATCAAAAAGCAAAAATCAAAATGTATACAATAGACATATAAAATGAATCCAAAACATCGAAGAATTTAGACTTGTATTTGAGTTTTTAGTTTACGTATTTACTATTTGATTTTTCATTTTTGATGTTTTTGTGAAACTCGCAATGCATAACTTGAACTTTTAAGGAGAAGCAATGAACGGACTACAAGCTGTAGCAATGGGAGTAGTACAGGGTTTAACTGAATTTCTTCCTATAAGTAGTTCTGCTCACCTCGTTCTTGTACCACATTTTCTTAACTGGGAACCACCTTCTGTTGCTTTCGATGTTTTTCTGCATATTGGCACTCTGGTAGCGGTTATTTCTTATTTTCGCAGGGAAATTGCCCGTCTCTTCAAAGCATTTTTACTGAGCATAAGAGAGCTTAGCCTTAAACGTGATCTGGATCGTCGCTTAGCCTGGTTGATTGTTGCTGGAACCATACCAGCTGCTCTCCTGGGGTTTTTCTTCAAGGATTTCTTCGAAAGAATCTTTCTTTATCCCGCGGGTGTATCATACCTGCTCATAGTTACGGGGATTTTGCTGTGGACAACCGAAATCTGGAGGAAACAGGAAAAAGCTGTTGAGAAGTTGAATCTATTAGACGGTTTGATAATAGGTTTGGCGCAGGCTGCAGCCATAGTACCGGGGATCTCGCGTTCCGGGGCGACAATTTCTACAGGCTGCTTGAGGGGCTTGAGCAGGGAATCAGCAGCAAAATTTTCCTTTTTGCTGGCTGTTCCCATAACCTTACTGGCTGGAGCGAATAAGGCTCTTGAGTTTGGCATTGGTTATCCGGAAGGTAATTTTTTGGTGTATTTTATTGGTGTTGTATCAGCAATGACATCGGGATACTTGGCAATTAAATATTTGCTAGCGTATCTTCGAAGAGGCAAGCTTCATATTTTTGCCTATTATTGCTGGATAGTAGGAATAGGTTCTTTGCTTTTGATTAACTTTATGAAGTAAGGTGGATTAGCGATGCAAAATTTAAAATTCAAAACGCAAAATGGCTTATCTGCTGTAACACTATAGAGAGGGAAAATTGAGATTTAAAAAAGATTGCTGGGGCTGATTTGAGCTATGAGATTGTTTTACTCCGATAATTGGATACTTGCAGTGAAGCGAAGGGTTCATGCTCTCTTTAATAATATAAATGTGCTATTTATATCTATTTGTCGTTGCGAGCAAAGCGAAGCAATCTCGCAGTTTTGAATTTTGTATTGTAATTTTGATTTCTAAATTTTGGATTTTTGCATTTTGACGGGGTGATATAATGGCAAAACGTAAAAACAACAGCTCTATCCTCGAACCAATTGAAGAAAATCTAGAAGATATTTATGGAGTCGTACTCATGGCAGGTGCCCTCTTTCTGGTTATCAGTATTTTCAGCCACGCAACGGGCATTGTAGGTAACTATACCAATCTTGCGCTTCAATATTTTGTAGGCATTGGACGCTACCTGGTCCCACTTGCTTTTGTGATATGGGGTGCATCTTTTCTTCTAAAAAGGGAGTATTTTAATGCGTTCTCAACGGGGCTAGGTCTGGCTATGTGCTTCATAAGTTTCATTGCCCTAGCAGAACTTAGCTCGAAAGATCCCCGTTTCTGGCTGCTTTCTACCAAGAGTTATGGCGGTATCATGGGTGGTGCCATAGTATTTCTGCTCAAATTACTGATAGGAAGGATAGGCGCATATATTATTCTGGGAGCACTTATGGTAGTTGGTGCGATTATAATTCTGAATATCTCGCTAATCGATCTTTTTACTAAACTTAAAGTAAAGGTTCAGCAATTAGTAGAGAAGATAAAAGCTGTATGGTTGATATTGCTGCAAAAAGGAAACGGAGAGGGGAAAGCCGGCACAGAAGAGAAGGAGAAAGAGGAGCTATATGAACCGGCGGAGATGCATGCTGAAGAGGTAGAGGAACAGGAAGAAACTCCTATGATTGAACGAGTTGCCAGACAGACTGCAGCAAAGAAACCGGCACAGCTAAAGATGGACGTTGAGGAAGCTGCTTCTGAGAAGGACTACAAATTACCACCCCTTGAATTACTTAAAACCACTTCTCCTCTTTCGGCATCGAGAGCTAAGAAGAGCATAAGTGAGAATATCAAAATACTGGAAAGCACGCTTCGGAATTTTGAAGTCGATGCTTCAGTAATAAGAGTAACCAGAGGACCAACGGTAACCCAGTATGAAATACAGCTTGCAAGCGGTGTAAAAGTAAACCGGATTTTGAGTTTGGCCGATGATATTGCACTAGCTCTTGCTACTCCTGATGTTCGTATTCTTACGCCTGTTCCAGGTAAATCAGTTGTTGGAATTGAGGTACCTAACAGATACAGGGAGCTTGTCACACTGGGAGATATTTTAACCACTAATAGAGCAAAGAAAGCGAAGAGTGTGCTCACTATTACAATTGGCAAAGACATTTCAGGTCATCCTGTACTTGCCGATTTAGGAGATATGCCGCATCTGCTAATCGCCGGCGCTACTGGTTCCGGTAAAAGTGTATGTATAAATAGCATTCTTATTTCTCTCCTTATGAGAGCTAAACCTAATGAGCTTGAGCTGATTCTTATAGATCCTAAAAGAATTGAGCTTAATCTTTTCAATCATATACCGCATCTAATAACTCCTGTTGTTACTGATGTTAAAAAGGCAGCAACAGTGCTTTCCTGGGCAGTTCGCGAAATGGAGGACCGGTTCCAGCAGCTTGCCGAGGTGGGAGCAAGAAATATCGATTCATACAATGCTGTTTTGAATTCCAAGAAGGCTAAGGAATATCCGAATCTTGGTGTTCTTCCCTATATTGTAGTTATAATTGATGAGCTGGCAGACTTAATGATGGTTTCCCCCGCCGAAGTAGAAGACGCAGTATGTAGACTGGCTCAGCTTGCCCGGGCAGTCGGTATTCATCTGGTAATTGCTACCCAGAGACCTTCGGTGGATGTAATAACCGGGTTAATCAAGGCGAACATAACGTCGCGGATTGCTTTTGCTGTTTCTTCTCAGACCGATTCACGCGTAATTCTGGATACGGGAGGAGCTGAAAAGCTTACCGGTAAAGGAGACATGCTTTTCCTTAAACCGGGGGCCTCAAGGTCAAAGCGTATTCAGGGACCTTTTGTGACTGAGCCGGAGATTGAACTGGTAGCTACTTTCATCAGAAAGCAGATGAAACCTGAATATAGACCTGAGGTCTTAGAGGATGTTAAGTCAAAACTTGGTCCCTCTGGTTTCCATGATGAACTCCTGGATAAAGCAATGGAACTCGTTGTTTCAACTCAACAGGCTTCCATATCAATGCTTCAGCGCCGTCTGAGGGTCGGTTACAGCCGGGCAGCGAGGATGATAGATATGCTGGAAGAAAAAGGGGTTGTAGGAGGATTTGAAGGTTCAAAACCACGGACAGTGCTTATGACTCTAGAGGATCTGGATAAAATGAAAAAGACTGCGGGGGTGGAATAAATAGAGGTAAGATACATTCAGTAGAAGCATAGTAAGGGCAAAAGCACAAATCACAATAGGAAAATAACAAGATTAGACTACGTCATAATATAGGCAGAAACGTCTAGTGAAAAGGAGGAAAAACAATGGCAGAACAGACCTTTCTAAACGAAAGCGGAATTAAGGTAACGAACTCAAGATTCATTGTTCCCGGTGAGACTTATGCAATGAGTGGGATTACCTCAGTTAAGACTATGAAACGTACTCCTTCAAGGAAAGGACCTATTGCACTCGTTGCACTAGGATTAATTTTTCTTTACTTCAGAATTCAAAATGTTGGTTTTTTGCTTTTAATAGCTGGTGTATTATGGTGGTTTCTGAATAAGCCCAAGTACGCAGTACTTTTACATAGTGCCTCCGGAGAAGCAGAAGCCTTTAGCAGTAAGGATGGCCCTCAAGTAACGCGGATTATAGATGCACTCAATAATGCTATTGTTGCGAGAGGTTAGAAGGGACCAACAGAAAGCCAACCTCTATATTGCGGGAGAACCAGTTGCGACCCCGCCTGCGGAGGGAAGCAATCTCGCTCCTAAAACCCATAACCCTTGCTTCCATTGAACTGAAGAATCTTAATCAGGATCAACTCCGCGGAGAGGAAGCAATCTCAATCTAGCTCCAGGTTTAAGGCTCATAGCTTGTCATTGCGACCCTGAGCTTGTCGAAGGCGAACACATCTCGACTTCATAACAAATAACATGTAATTGGTAGCCAAAAAACCTCACTGTCATTGCGAGAGAAGCGAAGCAATCTCGTTCGCGAAACTAAATACATGCAACCCGGAAATGATGACTTTATTTCTGCTATAATTACCAAAAGTGTTTTATTACATAACGGGCCCTATGCAATTTATGCAGTGAACGCGCAACTCATAACTTGGAAGCGTCACTCACAACTCGCAACTATGAGTAAGGAATCTTCTTTTCAAATAGTCTCAGAAGTAAATCTTCAGGAAGTGGATAACGCTGTCAACCAGGCGAGAAAGGAAATTTCCACTCGCTATGATTTTAAAGGCAGCGGAACCAACCTTGTCTGGGACAAGGAAGCCATTGCTGTCTCAGCTGATAACGAATTTCACCTGAAAAGCGCCATTGATGTACTCCAGACCAAGATAGTCAGGCGCGGTATAAGTTTAAAGGCGCTGGAATATGGGAAGGTAGAGCAGGCAAGTGGAGGCACCGTGCGCCAAAAAATACTTCTCAAGCAGGGAATTCCTCAGGAGAAAGCTAAAGCAATTGGTAAGTTACTTAGGGATGCCAGGCTAAAAGTCAACAGCCAGATCGAAGGCGAAAAACTCCGCATAAGCTCCAAAAGCAAGGACGAATTACAGCGTGCCATCAAACTCATAAGAGAGCGAGACTACAATATACCGTTACAGTTCGTGAACTTTAGGTAGACTCTTAATGCTATCATAAAGAATAATTGAGAAAAGCAAACGTATAATTACACAATATGACTTCTACTGTGATAGTTCTTTTTCAAAGAAGATAGTTTCTAAGTTTGTGTGTGCTGAAATGACATCCTAACTTCCTAAGCTTAGAATAGACATTCTTGCCCCTTTTTGATGTGATTAAACCAGGGAGCAAGATGGTGCATATAACACCGCCTTCAACCTGACAGCAGCGCTGAACACGTTGGTAGATTAAGCCGAACATTAGGCCTTCTCTTTGTAGCAATTCGAATATCAGAAGGACCCCCGTTATATAGAAAGGTAATTGCAGATGGAGGACAAAAGGAGTTCTACCAACAATAAAGCAACAAGAATTTTCGCCTCAACGTTAGGTATCCTTGTAGGTTTGGCCGGGATAGAACATGGTTATTTCGAATTTCTTCAGGGTAATGTCAAGCCTGATAACATTATGATCGACGCTATTGGTCCAGCGCAAAGGTTTTGGGAATTTGGAACTGAGACAGCCCTGACAATCATTCCAAGCTTCCTTTTCTCAGGTATACTTGCCATGACACTGGGTGTCTTAGTTACAATTTGGGCATACGCGTTCATTGATAGAACGTATGGGGCTGCTGTTCTGCTTGTACTCTCAATCACTTTATTCATGGTTGGAGGAGGCTTTGCACCGATTTTCCTTTCAATCCTAGCTTTTATTGCTGCAATGTCGATTAACAAGCCGCTAAAATTATGGCTTTCGCGTATCCCTGACAGTCTCCGCAGTGTAATAGCAAAATTATGGCCATGGTCACTTATCACTGCTACCCTATTGTTCGTAGTTGCAGTTGAAATTGCAGTTTTCGGAAATCCCCTGCTGGGGATTCTGGGGACGGAAACCACGTTCTCCATTCAATTTTCTTTGGGCTTGGCAATGCTCATTCTCTCAATTGTGGCTCTTCCTGCTGCCAATGCACATGATGCACAAAGACGTGCAGATCTCACTCGCTAGGGCTTGAAACGCGCAATCAAAGAACGTCTCATCAGATCCGAAATTGGTATTGAGTTGTTAATCCAGGAAGCGGCCTAACAACTTGCCGGAGCAGACGCAACCTCAGACGGGGATCATGTTTGGAATAGGGTAGCGACGCCGCTCAGCTCGCGGACGCTGGCAGAGATAGTGTGGGCAGTCGTGAGTTGCATTACGCCGGGTGACTTACCCAACGGTCCACACTAAGAGAGTCGACAGAGGAGGTTGGCATGACTCGAGCAGCAAGCAAGACAGGGGCTGGCCCGACTGCTACGGTCGCTATCGAGCAGTACTTTCCTGCAGGGAAGCGGATTATCCACGATGATTTAGCCTACTCGATCCTGACCTTCTCTATGCGTGCTTTCGTGTGGTTGACGCGCGCTGCTTTCGTTAGGGACTGGATACTTGGAGCGGCCGAGAAGAGTGCTCCAGGTGTTTGGGGAGGTATATTGTGCCGAAAACGATACATCGATGAGAAGCTAACAGAGTCGGTAGGCCAGATCGATGCGGTGGTGAATCTGGGAGCGGGTTTCGACACCCGCGCATATAGGTTACAAGCCTTGGCAGATACTCCCATTTGGGAGATCGATATACCGGAGAACATCGAGGACAAGCGGGCCCGGCTGAGGAAGCTGTTTGGAGAGCTTCCGGCCCACGTTAAGCTCGTGCCAATCGACTTTGACCACGAGGAGCTAGGCGCTGTGCTGGCATCGCACGGCTACTCGAAAGATAAGCGGACGTTCATCATCTGGGAAGCGGTCACGCAGTACCTGACTGAGGCCGGTATCACAAGCACATTCAACTTCCTGTCGAAGGTGGCAGCAGGCAGCCGCCTAGCCTTCACATACGTCCGGAAGGATTTCATCGATGGTAAAGTTATGTATGGCCAGGAAGACCTATACAAAAAATACGTTGTCAAACAGAAAATCTGGCTGTTCGGCATGGATCCCGAAAGCGTGCCGTACTTTGTCGGCAAGTATGGGTGGCGCGTCATCGAGCATCCCACCTATGAAGAGCTGGCCGAGCGATACGTCAAGCCCACGGGACGGGAGCTTGCCTCTATGGCAATCGAGCGGATGGTCTATGCGGAGAAGCTGTAACTAAGGGTCTCATGCCATTGCTGCCATAACCAGCGCTAAGGTAAAAAAGAGTCTCTGTGCAAGATAAGATTTTTTTCTGGAGTATGAGCGAGAAACACATGTCTGAAAAAACAGTTTGAGCAAAAGATTGCCAAACCGCTGAACATACTCCAAGACCCTCAGATAGTTGGTGCTCCAGGAGCAGCCATAATTGCCAGAAAATACCTTATTTAGTACAATATAACACTATGAATCTCTGGATCATATCAGCCATAATCTTTATTTTAAACATACCATTTGGTTACTGGAGAGCAAACGAAAAGAAGTTTTCTCTCCAGTGGTTTCTGGCCATTCATTTTCCAGTCCCTTTAGTGATAGCTTTCCGAATGTTCGCTGGTATTGGCTGGAATCTTACAATCTTTCCAGTGTTAATAGGAGCTTTCTTTTTGGGGCAATTCTTAGGTGGTAGATTTCACCCTTTGTTAAGCAAGCACGCTAAAACACCAATTACTTCCTGTCTTATCTGGGATTTGATGACAAAATTATAGAGTCCCAAAGCGAGCTTGTTGCTCAACTCGATGTAGGGACAACTCTTGATGTTGTCCGAGAAAATTATTCAGATAATATGGGCTTTTTTAGGACCCTGACACGTCGGGATCCCTACAGAAAAACGATTTTAGCAGTTTGCTACAGGTTTGGGTTGAGGAATTGGCAGAGTTTTAAAACTGAATGAATAGATAGCAGTGAACAAAGCAGTCCGTTATCGAGAAAAGCTCCAAAAATTTAAAGACTGGGATTCGTTTCTGCTTAAAGAGTCCGGGCTCCCTGGTCCGCGGGCTAACCTTGAGCTTGTTCAAGCAGTAGTTGAAGAGGGCGACGAAGAGCTATTCCAGAGATTTCTTACTTTTACTCCAGAAAAAGCTCCCACCAATTCTCCTTATGAATTCCTGGCTGTATGCGGCGTTGTTGGGTTAGGTAGACTTATTTCGGAAGGTAAAGCAAGTCTCTTAAAAACACTGCGCTTGTTTGCTTCTGATCCCAGGTGGCGGATACGGGAAGGTGTAGCTATGGCATTGCAGCGTCTCGGTGAGAAGGATATGAATATGTTACTGCAGGAGATGGATAGATGGAGTGAAGGAAGCTTACTGGAAATGAGAGCAGCAGCTGCCGGAGTATGCGAACCAAGGCTGCTGCAAGATAAGAAGCAGACTGGAAGAGTTCTTAAAATTCTAGATAAGATAACTGCTTCTCTACAAAAGGTTGAGGACCGAAAGAGTGAAGAATTTAGAGTATTAAGAAAAGGGTTAGGCTACTGCTGGAGCGTTGCTGTTGTTGCTTTACCAGAAGAAGGTAAGAAACTAATGGAGAAATGGTTCTTGAGCAAAGATAAAGATATCATCTGGATAATGAGAGAGAACTTAAAGAAAAATCGCCTGGTCAAAATGGATAAGAAGTGGGTAGAAAAGTGGAAAAAGAAGTTGGAGGGCTAGGATTTGGGAAGTTGAAAACGCGTAGGGTCATCAAGTTTGAATTGTTGGCTTAGGTTAAAGATTATGGATAAGATTCGCCAATGTAAAGATAGTGAGTTTGAAACAATCTATGAAATTATCAACGATTCTGCTAAAGCATATAGAGGGGTCATTCCTGCAGATCGCTGGAAAGAACCTTATATGTCAAGGGATGAGCTTCGCCATGAGATGGATGAGGGAGTTGTATTTTGGGGATATGAAGAAGATGGGCAACTAATTGGCGTTATGGGTATTCAGCACGTCAAAGACGTTACGCTGATCAGGCATGCATATGTACGAACTTTGAGAAGAAACCAGGGTATTGGCAGCAAGCTCTTATCTCACCTTCGCACCCGGACAACCCGTCCTCTATTAATCGGAACATGGGCAGATGCTGTCTGGGCAATTCGCTTCTATGAACAACACGGGTTTCGGTTAGTTTCGTCAGAGGAGAAGGATCGTTTACTGAGGAAGTACTGGTCTATACCCGATCGTCAGATAGAGACCTCGGTCGTTCTCACAGGTGAGAAGTTTGAGGAATTGAAGAATTAAAGAGTTAAGTCAAATTACTTTGTCATTAAGGATAAAATAAAGTAAACTTTTTAGTTTTTATGTGGATTTCTTGCGTGAACAGGGTGTAAAACGGGAATCAAGACTCCATAACTTCTGAAATCAAAAACTTTCAAACTGTTTTCTATCGACGGTAAAAGGGGAATATTTATAAGAGGTGAACGGATGAATATCTTAGGCAGGTTTATAGGTATAATCGTCGCACTCCTTTTCATCTTATTCGGGATTACGCTGCTCCTTGGTAATCTGGGTTTCCTGGCAGTTGATCCCTTTGAGTTGATATTAGATTTCTGGCCGGTGCTATTAATAGCGCTTGGCCTTTATATCATATTTCTGTTTTTATCGACCAGACGGAAACCTGCACCTGTTGTTATTAGGGAAAGCAGAGATGGGTCAGCAAAAGCTGATATAAGCATTAAATTTGGTGCTGGTGAACTCAGAATAGATTCCCTCAAGGAAAGTGATAATTTGTTTGAGGGAACTTTTTTGTTGAAACCAGATAAAGTGATTAACAAGTCTAGAGACTTAACAAGAGTGGAACTGATTCGGTCAAACTGGATGTTTCCATCGTTCCTCACCCGTTATGGCGATAACTGGCATGTGAGCTTAACGGATAAGATACCAATAAATCTCCGTTTGAGTACGGGAGCAAGCAGGATTTTTGTGGATCTAAGAGACAACTTGGTTGAAGTTATTGAATTAAACACTGGTGCTAGTGATGTCACGCTTCAATTTCCTCGAGCATCGGGAGTTACAAAGGCAATTGTGAAAGGAGGAGCGACCAGCATTAGACTGGAAGTTCCGAGGGATGTCGCTGCAAGGATAAAATCTACAGGAGCGCTGGGTTCTTTAAATGTGGACGAGAAGAGATTTCCCCGCACAGACGGCGAATTTCTTTCGCCAGATTTTGAATCAGCACAGCACAAGGTTGATATAGAAATCAGCACCGGCGTATCAAGTGTAACAGTATTGTAGCAAGCGCAGCAAAGGAGTATATAAATGGTTGAAGACACACGAACGGAAGAAGGAGCAAAGAGGCGACGTATACGTGGTGGGATAATAATCGGTCTGGTACTTATTGGGCTTGGTGCAGTCCTGCTTGCCGATAATTTTTTTCCAGGACTGGGTTTTGGTAAACTCTGGCCAGCAATTGTAATTATATGGGGCTTTGGCGTTTTTGTTTCAGGGTTTTTCTCACCTTTTAGCGTCGACCGATTGCTACGAGGCGTCTTTATTGGAACCATAGGAGTCGTTCTTCTCTACAACACTTTTGGGATTGTCCCCTACGACTTCTGGCTTGATCTTATAACTCTCTGGCCGGTTTTGCTTATTGCGGTTGGATTTGCCATTCTTGGAGGGGTAACCCGTCTTAAGGTTATATCGGCTTTGTCATCGGTAGTTATCATTTCAACTATTATTATTGCCCTGGTTTTCAGGGGAGCTATTTTTCAAGAAAGGGGATTAACCAAAGCTGAGTTTAGCCGGGAGATGATAACGGGTGTCAAAAGCGGCATTGCGAAAATAGATTTTACAACTGGATCATTGGATATAGGGGATACAGGTGAGTTTTATGATATCGAAACTAAGGAATCGTTTGCTGAAGATGAACCGAATATAAGCTACAGAAGGTCGGGATCATCAGCTGAGCTTAGATTAAAGACCCCGAAAGACGAGCGCCTATATTTGGGAAAGCGGCAGCGGAAGTGGAATGTATTTCTTTCACGGGATATCGACTGGCAGCTTGATGTCAATATCGGTGTTTCTGATTCTGATCTTGATTTAAAGAACTTGAAAGTCACCAAACTTGATTTAGACGGCGGTGTTAGCGACATTACCATACGTTTTGGCAGCAGAGTAGGAACAATAAATGCAGATATAAACTCAGGTGTTTCAAAGTTAAAGCTTCTCGTTCCAAAGTCATCAGGGGTCCGGTTGACAATGAACAAAGGAATTTCCGCCAGAGATTTTGAAAATATCAATCTCCGCAGCCTTAGTGGCGATGATAAAATTAAATATGAAACTCCTGGTTTCGACCGGGCTACTAAAAGAATAACTCTTGATATTGACATTGGGATTTCCAGCTTGGTTGTTGAAGGGTATTGAGGAGTGAACAAATGTCAGAGAATGATATTACAGGTGAACAGAGGCTGAATGCAGAGCAGGAAAGGGTTGAGGAGGAGTCAAGGCCTGAAGTCGGCGAGACTAAAAGGCTGTACCGTTCCAGAACCAACAGGGTTATCGGTGGAGTAGCTGGGGGAATTGGTGAATATTTGGGAATTGATCCAACTGTTATAAGGATTGTTTGGGTAGTACTGGCACTTGCGGCAGGAGCGGGAATAATTGCCTACATTATCGCATGGATAGTTATCCCGGAGCGCCCACCAGGAGAAACTGTACCGGATGTCCCTGAGGGTGTCGCCACCGAAATCGGATTGATTATTGGTCTTGTCCTTATTGGACTGGGGCTCTGGTTTTTTCTTAGGAATCTTAATCTTATACCCCCGCAGATATTCGTTATTCTTCGCGTTTTAAGGCAGGCTTTTTGGGCTATCCTGTTAATATTTACTGGGTTCATTGTTATTGTTGTCACCGGCCGGGGACGTGGCATTTCTCTCTCGACGAGGGGAAAGACGCTAAGCAGATCAAGAAAAAATAGGAGGATAGCTGGAGTTGCTGGAGGTCTTGGCGAGTATTTCGGTATTGATCCAACTTTGATTCGCCTTGCCTGGGTTGCATTTACCATAGCATTGACATCAGCTGGAATAATTTCGTATATAATAGCGGCAATTGTAATACCTGAGGAACCGAAGAGCTAAAAAGTTGAGGCGCTGGGGATTAAATATGGGAGGTATAGAGGAATTGGAAGGTATTTAGGTGTCACGGGAAGCAAAATAATTGCTGGCTATATATAGTGATAGTTGGTCTGTTTATGGTTACCGTTTTATGATAAAAAGCGGCAGAAGTTTGGAGATATTTGTATTAATTGAGGAAGATATAAAAAAAGGAAATGAAGAGTTTTTATCGAAGAACTATAGTAGGCACAATAAAGATACATATATATATAGTAAAGAAGCCTCAATGAATGTCCTCGTTTTTGAAGCCAACAAAAAACTTTTAAAATAGGAAAAGATAGTAACAATATTCACGAAAATATTTGATAACAGAGCCTTATATCTATTATATGTTTTTATTATATATAGCTTGGCTTATTTATAGGTACTTATTAAACCTGAGGTTTATTTAATTAAATATAGTAAAAATATGACAATATAGAAAAATTAATTGTTGTTTTTCAATTCTGCTAAGTGTCTTAAGAAGTATAATTCTATAATATTCAGGTTGGACAGGAGAATACAAACCTCGAGACGGAAGAACCGGAGAGGAAAGGATTAAGACATATTGAGAAGGTATAAAACTCTTCACCTGCTAATTTTCATAGCGGTTACCATTGTGTTTATCCTATCTATGGCAGTCCCTGCTGCTGCCGCCCGCTACGAAGAGGATGATCCCTCCGTTACCTATACCGGTACCTGGGGCAGC
>JABAOF010017482.1_pt1 | contig 17608 bp, 21 predicted proteins | sample 7062171 | NCBI WGS metagenome assembly JABAOF01 (sample SAMN14538628, study PRJNA623070) | marine sediment metagenome | biome: marine biome [ENVO:00000428]; feature: marine pelagic biome [ENVO:01000023]; material: deep marine sediment [ENVO:00002113] | place: India: Gulf of Khambhat ...
CGGGTGTTTTGTCAGAGATGGATTTTCTCAAACATCTGAATGAACCCCTTGGTTTCAGTGCTGAGGATATCATGGACAGGAAACCGATTATAGTGAAGGGCCATTATAGTGTACTGGATGTCGCCAAGATGCTTTGCAGGGGAGAGTTCAGGTTTCTGCCTGTGGTAAGGGACGGGTTTTTGCTGGGATTGGTTACCTCCTATGATATAATATCCTACCTCAACAAGGGGCCTGGTCTGAACAACCTTAGGAAAGCGAATTTCGAGTCAACGGCTGTAATGAACAGGGATCTTCTGACTGTAGGTTCGAGGGACGATCTCCATGAGGCAGTGAGACTTATGAACAGCAAGCGAATTAACAGCGTTCCGGTAACTGATGAAGGGGAGATGCTTGGTCTGATAACGAGAAGAGATGTAATTGATATTCTTTCCTAGATTCTGATAAAGTGATATAACATGAGAAAACTCAATCATGAAAAACTTTTAAATACCCTTGATAAATTAAAGGGGTGTATCCTCATCGTTGAGGGTATGAAGGATGAAAAAGCCTTAAAAAGCCTTGGATTAAAAAGTATTATAAAAATCTCTGGCAAACCCCTGATAAGGGTTGTTCACGAGGTTGAAAATGAGATTAAAAGGGGAAAAAGGAAAAAGGATGTAATAATACTCACTGACTTTGATTCCAAGGGAAGAAAAATCGCAGCAAGGTTGAGATATTTGCTGCAGAAGTACAAAATACATCCCAATTCAAGATTAAGGAGTGAGGTCATGAAACTTGGATGGAACAAGATTGAGGATATGAATAATTTGAGATTTGAACAGCCTGCGCAGCAGGTTTTAACAGGAGGTGATGATCATGTCAAAATTGGCACCGACATCAATAAAATACATGATAAAAGCTCACATAAAGGCAAAAGGCGTAGTAGAAAAACCAGACATAATAGGAGCGATATTTGGTCAGACTGAGGGTCTGCTTGGTTCTGAACTGGATTTGAGAGAACTGCAAAGGACAGGGAGAATAGGAAGGATAGAGGTAAACATAAAATCTTCTAGTGGAAGCTCGGAGGGAGAGATAATAATTCCCTCTTCCCTGGATTCTGCAGAGACTGCCCTGATAGCAGCTACTCTGGAAACGATAGAAAGGGTGGGACCCTGCACAGCAGAGATAAAACTGCTATCTGTCGAGGACACAAGATCAGAAAAAAGAAAATACGTAGTGGAAAAAGCGAAAGTGATCCTTAAGCAGTTGACAGAAAGCGGACTTCCAGACACCTCAGAGATATCAGAACAGATTAAGGAAGCCGTTAGAACCGAGGAGATAAGTTCATGTGATGGACTACCCTGTGGACCAAACATACTGGATTCCGATGAAATAATAGTAGTTGAGGGTAGAGCGGACATACTGAATCTGCTCAGGTACGGAGTAAGAAACACCATAGCGATAGAGGGGACATCGGTTCCTCCTACGATAAAGAAACTCTGCAAGGAGAAATCCATTACCATTTTTGTGGACGGTGACAGGGGAGGACAGTTGATCGCAAAGGAGATAATGCAGATGGCTGACGTTGATTATGTCGCAACGGCTCCTGAAGGAAAGGAGGTTGAGGAACTGACAAAGAAGGAGGCCTACAAGGCACTGAGAGAAAAGGTCCCTGCCGAGCAATTCAAATCTGGTATCAAGAAAGTGGTGAAGAAACCAGAGATAAGAAAGGTGGAGAGACCGAGAGTAGAGAAAACCAAGGAAATCAAAAGGGACATGAAAAGGAGGCCCGGGATATTCAGAAAGCCGAGCAGAATGCCAGGTCCTCCAAAGAGTAGACCCATGTTGAAACCAGATGAAAGGGAACTATTCAAAAAGACGCTAGAAGAGTTGGTAGGAACAAGGGCAGCATGCATATTTGATGAGAAATGCGAACTCATGGGAAAGGTTCCTGTAACAGAGCTGATAAACACCCTCAAGACCACGGAAAAACCCTACGCTGTGGTTTTCGATGGCAGGGTTGATTCCAGACTGAATGATATCGCAAAATTCAAGGGTGTTAGATTCCTGATAGGTATGGATAAGGACAGGTTCCCCTCACCCATTGCTGTCCTAAGCAAAAGGGATTTGTAATAATTAATGGGAAAGATGCAAGAAGGGGTATGCAAACTGTAGCTGCTTTAGCCTATTTTTGCTACCTCTTGAACTGACCGACTTTCTTTACCAGATCCCTGTGGGTTAAGAACATAGATCTGCAACAGTATCTCTCCAGGCCGAGTCTGTCAAGAACCTTTTTTGGGTTTTCACCCTTTTTAACCCTGGCCTGATACTCTTCCCATAAATGTCCCACGGGTTTTCCGCAACTTATGCATCGAATAGGTATCAACATTCTATCACTCTAATCTTTGTTAAACCTTGTATTTAAATATTTAAAAAAAGTTCATTCCTATTTTTCTTTCGGAGCCTTCTTTTTAAGGATCCTCCCTGCCTCCCTTATGAACTTTCTCACATATTCCCTGTTCATGAGTATCTGCTGCTTTGGAAGATCCATTATCTTACCACTCTTCACGAGCTTCTTCATCCTCTCCAGATCACTGAATATCTCTAGGTATTTCTCAGAAACCATACCGGTCTTGACCAGGTTGTCTTCGAATGCCCTCAGAATGTTTTCATCTTTCTTAGGCATTCTCTTCAGGGCCTTCAGGAGAGTAAGGGCGGTTTCTGTCATGATTGTGTGGGACTTATCAACAATTCCTTCCCTCTTGAGAATCTCTATCTTTACTATAAGTTGCTGCATCTTCTTCACAAACGCTTTCGTTTTCTTTATCCATTCATCGAGATCCGCTCCAGATACGTTCTTTATTCTTTTATGTTCTACTCCCTTTCTCAGCTCTATTATATCCTCCAGGTCCTTTACTATTCTCTCCTCGAGGAACTTCATCTTCACCAGGGTTTTTCTCAAGGTATCGGGAGCATCAGCTGGTCTGGGTGGGGATTTCCCGAGAAACATGAGAACAGCCTGCGTGCTTTCAAGCATTGCATAGTAGCAATCTTCAACTACCATGTAGATCTTCGCGTTCTCGACCCTTCTTATTCTCTTTGGTCCCCTCTCAATGTATTTTTCCACTGCCTCCTTGCTGGGCCTTATCTCTCCCATCTGGAGGAGTTTCTTTATTGGGGAGAATATATCCTTGTCGAAAACAGGAACACCCTCCCTTATGAAATTGAAAACAATGGGATGACCCTCCCTTACCATTCCCCAAAACTCTGTTAGCAGGTAGGGCTGCTGAACAGAGAGTTGGTCAGAACACTTCTTCGCGATACCATCAAGGTCTTCCTCTATCTTTTCCTTGAATGCAGGGGAAATCTTTCCCCTGGTGTCATCAAGTATGACAAAAACATCTATGTCTGATTCCCCTTTGGATTCCCCCCTTGCAGTGGAACCGAACAGAACTATCGATCTTATGACAGGGCCGTACTTCTTTAGGGTTTCTTTTGTGAACTTCTTGAGAATCTGTATCCTCTCCTTTTTACTAACACCCTTCTTTTTCTTCCCTTTCGGCTTCTTAGCAGCCTTTTCTTTTTTAGCATTCATTTTCTCACTATTTGATAATAACATTTATGGTTTATAAACTTAACTATCTGATATAGATAATTAAAGATTTTCTGGAATATATAGATTTGGCTTGAGGGGGATGTAAAAATATTCTATCTCAGTTCTCCTTTCTTCCAGAGTTCTGGTTTCTTGCCTGCCCTTACAAGTGCCTGGGATAATGCTCCCCATTCCTCCTCAGGCATCTCCAGGAGGTCTTTCATTGGTTCCCATGCATGGTCCTTTACTATCTGCCTCTGTCTCACAATATCACCTGCTACTGGTCCCTTCATACCGAAAAATTCCATGGGTAGTTCGTCTGGGTGTGTGTCCTTTTCAAGAGATTCGACACATAGCCTCAGGGTCTCAACGCTCTTTGCATACGGGTCCTTTGCAGCCCCTCTTTCAAATATTAGGTATCCTGGCCTTCCTTCCTTGCCAAACCCGGTATTCCTCAGGGACCATAGAAGCTGGTAAACCCTGATATCCCCGAGTTCTATAGGCTGCATTGAATGGAGGGGGTTTGGTGGATTGCAGTGAACTGACAGAACATATCTCCCGTAATCCGACGCGATCTTTATAACCTCCTCCATGTCAAGAATTGGGTCTATTCCCTGGGTTGCAACGTGCTCAAAATCCATCAGCATCATGGGTCTTGTTGTGTTTAACACCCTCCTTGCGGTCTTTATTGCAGCATATATCTGCCTTGGGCTCCAGAGAAGATATAAACCAGCGACAGAGGGGTCCCTTGCATCAGGAGATTCAAAACACAGCTTAATGTTCTTTACACTTCGGAGGAGTTTTTCCTTGTCTACTTCCCTGAGTTTCAATGAATTAATATCCCTTACCAGGTCAGTATCCATCCACTCTATAACCCTCTTTATATGACCTTCCAGGTATTTCGCAGCGACTGCTGAATAGAAAAACTCCTTGAACCTTCTATCGTTTTTCTTCTCTGCCTCCTCCCATGCCTTGTCAGGCCAGTAAAAATCACCGTAGTCTATCTTTCTCTTTATCTCCGGGTACATTTCAGCCATTGCCTCCAGCATGTCATCCTTTTTGTAGAAAAGATAGTGAAACATTATATGGTAACCATCTATAACAGAGACCATTCCCCTTATCTCTTCAGTGTCCCATTTTTCACCTTTGGCGAGTTTTTCCTCCATAGCCTTCCTTATGTACTTCCTCTCAAGTTGTGCCCTCTTAAGGGAGAAGTCTCTTGTCACACCCTCCAGTATGGTACGTATCTTTTTCTCAAGTGCTGGCTCACGGAGTGTTGGGACTGTTTCATGAACTAGTACCCATTCAACAATATTTTTTTCGATTCCTCCCGCTGTCAGCCTTTTCATCATCTCTTCCTTTCTCCAAGAATCCGCCTCTGTATCTCCGAGACTTGCTGCTTCAGTAACCTCATTCCTTGTCAGCACACTATGATAATAATCCTCCCACTTCTTCTCCACGAACCACTTTCTCAGGTTCTCACTCTCCTGCAGAATCTTGGAAATGAAGTTTCCTTCATGGTCACAGAATATCATGGTTAGTTTCCTACCTGCATAGGTCATTAATTCCAACCACTCTCTCAGGGACGCGTGGAAGTTCACGTAAACACAACCTGCAAAAACAGCGGATTTTATTGATTTCCTTAAGTGATCATCAGCGTCCCTCCATTCCCCTCTTTCTGGTATAGCTATGGGAACGGTAAGGGAACCATGAAGCGTTAGGGTGATACCCTGCTTCTTTGCCATGTCCCTTATCTTCAACCCGTCTGATATCAGAATCTCATGGGGATAGTCCTGGGCAAGCTCAATAACAGATGTTCCCATGGTTAAGCCAGCACCGAGCTTTCTCAAAACATCTGACAATTCCTCTGAACCAGCTGCTCTGTATAGACCTGTTGAGACACCAACCTTGTAAGGCATACCTATTCAACACCCATCTTTTTCTTCCAGAAATCAACCATCTGCTGATATATTTTCCCGCTCCCGACCATGTATACCTTGGTCACCCTCTCCTTGAAGTTGCTTTCATATGGTCCTGGCCTTATGAAGTATCTTGAAAGCGGCTTGAATGCTCTCTTTATACGTCCTCCTGCTGAGCCTATCTTTCCGAAAAACGATTTTGTGGATTTTATTTTTTCTTTTTTCTTCTTCAGCTCAAACTCCTTCTCGACTTCTTTTCTTAACTCCTCCTCCAGTTCAGGGGCTCCTATAAGCTCATTGATCTCCCGGTCGAATTTCTTCTCTATTGCCCATACCTCGAGTAGATGTAGCATGAGGATATTTTGGGAGATTAAAATTGTCCTCAGCGGGGTAAGCATCATGTTTTCAAGCTCCCCTCCCTCTGGTGGGGGGGTTTTTATCACACTCCTGTTTACAACAACATCAAAAAGTATGTAGTAGGGTCTTTCAGGATCCATCTCAGGCAGCGGCTTCTCCGTAGTGGAACTGGACCATTCCTTCAGTAATTTCCTTACGGTTTTTTTATCTATCTTCACCTCGTATTTGTGTTCTATGTAAGGTATCCATTTCTTCACAAAATCATCAAAGGGATCGATATCGATAGGTACTCCTTCCTTGAATTCAGCAACGAATTCGGGTTTACCTGGCTCCTCCTGGTTGAAGGGCCTCCATATCCAGAGTCTCACGCCAGAGAACATAACAGCCTGCCCAAAACCAGGAACCATTACAGCGTTCGTTACGAATGCAGAGGGTTTCATCTCAGGCATTTCCTGCATCATCTTGTGCCTCGTTATGTAGGGTTTCAGCCACTTCTTGTATTCATCTATGGATCTCTTCCGGGCATCAACCATTGTTTTTATTCTCGCGTATCTCTCCATTATAACGGGTTTGAAGAGCTTCTTCCATTCTATATAGAGCTCGTTCTTTGTCCTCAGGACGGTTGCCTCTGCTTGGCTGACATCCAGTTCCTTCCTGATTTTGTTTATATCACCCCACTCTGTTTTCATCCTTATGAAATCCGTTATTATGGTAGGCCAGCGCTTGGCCATGGTTATCATTGAATACCCTTCTCCTGTGAAGGCATCTACCCTGTCAACAAAAAGCGACCTTAGGACGTGTTCATCCTTCTCTCCCTCTTTGAAGTAGTCTAGTATTTCCCTGTATCTTCTGGAATCATGTGCAAGTAGTTCATAGTGTGTAACCGCTTCTGTGGCAGAGGTAAGTCCTGTTTTAATCGCGGATTCAAGCTTCTGCCTCTGGGCAGCCATAAGGTTGTAGGCATCTGCATGAACAGGTGAAATATCCATCCACTCCTCAACCTTCCTGACCCTGTAGTCCCATTTGGGCATCTGGAAGATAAATGAATAGTAAACGTTTGAACACTGTCCCATGCTCGTTGTGAAATCCATCACAATATCCTGGTTTTCAGGAACACCCACCAGGGCTTCACCTAGTATCGGGGCTCCTTCCGGTGGAAAGTGACCTTCCCTGAGCAGGTCCATAACCAGTCCTGTTTTAAGGTACTCTATCTCCCCTGGCTCCAGCTTTTTTTCCTCTTCCTTTTTTTCTGCCATCTTTTGACCCCCTGACTTTTAAATCTCTCCAAGTCAGATCTCTATTTTTGTCAACCTACAAATATCAAGATTGCACCAATAATTATAAATATTACACCCATCACTATGAAGGTTACGCCGAATTCATGTGGCTGGTAAGTAGGTAATTTGGGGTTGCTTATTCCAGGTAAGAAAACGACAAATAAAATCCCCAGAATAATTAGTATGATACCGATTATTGCTCCTGTTATGCCGAACATATTAATTAATATTATTCTAATCAATAAATATATATAAACACAAATCGAACGCAAAGGCGTTAAAACGTATTTAAAATTATTGCATAACTATAACTCGTGGTGGTACTATGGTGTTTGCTAGAACAAAGATATTGATGCAGGATAACTGCTATGAAGAGGAGCCTGGAGAAGTCCAGATGAGGTATGTGGGTCCGAATCCCCAGAAACTCTACGACAAGATGTGGGAATTGATGAAGAGTATTTTCAATGTTCCTGATTCTGCCATTCAGGAGGAAAGGTACAACTGGGGTAAGGGAGAAAAGGTTGAGAAGTTCACGGTCGCTTGGCTTTTGCACAAGGATATGGATGCATTCAGTTACATCTATGTAAAGACTAGCCTTTCGGGTGAAGGAGATGAGGAGTCCGGTAATGCAACCATAACCATTAAACCCTATATGAGAACCGAGTACCCACAGGATACTGTGTGGCAGAGGTCTTTGTTTTACGAGATGCTGAGAATGATATGGCACAATACCTTTTATTCCAGAAAGAGGGATGAGTATACAGAGGAATGTAGGCATCTGACTGTTTATTTACAGAGAAGGGTAATGGATTTCTTCAGGGAGCTTAGGGAAACCAAGGGCAAGAGTGCATAATTTCAACGTCATTGGTGAACAAAATGGGAAAGTTAGTAATCGTTGATGATTGTTTGGCTCCTGCAAGGTTTATCTACCTTGATTATTCAGGACCCGATCCCTTTGGTATTTCGAAAAAAATAGCTGGTATGCTCAAGCGGTTTTTCGGGGTAAGCTCTGCAGGGATTTCTGAGACCAATTTCAACTGGGACAACACTGGAGACCCTATAACCTTTTATTTTAAATGGTGGGTTCAGAGAAGCTATGGCAGCTCGTTGATGAGGATAGATATAAAGGTTCAGGGAGCTAGGGGAAAGACCAAGAACGTTGGGAACTTCACTATGGAATTGAGGGGAAAGATAGTCACAAAATTTGGTTATAAAACATCCCTCCTCAAGTCATTGTGGTGGATCTATGCTTATCTGTTCTATAACAGGAGAAGGAGAAACTACGTTGATATATGCAGGGACTACCTGCAGAGGTTCAGGAGAGAGATAGCTGATCACTACAACCTCAAGGCGAGGGAGGGATGAACGAGAAAAAATACACCACAAGGAGCACCAATGCCCTGAGGGGCTTCCTCTCGGGTTCCCTTATAATAGGCAGTGTAATAAACCCCTACTCGATTGTTATCCAGATAATCCTTTTCCTGGTTGGTCTCGCCATTCTACTTGATGCCCTTCTCCTGTTCGGAAGAAACGTTCACCCAGCCACAACATCATTCATGGCCCTTATAGGAGCAATCATTACCACAATCTTCACAGTCATAAACTACGCCCACTTCTACCTCGCAATCATTTTTTTCGTAGCCGTAATTCTTTACATCTACGTATTTTCGACTAGGGAGAGGATAGTAGAACACGAAGAGGGGGGAGAAAAGGAAAAATAACTACTCCATGTAGTAATACTGCCTCTTGTTTTTCTGCTCTATATCTTTCTGGGAACCCGGTTTATTCGCGCGGGGTCTTCCTGTGTTGGGATCTCTCCTGTAGGTGATATCGAGGTTTTTGAGAAACTGGTTTATTCCGTCTCCAATCGTGCATATCGGATTCGCTTTTCCTTTTACCCCAGGCTCTCCCTCAAATAGAATCACTCTGTCGGCTATTGCGTCGATGAACTGCAGATCGTGATCCACCACAAAGCATGGAATCTCCTTCCCTTCTGCATGCTCCCTTATGAGCTTTGCAACCCTCAGTCTCTGCTCCACATCCAAGAAAGCGGAAGGTTCGTCCATAAGAATCAAGTCATGTTCTTCCAAGAGGGACGAAGCTATGAAAACACTTTGTAATTCCCCGCCTGAAAGGGAACCCACCAGTCTCTCCAGAAGTCTCTCCACTCCCAGAAACCTTAGTATTCTCTTGCTTTCTGTATCAGAAATCTTTTCACTTCTTTCCCTAAGATAATCCTCCACCTTCATGTTTTCTTCCTCTTTTTTCAGAACCACTCTCTGGGGTTTGTAGGAAAGCTTCAACTCCTTCAGGGGTTCTCCCTTATCTGGTTTTAGGGTGCCTGCCAGCATCTTTATTAAGGTGGTTTTTCCTATTGCATTGGGTCCCAGTATCCCTATGATCTCTCCCTTATAGAGATTCCCGGGTTCTGTCTCGAGTGAGAAACTTTCAAACGCTTTTTCGAACCCAGAGAACTGTAGGAAGAGTTTGTCCTTGTCCGACGCTCTCGCGCGACGGCTGAAGAATATGGGTTCTGGCCTGAACCTCATGTTCTCCTCCCTTATATATCCCTCCAGGTAGGTGTTTATCCCTATTCTGACTCCGTAAGGTTTTGACACGATTCCGAAGACCCCTGGCTTTCCATAGAGTATGTGAGTGTAATCCGCCAGATAATCTGCCACAGCAAGGTCGTGCTCCACAACCATTACCACTGCATTTTCGCATAGCTTCCTTATCTCCTTTGCAACCCTGAGTCTCTGCTCAACATCAAGGTAGCTAGATGGCTCATCAAAAAAGTAGAAATCACAGTCCTTCATTATGGTCGCTGCAATGGCAAGTAGTTGCAGTTCGCCACCTGAAAGGTTCTCTATATTCTTGTTAAGCATCTCCTCCATCTTTAACCTAGATACAACATCCTTGTTTCCCTTTGCCTTTTCGAGCAGGTCTTTAACCTTCCCGGACCATTTCTTTGGTATAAGNNTAATCCTGAAGCTCGGTTCCCTTGAACCTCTCGATTATTTCTTGCCAGGGAACCTCTGTTTCGAATACGCCTGTATTAGGTCTGAGGCTTCCTGAGAGGATGTTGAGAACAGTGGTTTTCCCGACGCCGTTCGGTCCTATCAGACCGACAACAGCCTGGGTCTTGGGAATAGGAAGTCTGAACAAGGAGAAAAGGTTTTTTCCATACCTATGGATGGGAGTTTCCTCAAGCTTCTCTGGAAGATTCACAACCTCTATCGCATTCCTAGGACACTTCTTCACGCATATACCACATCCTATGCATAGAGATTCATCTATTAAGGGCTTCCTGTCGATTTCAGAGACGGTTATGCAATCCTCATCCTTGCGGTTTACAGGACAAACCCTCTGGCACAGATAAAGGCCGCAGCTCTTCGGGTTGCAAAGGTCCCTGTCTATCACCGCAATCCTATTCGCTTTCATGCTATCAAATTAGAAACGCGTATTTAAAATAAAATTCGCGAGTTAGATAAAAACTTTATAAGGAAAATATCTATAGTATTTATTAATGGTAGACTACGGTAAGGCTCTGAGCAAGGGACTGAGTTTTGGGATAAAGCCAAAGAGATGGCTGCAGTTCTTTATTCTGGATCTGGTATTCCTTTCCATAGGTCTTGCTGTTGCCCTTCCCAACCTGTCAGACATTCTTCCTGTCATGATGGGGGGTTCCCAGGACCTGGCATCAGCACTCCAAATAGCGGGGTTTGCAGTATCCATTATGATTGTTTTCGTTGTATGGATGTTGGTCAGGTTGTGGTTCATGGGAGCAATTGTGCATCAGAGTTACAAGGAAAAGGATAAGATAAGCAAGAGTTTCAGCATAGCAGGAAGAAAATACCTTCACATTCTGGTTGCAATCATAATTGTAACAATAATAGCGTCCGGAGTCAGTCTCATCCCATACGTAGGCTGGATAATTGCCTTTGTGGTCTCGTGGATATTCTTTTTCGTGCTACAGGGTATTGTTGTAAGTAATATGGGATTCGTAGGAACACTACAGAACTCCTACAGAATATTCAGGAACAAGCCTTTGCAGGTCTTCCTTGCATGGCTTCTGATTGCAATAGTAACAATTGTGATATACTTTGTGTTCTCGATACCTATAATAATCCTGATGTTCTGGGCAATGATTCCAATTATACCCAGCCTTGCCGGAGCTCAGGCATCTCCAGAGGTCATATCCGCATTGTCCCAGATGCTATACACGAACCTGCCTACAGTCATAGTGGTTGGTGTAATAGCCCTGATAGGTTTTGCGATATCCCAGGTGTTTGCCCTCAAGGCACAGACTGAATTCTACATGCAGTTCAAGAAGAGGTTCAAAATATTTTAAATAGATTTGTTTTAAGAATAACTTATGCTCGTAGGTATTGTTGGCTGCCCGAATTCAGGAAAATCCACATTTCTGAAATCTTTGACTTTGACAGAGGTTGAGATAGCTAGCTACCCGTTCACTACTGTAAAACCCAATCAGGGTGTGGGTTTTGTGAAGACTCCCTGCCCGTGTAGGAAGTTGGGGGTTTCCTGCAATCCCCAAAACTCTAGGTGTGAGGATGGGACAAGGTTTGTTCCTGTAAAACTTCTGGATGTTGCTGGTCTTGTTCCTGGTGCGCATGAGGGGAAGGGTTTGGGAAACCAGTTTCTTGGTGACCTGATCCAGGCATCCGGACTGATACATGTTCTTGACTCTTCTGGGAAAACCAACGCCGAAGGGAAACTCGAGGAGGGTTATGACCCGAGCAAGACTATTGGAGTTCTGGAGTATGAGATAGACGAGTGGATAAGGGACATCTCAAGCAAGTCATTCGAAAAGTCAAAGAAGCTTGCTGAGACTCAGAAGATTCCCATCGAGAAGTTATTGGCAAAACAGCTTTCCGGCCTGGGGATAACAGAGAATGATGTAAAGCTTGCGATGAAGAAAGCGAGTCCTGAGGATCACGAGTTCGCTTCTGTTCTAAGGGGAATATCAAAACCAATTCTTATTGCTGCAAACAAGATAGACCTCTCAGAATCCCAAGAGAATTTCGAAAAAATCAACAAGGGAGCGATTCCCTGTTCTGCTGAATCAGAGTTGGCGCTTCGGGAGGCTGAGAAACACGGAATGATAAAATATGTAGCTGGTTCGGATAAATTCGAGATTGTTTCTGACAAGCTCAATGAAAAACAAAAACAGGGGCTGGGTTTCATAAAGAAGAATGTTCTGGAGAAATACGGTTCCACCGGGATTCAGGACTGTCTGAACAAACTAGTTTTTGAGATGCTAGAACAGATCGTGGTTTATCCTGTTGCGAATATAAACAAATTTTCCGATACCAAGGGAAACGTTCTGCCTGACGCTTATCTTGTTCGCAAGGGAACCACCCTGAAGGAGTTCGCTGCGAAGGTACACACAGATTTGGCAGATTCCTTTATTGGAGGACTGAACCTTGAAAAGAAAAAGATCGGCGCTGATTATGAGTTGGAGGATGGAGATGTAATCGAGATTCTATTCAAAAAGTAATTCGTAACAAATATTCTTTCTTTTTCAAAACCATGTTCAACCAGCTTTATTTTCAGTTGTTGTACACTCTTTCCTTGAAAACCAGCAGCTCCGTTAAAAATCAGAAACATAGTCAATACAAATCCTGGAATCGCTTTTGGTTTTTTCATATATCCGATTTTGTATTAATTTATTTAAGCGTAATTAAATTGTATTAAGTGGTTTTATGAAAGTGATTGAGATAAGCAGCATATCGAAAAGGTTCAAGGAAGAGGGAAAATGGTTCTACGCCCTGGATGATGTGAGCCTAGATGTAGAGGAAGGTGAGATATTCGGCCTCTTGGGACCCAACGGGGCAGGAAAGACAACCCTCCTTAACATACTGCTTGGTATCCTTACTCCTGACAGGGGGAAGGTCAGAATATTCGGAAAGGATATCCTAAAGGAAAGGGGAATTCTGGAGAGAGTAAATTTCGTATCGGGTGAGACCAGGTTTCACTGGCTACTAAGTGTGAAGGACGTTCTCAAATTCCATGGGATGAGCTATGGCCTGAAAAGGGATGTGATAGAAGAAAGGATTAAACACCTGACAAAGTTCTTTGAAATAGATGGTGTGATTGATAGGAAGTTTTTCAATCTCTCCACTGGAGAGAGAATGAGATTGATATTCGCAAAAGCCATGATAAACGACCCAAAGATGGTTTTCTTCGATGAGCCAACACTGGGGCTTGATCCCAGCATTGCGATAAAGATAAGGAAAGAGATAAAGAGGATCAATAAAGAGAAAGGAACAACGGTTTTCCTTACGTCACACTACATGCATGAGATTGAACAGCTCTCGGATATGGTAGCTTTCATACACAAGGGAAAGGTTATTGATACAGGAACAGTGGAAAAGGTCAAGCTCAGTAAGTTCTCCACCTACGATGTTTTCCTGAATGTTAAGGAGATAAGGAACAGGGACTATCTCAAGAAGAATGGTTTCAAGATTTTGGGGAAGAACAGAATACACAAAAACCTTTACATTGGTGAAAGTCTTTCTGGTGTATTGTCTTCTCTCTCGAAAAAGGATATTGATGTGACAAACATAGAAACAAAAAAACCCACGCTTGAGGATTACTTTGTAAAGATTATGGAGGAAAAGAGAAAATGAGATGGTACAAGATAAGGGCTCTGATGTTCAGGGATCTTAGGGTCTATATGAGATCGAAATGGAGAATTGTTGACTTCCTTTACTTCCCGGTCACCACTGTGATAATATGGGGTCTGTTCGCGATATACTCAAGGGAGTTTGCGATGGAAGCGGGTCTCATGATTCTGGTAGTGAATGTTTTCTGGAGCTTTTCGTATCTGTCACAGAGCACAACGAATCACAGCATGAATGAGGATTCCTATTCAGGCTCACTGAAACAGCTACTGGTTTCTGGTATTTCAGAATTTGAGTATTTACTTGCCAGGATATTCTCATCAGCCATAACATCTTTGTTCATAATGTGCATATTGCTAAGTGTCTCTTTCTTTTTCGGTTTCGTGATATTGGTTGAGAACCTGGGAGTGGTGGCGGTTCTGACTGCTATAACATTAATGGCATCAATCGCCTTGTCAGTAGTGGTTGCCGCACTGATAATATTCCTTGGTAGAGCCTATGGTTTCCTAGCCTGGACCCTTTTACAGGCATTCATACTCCTGTCAGCACCTTTCTTCCCTCTGGAGATTCTGCCTGCCGGTGTTCAAACAGTTGCGCTTGGAATGCCCTACACAAGGGTTTTCATGGGTGTAAGAAGTTTGGTAAGCACAGGTATTATAAGCAATATGCTCCTTTTTGAAGGTTTTTTAGTCTCATTAGCTTATCTTATAATAGCATTCCCGCTGTATAAACTGTCCTTCAGAAGGGCGAGGAGAACAGGGGAACTTGTGAGGATGATGTAAAGGTGGCGAAGATGTTAACAATGGTTGGTCTTGGGATATGGGATGAAAAAGACCTCTCACTTAAGGGTATGGAGGCGGCTGTAAGGTCTGATTCGGTGTACGCAGAACTCTACACTGCAGATTGGGGAGGTTCCCTTAAAAACCTAGAAAAATTCATCGGAAAGAAGATCACGGTTCTTAAAAGGAACGACCTTGAGGAGAAATCGGGTAGGATTCTGAAGGAAGCGAAAGAAAAGAATGTTACTATCTTTGTTCCCGGTGACCCTCTGGTAGCGACCACTCACGTTCATATCATTCTTGAGGCAAGAAAGAAAAAAATCCCCACAAGGATAATCCATTCGTCTTCTGCCTACACAGCTATTGCTGAGTGTGGCCTGGGGATTTATGGATTTGGAAGAACCTCTACTATTGTGAAACCGCAAAAGGATTACGAACCAACTTCATTCTATGACGCGATAGAAGTCAACAAGAAGAACGGTCTCCACACGCTTCTTTTACTTGATATTGAAATCGGTGTGAAGGAGGGTCTCGAGATCCTTCTGAAAATAGAAGAGAAAGAAAAAAAGAAACTCGTTTTACCAGAAACTGAGATTGTTGCTGTATCAAGACTGGGTTCAGGAAATCAAAAAATAAAGTTCGGAAAGGTCAGAGACATAGAAAAGGAAAAATTCGAATCCCCTGCCATGATAGTTATTCCAGGTAACATTCATTTCTTAGAAAAGGAGTTTCTGAAGGGAATCTAGCCCTTTCCCTTGAGTTTTCTGGATGTTTCGGTCCATTTGGTCCATTTTCCTGCTCTTCCCATTCTCCAGTTCTTCTGACATTTGGAGTTACAGAAGTGGAATATCCTGCCATCGTTCCTTACGAACATCTTTCCCTTTCCGTCTGGGACCTTTCCACCGCAAAATGAACATTTCATAGTTATCACATTCTTTATATCATTTCTACTTAAATATATTATATATGGAGAAAAAATGGATTGATGAAAAGGGTGTGGAAACACTTGAATTTGTTCGCTTATTTGAGTATATAAAATCCGTGAGCAAAATTATAGGGGAGAAGAAAGCTTGGGAGATTCTTAAGAATAATATATTGGAGAGGAGAATCCGGTGGCTTGAGGGGAACAAGGACAAGATTGATCCCACGCTTTCAGAGCTTGAGAAACTAAGGCAGGTTCTTATACTAAAGCTTGGTGCAAAGCCAGAGGAACTCGGTGTGTCCGAGAAAGATTCAGACAAAATCATCATTAGATCCAATAATTTCTGCCCGATTCTGACTGCATGTAAAATACTTGAATGGAATCCAAAAAGAATATGCAAAATAGTTTGTGAGGGTGCTGCGAGGGAATTTCTGTTAAAGGTAAACCCGGGGGTAGGGTTTAAATTCACGAAAACCAGACCTCACAGCAAATACTGTGAAGAAGTGATAAAACTGTTGTGATTACCTTCCATGCAGTCTTGCAACACTATCCATTGCGGTTTCCTTAAGAATTATAACATCTCCCGGCTTAATTGGACCCACAACGTTTCTCGTCAGAATCTTTCCCTTGTCCTCTCCACCAAGAACCTTACACCTAACTCTGCTGACGCCCTTTATTCCAAGTCTACCCATTATCTGTACAACCTCGGCCGGTACCATGCTCTCACCTTAGTCTATTTGGAAGTTACTTTTTTAAAGCCTTTACCTTATCTGCGATCTCTGCGATAAGTTTTTTAGAGTCCCCTTCCTCAATAATTGCGATGGAAGATGTGGGAACATCAATCCCTGAAGCCTTCCCAAGCTCCATCTTGAGTGGTACGTATACGTAAGGGACCTGTTTCTCCTCGCAAAGAATGGGTAGGTGCATAAGGACTTCTTCTGGAGTAACGTCTTCTGCCATGACCACTAGCTTTGCTATTCCCCTTTCTATCGCCTTTGTTGTCTCGTTCACTCCTTTTCTCACTTTACCTGTAGTTTTGGCGATTGTCACAGCTTCCAATATCTTGTTCACAAGTTCCTTTGAAACCTCGAACTTTACGAAACCTGGTTTTGCCATTTTCATCCCCTCCTTTCATTAGGTTAATGGTAATTGTATATTGGTTTTATTATTTAAGACCTTTTCATAATTTAAAACTTTCGAATTACTTTTCCAAGAGCTTTATGCGCTGTTTATAGAAATTAATTGCCTTTTTAAGATCCTGCTTTCCCTTTGGAGTTATGTTGTAAACAACTCTTCTGTCTTCCTTGGTTTTCTTGACTAATCCTGCTTCTCTGAGCCTGTAAAGGACCCTGTAAGCTGTAACTGTTCCCGGTCTGAAATCGAATTTCTTCTCTATCTCTTTCCTTATAACATATGCGTGCGTGGGTTTTTTGTTAAGAATACCCAGCACGTACATCCAAAGGCAATCCTTTGTGTTCAATTTTTCCAGGCGTTTCAGGTGCATATTTTATATTTGTAAAATATATAAATATGTTTTACCAACTATTTTACATAAGTAAAATATAGATGGTTTTTGTATGAGTAAAGAAATCAGACTCGCAATAGCTGGTGTGGGGAATTGTGCATCAAGTCTTATACAGGGGTTGTTCTATTACAGGGATGTGGGTTCGAATGATGAGTTAGTTCCCGGGCTTATGCATAACGTTCTCGGTGGATACAAAATGTCTGATATAAGACCGGTAGCTGCGTTTGATGTAGATAAGAGGAAGGTTGGTAAGGATTTGTCTGAAGCGATTTTCATAAAGCCAAACTGCACGAAGGTTTTCCAAGGGGATATTCCGAATCTTAGTGTTAATGTTATGAGGGGTCCAACACTGGATGGTGTAGCTGATCATATGGGTGAATTCCATGAAGATAGGGCATTCAGGGTTTCGAATGAAAAACCAGTTGATGTTGTGAAAATCCTGGAGGAAACAAAAGCGGATGTATTGATAAACTACATGCCTGTGGGTAGTGAGGAGGCCACGAGATACTATGCTGATTGCGCAATAAAGGCGGGCTGTGCCATTGTAAACTGTATGCCTGCTTTCATAGCATCTAATACTGAATGGGAAAAGAAGTTCAGGAATGCAGGAATAC
>JABAOF010011635.1_pt1 | contig 17600 bp, 17 predicted proteins | sample 7062171 | NCBI WGS metagenome assembly JABAOF01 (sample SAMN14538628, study PRJNA623070) | marine sediment metagenome | biome: marine biome [ENVO:00000428]; feature: marine pelagic biome [ENVO:01000023]; material: deep marine sediment [ENVO:00002113] | place: India: Gulf of Khambhat ...
TACGGCGGCTCGGCTTGCGCCACGGCATTGTCCCACAGCCGGATGCCGACCCAGGCGATCACGAGCCCGAGCCCCGCGCCGACCGCGGCGAGGGTGAACGTCTCCGACAGGAACTGCATCACGATGCGCAGCCGACCCGCGCCCAGCGCCGACCGAATGGCCAGCTCCTTGCTGCGCACCGACACGCGGGCCAACAGCAGATTGGCCACGTTGACGCACGCGATGACCAGCACCAGGAAGACCGCCGCCAGCATGGTGTACAGCAGAGCGGAAAGCTCCGAGCCGACGTACCGATCGGTGTAGGGCTCGATCGTAGCGCCCACGCCCTCGTTGGTCTCGGGGTACTCCATCGCCAACCGCTGCGCGATGGTCGAGAACTCGGCCTGCGCCGCCTCGCGCGACACGCCGTCCTTCAGCCGCCCGAACACGCCGAGCCAGCTCCCCTCACCACGCTCCAGCTCCGCGGGATTCTGGCGGTAGGGCACCCACAACTGCTCGTTCATGGGGAAGAAGAAGCTCTCGGGCATCACGCCGACGATCGTGGTGACCTCGCCGTTCACCCGCACCGTATGCCCGATCACTTCGGGATCACCCCCAAAGTGGTTCTGCCACACGGTGTACCCCAGGATCACCACGTGCGGCGAGCCGGGCTGGTCGTCGCCCTCGACGAACAGCCGGCCCATGAGCGGCGGCACCCGCAGCATGTCCAGCCCGCCGGCCATCATGAACGCCCCCGAGAACCGCTCGGGGCGCCCCTCGAGCCCGCTCACGTTCACGGTCCCGTTGTAGAATGCCCCGAGGTTCTCGAACGAAGTCTGCTGTTCCCGCCAGTCGAGGAAATCGTGCACCGCCACTCCCATGCGCTGGATGTCCTCGGCCAGGTTGTTGCGGCCGAGGTACATGATGCGGTGCGAGTCCTCGAACGGCAGGCCGCGGAAGATCACCCCGTAGGTGATCGAGAACATCGTGGTGGTGAGCCCGATCCCCAGCGCCAGCGCAATGATGGAGACCGCCGTATTGCCCGGGGCCTTGAGCAGCATGCGGGCGCTGTACCTGAAGTCCTTCCAGAGCGATTCCATGGGACGCCCCTAGCCGTGCGCGGCCTGCTTCAACTCGAAGCCGGCCTCCTCGAGCTCGTGCAGCGTCCCGCCGTTGCCGTTCTCCTCCTTCACGATCTGGCCGTCGAACAGGTGAATTGCCCGACCGGCGTGGTGCGCGTACCGCGGGTCGTGCGTCACCATGCAGATCGTGGCGCCCTCGCGATGCAGCTCGTCCAGCAGCGCCATCACCGCCTCGCCATTCTTGGAGTCGAGGTTGCCGGTGGGCTCGTCAGCCAGCAGGATGAGCGGCCGCCCCGCGATCGCACGGGCCACGGCCACGCGCTGCTGCTGGCCGCCGGAGAGCTGCGAGGGATAGTGCTTGGCACGGTGGCTCATCTCGACCCGCTCTAGCGCCGCTGCGACCCGCTCGCGCCGCTCCCCCTTGGGGATGTCGCGGTAGGTGAGCGGCAGCTCCACGTTCTCGTTTACCGTGAGATCACCAATCAGGTTGAAGGCCTGGAAGATGAACCCGATCTGCCGGTTGCGGACGTAGGCGCGGTCGCGCCGTGACAGGTTCGACACCGTCTCGCCACTGAGGTAGTAGGTGCCGTCGCTCGGGGTGTCGAGCAAGCCCAAGATGGACAGTAAGGTGCTCTTACCGCATCCCGAGGGCCCGGCGATCGCCACGTACTCGCCCTCCTTGATGTCCAGGTTCACCCCGGCCAGCGCGTGCGTCTCCACCTCATCGGTATAGAAGACCTTGCGCAGGTCCTCGAGCTTGATGAGCGATCCGTTCGTGGTAACCATGTCCGCTCCTTGTCAGCGCAGTCGGATCCGATCTTCGTCGTCCCACTGCGACATGTCCGACAGAATCACCTGGTCTCCCTCCGCCAACCCCTCGAGAATCTCGATGGCGTTGACCGACCCCCGACCCAACCGCACACGCACCCGCTCCGCGTAGTTGCCGTCCCCCGTGAGCCGGAACAGGCCGACCGTGCTGCCCGACTGCCCGAACACCGGCCGCCCCATGTGCAGCACGTTCTCCAGCCGCTCGATCTCGATCGTCCCGTCCACCGAGAGGTCGGGCCTCGCGCCCGGCGGAAGCTCCCCATCTAGCGCCACGTCCACGTTGACCGCACCGCTCTGCACGGCGGGGTCAATGCGGATCACGCGTCCCAGGATGGTGTCCGTGCGAGTGTCGATCAGCGCACGCAGCCCCACCGTGACGTCGCGCGCCTGCACCTCGGGGATGCGCACCACCGCCTTGAGTCGCTCGGGCTGGACCACCTTGGCCAGGGTTTGTCCCGAGAGCACCCACTGCCCTTCCTCCACCGAGATCTCCTGCAGCACCCCGGGCGTGCCGGCCACGACCCGCATCGACGTGATGCGCTCCCTCTGGAATCGGACGATGTTCTCGAGCCGCTCGACCTGGGACTCCTGCACCGAGAGTTGCTCCCCAATCGCGCCCGCCTGGATCTCCAGCCGCCGGCGCTCGATCTCGAGGCGGGTGGCGAGTTCCTCGGCGCGCTCCTTGGCGGTCTGGGCCTCCGACTCCGCCATGAGATTGCGCCGCACCAGCTCGTCGGCCGCGTCGGCATTGCGCTGCGCCTCCAGGTACTGGGCCCGGGTGGACGCCACGACCGCTTCCTGGTTGAGGCGTGCGGTCTCCAGTGAGGTGCGCAGGGTGACGAGCTGGGCCTGTGCGGACGACAGCTGACGCTCCGCCTCGAGCAGCTCCAGCTGAACGTCGGGATTGCTGAGCTCGAGGAGCACGGTGGCGGGCTCGACCCGGACGCCCGGCTCGAGGTGGCGGCGCTCCACGCGGCCGGCGGTCACCGCGGGCACCCAACGGATGTGCTCGGGGACGAGCGTGCCGGGACCGCGCACCTGGCGCAGCATGGTGCCCCGTCGCACGACGTCGACGAACACGGTCGAGCGCTCGACCGACGGAACGGCCGGCTCAATCCCAATCACGGCCAGCGTCACGAACGCGACGGCCATGAAGGCTCCCGCCCCGTAGATGTACTTCTTCTTGCGCTTGCGCGGCGCGCGAGGAATGTCCAAGCCGGTCCCCCCGGATGCAGGTTGGCAGGTCGCGCGCCCACCGCTGGCCCGTGCGCCCCGCCGGTGGTGGCGGTCGCGCGCGTTCCAGCCTGGAACCCGCCAAGGTGTTCTTTCCTACTGGGGCCCTACGCGGGGGGGGTTGGGGGAGTTTCGGGGGAGGGCCCGCGGGAAACGGGAAGCGGGAAGCGTCTGGCTCGTCGCGAGCACGCTTCCCGCTTCCCCCTGCTCGCTTCCCGAGGGGGCTGGTGTGGCGGAGCGGTGCTCCTACCCCGCCACCACCGCCCCGGCCAACACCTCGGCGGAGTGCCCCAGCGCCCACTCCAGGTCGGCCTTCTCGACCACTAGCGGCGGCGCGAAGCGGACGACCTGCTCGTGAGTCTCCTTGGCCAGGATACCGCGCTCCATCAGCGCCTCACAGAACGGCCGCGCCGTGCCGCTCGCGCGCTTGATCTCAACGCCGATCATGAGGCCCCTGCCGCGCACCTCCTTTACGTGCGGCGAGTCGATGGCGCGGAACTCGGCCATGAACCAGTCGCCCAGCTCCCGGGCCCGCTGGGGCAGCTTCTCGTCCACGATCACCTTGAGAGCCGCTCGGGCTACCGCCGCACCCAGCGGGTTGCCGCCGAACGTCGAGCCGTGGTCGCCGGGGGCGAACACATCCATGACCTCGTCACCAGAGAGCATGGCCGAGACCGGGTAGAAGCCCCCGCTCAGCGCCTTGCCCACCACGAGCACGTCCGGCCTCACTTCCTCCCAGTCACAGCAGAACAGCTTTCCGGTGCGCCCCAGCCCGGTCTGGATCTCATCGGCCACGAGCAGGACGTCGTGCTTGCGGCAGATCTCAGCCACGTCGCGCAGGTAACCGTCGGGCGGCACGAGCACCCCACCCTCTCCCTGCAGGGGCTCGAACAGAAAGGCCGCCGTGTGGGGCGTGATCGCTGCCTCCAGCGCCGCGGAGTCGCCGTAGGGGATGATCTTGAACCCCGGCGTCAGCGGGCCGAAGCCCTCGCGATAGGACTCCTCGGTGGAGAACGACACCACCGTGGTGGTGCGTCCGTGGAAGTTGTTCTCGCACACGATGATCTCGGCCCGATCGGCCGGGATCCCCTTCACCCGGTAGCCCCAGCGCCGCACCGCCTTGATCGCCGTCTCCACCGCCTCGGCGCCGGAGTTCATGGGGAGCGCCTTGTCGTAGCCCGCGAGATCGCACAGCTCGCGCAGGAAGGGTCCCATCTGGTCGTTGTGGAACGCCCGCGACGTCAGCGTGAGGCGGTCGATCTGCTGCTTCGCGGCTTGCACGATGGCGGGGTGACGGTGGCCCTGGTTGACCGCGGAATACGCGGCCAGGCAGTCGAGGTACTTCTTCCCCTCGATGTCCCACACCCACGCTCCCTCGCCCCGCGAGAGGATGATGGGAAGCGGGTGGTAATTGTGCGCGCTGTAGCGGTCGACTTCCGCGAGATAGTCGGCGGTGTTCATGGCTGCTCTTTCTGAACGGTTGGCTTACTGGGTGCTTTGCGATCGGGGGAGCTTCTGCTGCTCCCGCTGCTGCTGGATGACCCGCTCGGTGAAGTCGAGGCGTTCCTCCGCATCCACGAAGCGCTCATGGGTGCCGGCGGCGAGCTCCAGCAGGCGCTCCTCGGTCTGCGCCAGCCGGCCATCCATGTCCTCGACCTTGCGGGCGAGATCGGGATCCCCCGAGTGGCTGCTCAGCCGCTTGGCCACTGCCGGGGCGACCTTCGATGCGAAGATGATGAACGCGATGCCGATGAGCAGCTCACCCATGGGTCTATAGAGGCCTCGGTCGATTGCATCCGCAATCTAAAGGGAGGGGTGGCTCGGGAACCACCCGGGGACCGCCGCTGGTTACGTTCCCAGCGCACCTTCCCAACGGAGCGGCCAGATGCGGGGTTTCATCACGTTCATGAAGGGTGTCATGCGAGCGCCGGTGCCGGTCCGGCTGTGGCTGGTAGTCCTCATGGTGGTCAACGGGATCGTCCCGCTGTTGTACCTGGGACGCATCGAGGCGCGAGTCGTGCTCGGCACGTTCCTCGTGGCCGCCATCCTGATGTTCCTGCTGACCGGCCGGTTCGGGTTCACCCGCATTCTGGGGTTGGGCCACTTCCCCTGGTTCGCGCTGATCGCCTACCTGGTTACACGGCTGGGCGAGATCCCGGCAGACGACTTCTTCGGGCTCTGGATCAGGGCCGTGATGGTCCTGAACGGCATCTCGCTCCTGCTCGACGTGGCGGACGTGATGCGCTACGCCCGGGGGGAGCGAGCTCCGATGGTGGAGGGGCTGTAGCGCGGGCGGTCTGCTATTCGGTCTGCGGCTCCTGCAAGTCCGCCAGCACCTCCTCCAGCAGCAAGTTGAACGTCTCGGGGTCCTCCATCATCACGAAGTGCCCCACCCCCTCCATCGTCTTCACCTCGAACGACGGGGCGTGGCGCCGCACCGCAGCGACGCTGGTGGGACTGCGCGCCGAGTTGATCGCGCGGATCGGCGCCTGCACCGATCGGAGGCTCTCCTCGGCGCGTTCGTTCCACCACAGGAATGCGTTGCGGGACACCGGCAGCGCGATCTCGGGCGGCGCCGCCGCCATGCGCGTGACCACCCGATCCACCAGCGCCGCATCGGCATCCTGCGGGAACATCCCCATGCGCACGACCATCTCGGTCGCCTGGACGAAGTTGGCCGCGAGTGGGGCCAGGACCATGTCCACCTGTTGCATGGAGACCTTCTGATCGGGGTTGTGCCACGTCTCGACTCCCACCACCCCGACGAGCCGGTCGGGCATCCGCTGGGCCGCCTCGAGGATCACGAAGCCCCCCACCGAATGGCCGATCAGCACGACCTCCTCGAGCCCGAGTTGCTCCACTACGGCCGCCACATCAGCGCCGAACGACTCGACGGTCCACTCTTCGCGCCCCTCGCCCGACTCGCCGTGGCCGGCGAGGTCGATGGTCACCACCCGGTGGCGCCGCGCGAAGTGGGGGACCTGGGCCTCCCAGAACGTCCGGTCGCCGGCCCAGCCGTGTACGAACACCAGGGCCGGCCCACCGGCTCCGCGGACCGCGTAGCGGATGGGGACGCCATCGCCGGAGATGGCCTCCCCGCTGGGGACCTCCCCCAGGCAGGAGACGGTGAGCAGCAGTACGACGGCGGCGCGGGCAGCGCGGATCATGGCAGCACTCCGTGTTATGGCGCTGGGAAGATGCCAGGGGGGGCCGGTTCGGACAAGCGTGATCCACGGCGCATCCTGGTGGCGGGGGAGCGGCCAGATTCGGGGTGCCGCTCGACGGCGAGCAGTCGAGCGCTGGACCAGAGCCGGAGCTGACCATGCGCGCCAAGCTTATCGTCGTGTTTCTACTCGGGATTGTCGTTGGCATCGCCCTGACCGCCACGCTGTGGCGCCCCGCGTCGGGCGGGCGCTACCTGGAGCCAGCGGAGCGCGACCTGACACCCGAGGAGCTGCAGAACGTCACAGGACTCGTCGGGGTGAGCAACGCCGGCGACCTCTGTGGTGAGCTGTACAATGGGAATCGCGAGCTCAGCGTGACCGAGGTCGAGCTGCGCATCGTCACCTTCGCCGACGGCGACTCCACCGCCCGCAGCTACCGCTACAGTTCACCTGATTCGGCAATAGCGCCGCTCGGGACGCGGGAGTTCTGCGTGGGGCTCCTGCTCGACACAGGCGAGGACTTCGGCTGGGGGCTCGTGGGAGCGAGAGGGCTCGAGGCGTCACCGTAGCTGCATCGGGGGGCGCGCTCCAGCGACACTGTCGCCAACGGCACCGCCGCAGCTCCGGTGACGCGGGTCACGACGCCCGCCCCAAGCGGCCGTTAGGTTGGCGTTATTCGCGGGGGATAGTGCCACCACAGACCACGGGAAATGGGGTTAACACAGCAGGGTGAGGGCGTCGATGAGGAAGCCTCGTCTCGCAGTCCACTCGCGTGATCATGACATCCAGCAGTCGGTGCTGGCACGCGGAGTGCGGCTCCACGGCACGATTCATACCGAGGGTGTCGTCCGCATCGAAGGTCTCGTGGACGGCGACGTGAGAGCCGGCACCGAGGTGCTGGTTGCCCCCGGAGGCCGGATCGAAGGGGACGTGGTCACGCGGCATGCCGTAATCGGGGGTGAGGTGAACGGCCAGGTCCTGGCGGAGAACCTGGTGGAGATCCGCTCCGGTGGCGATGTGCGCGGCAACATCGTGACGCCCCGGATCGCGGTCGAGGAGGGGGGAGCGCTCAACGGGTTGCTGCGTACGGCCCCGCCGCCCGACCTGGACGGCCTGCTACGGCCTCCCGAGCCAAACGACGAGAAGCGCACCAGCAGCCGCACAGACCGCGAGGATCCAGCGATCAAGGTTTTGCGCTCGGCGAGCTAGCGACGCGCTGGCCAGATACTGAAAGCCCCCGTCCCTGAGGACTCTCAGCGGCGGGGGCTCATTGCGCTGGGGCACCTTGCGCGGGGCCGGCGCGGACGCAGCTTCCCCCCGGAAGGACCTCCTTCGATTCGTGGACAACTCACCCGAGGTCAAGACCGATGACGAAACAAGTGTCGTGGCTCGTCGCTTTGTCCCTCGCGGTCTGCGCACCTACATCGGCTGCGCAACAGCCTGATCTGAGCGCGCGCGTCGATTCGGTCTTCGCCGAGTACGATCACACGCGATCACCGGGCTGCGCCTTGGGCGTGATCCGCGAGGGCCGGCTGGTGCTCGCTCGCGGGTACGGCATGGCCAACCTCGAGCACGCCATCGCGCTTGCGCCCACGAGCGTGTTCCGCATCGGATCCACCTCCAAGCAGTTCACGGCTGCCGCGATGGTGCTGCTCCAGCAGGACGGCGCGCTCTCTCTGGAGGACGACATCCGTGAGTATCTGCCGGAGCTGCCGGTGTACGACCGCCCCGTTACAATCCGGCACCTGCTCAATCACACGAGCGGCGTCCGGGACTACCTGACGCTCATGACACTGGCGGGCAAGCGGGGCAATGACTGGTACACCGATGACGATGTGGTAGCGATGCTGGCCCGGCAGCAGGACCTCAACTTCCCCCCGGGAAACGAGTACCTGTACAGCAACTCCGGCTACTTCCTGCTGTCGCAGATCGTGCAGCGCGCGGCGGGCCAATCGCTCAGGGAGTACGCGGAGGCCAGGATCTTCGGCCCCCTCGGCATGACCCACACGCACTTCCACGACGACCACAGCGCTGTCGTACCGCACCGCGCCACGGGCTTCGCGCCAAGCGATCACGGGGGATTCGACATCTCGATGACGACCCTCGACATGGTGGGGGACGGTGGAGTATTCACCAGCGTTGAGGACCTCGTGCGGTGGGATCAGAACTTCTACGAGCCGACCGTGGGCGGACCGGAGTTCCTCGATGCAATGCTCACGCGCGCCATCCTGGTGTCGGGCGACACGTTGGATTACGCGCTGGGGTTGAGGCACGGCTTGTATCGCGGGCTGGCCACGGTGAGTCACGGAGGTGCATTCGTCGGGTTCAGGGCACAGATGATCCGGTTCCCCACGGAGAGGTTCACGGTGATCTGCCTGTGCAATGTCAGTACGGTGAATCCCACGCGTCTCGCCCGGCGGGTTGCCGACATCTACCTGGCAGATCGCCTCGAGCCCGCCGACACGGCAGCCCAGAGTGAGGAGCAAGCAGGCGCGGAGCAACCCGAGCCGCGTGCCCCCTCGGAAGCCGAGCGACGCCGCTTTGCGGGCGACTACTACAGTGAAGAGCTCGACGTCGTCTATCGCATCCACGCCGCAGACGATTCGCTGATGTTGCGGGTGGGGAACTTCCTGGACGGCGCGCTGCTGGTTCAGAGCGACGACGTGTTGCGCCGGGGGCGCCTCGGCCTGCGGTTCCAGGGGAGCGGCGACCGGGTAACCGGCTTCCTGCTCGATGCCGGTCGGGTGAAGAACCTCCGATTCGTCAGGCAGTAGCCGGTGGGATGTGCCGCGGGTTCCGTAGGCCCGCGGCCAAACGTCAATCTCCGCCGGTAGCCTCTAGCAGCCCTTCGACGAGCCGCTCCAGGTGCTGGAAGGCCGCGTGGATCTCACCCGGCACCACGCGGACCGGCGGAGGGCAGCGGAATAGCCGGTTGCGGTAGGCGGCGAGCAACAGCAGCTGGGCCTGGTCCTCCCCCGACAGGGTGACTCCGACGGCCTCTTGGGCGGTGACGCGTGACCGGCGACACGAGAACCGCCGGTCTTCCCAGCCCCGATGCATGCCGGGACTCACGCACTCTAGCTCCTCGCCACTCAACAGATCGATGACGTCGGTGAACTGCAGCACGTTGGGGACATGAATGCCGTCCCGCTGGGGTTCCACCTCGGGCGTCGGCATGTTGAGCTGCAGTCCAATGGTCGCCGGAAAGCGGTCCTTGACGGGTTGTAGCAGCTGGATCACCAGAATCTCGGCAGCGTGGAGCCCGAGATCGAGGGACTCACACAGCGACACCAGATCCTCTGCAGCGGCTGCGTGTGCCTTCAGGGCGCCGCTCCAGAGACGCCGGGCCTCGTCCTCGGGTCCGAGCTCGATGACATCGCCCAGCTTGGTCATGTCACTTTTCCTCACTCATCGGGCCTTCGCCCAGCGCGCTCTCGAACTCCTCCCGCTCTGTGACCGCTACGTGGCACTGGCGGCAGCGCCAGCGCTCCGGGTGGGTGGTGCGGATCTCCTCGCGCGTGCCGGGGCCGTCGTGGCAGGCAATGCAGTTCTCCCGCATGACGACGCGGTGCGGGATCGTGGGCGGCGCGCCGGGAGTTGCCCGGCCTCCGGGACGCAGATCCTGAGCCAGGCCGAGAAAATCACTCTCCACGAACAGCCCCTCGTCGCTGGCCAACACGTGGCACTGGCGGCACCGCGTCGTGCCACCGGCCTGCCAGGCTCCCTCGTGGGGCGAGGCCGGAGCGAAGCCCACACCGGCCACCGACCGCCCGCGCACGTTGTGGCACGCGTCGCACCTCATGCCGAAGGCATCGTGCGGGATCGTCGGTGGAGCGCCGTCGTACGCCCGCCGAGCGGCGCGCACCTCGGCGGCTGACTTCACCGCCCCTTCCCGCCCCGGCACGGGAACCGTGTCGCCAGCGCAGGCCCAGGCCAGCACCGCGAGGGCGGCTCCGGCCGGCGTCCAGCGCATCAGACGCGCTCGATGCGGACCGCACATTTCTTGAAGTCCGGCTCCTTGCTGATGTTATCCATGGCGTCGAGCGTCAGGGTGTTGGCGAGCCGGCTCTCGTCGAAGAACGGGATGAAGACGGAGCCCTGCGGGGGCTTGCCCCGTCCGTCCACCTTGGCCGGTAGCTCGAGACTCCCGCGCCGGCTCACCACGCGCACCATCTCTCCGGGGCCGATGCTCAGCCGCTGGGCGTCGGCGCGGTTGAGCTCCACGTAGCCCTCCGTGACTGCCTGGTGCAGCTGCTTGACCCGCCGGGTCATCGAGCCGGTGTGCCAGTGTTCCAGCACCCGGCCGGTGCACAGCCAGAAGGGGTATTCCTCGTCGGGCGATTCCGCCGGCGGGTGCCACGGCCGCAGCCAGAACGCTGCCTTCTCGCCGTAGCCCTTGGCCTTGTAGAAGTGCACGCCCCGGTCCTTCTGCACGTACGGGTCGTACCCGGCTGCGTAGCGGTAGCGTGTTTCCACACCGTCCACCACGGGCCACAGCAGGCCGCGCGTCTGCTTGAGCTGCTCGTATGAGGCGACGTCCTTGCCGAGGCCGAGGGTGAAGCGTCGGTACTCCTCGTACATCGGCTCGTGCCAGTCATCGTCCGGCCACGGGAACAGGTGCTCCATGCCCATGCGCTTGGCCACCTGGATGATCTGCCAGGCATCCTCGGTGGCCTCGCCGGGCGGATCAACCGCCTTCTCCCAGTGCTGCGTGCGGCGCTCCGAGTTGCCGAACACCCCCTCGCGCTCCACCCACGCCGCCGACGGCAGCACCAGATCGGCCACCTCGGTGGTGGGCGTGGGATAGATGTCGCTCACCACCAGGAAGCGGCCGTCTCCGGGCTCGCGCTGGATGCGGTTCAGGTTGGGGATGCTGACCCACGGGTTCGTGGTCTGCGTCCACATCACCTTCACGTCGCCCCGCATGAACGCCCGGAACATGTCCATCGTGTGGTATCCGGGCCGCTCGGGGATGGTGCCGGCCGGCAGACCCCAGATCTCCTCTGCCTTCGCCCGGTGCTCGGCGTTCATCACCACCATGTCGGCGGGGAGCCGGTGTGCCAGCGTGCCCACCTCCCGTACCGTACCGCAGGCCGATGGCTGGCCGGTGAGGCTGAACGGGTTGGCGCCGGGCCGGCTGATCTTGCCGGTGATCAGGTGCAGGTCGGTGATCAGGTTGTTCATCCAGGTGCCGCGGGTGTGCTGGTTCACGCCCATGCACCACAGGCTCACCGTGCCGCGGCCAGGGTCGCCGTAGATATCGGCCAGCGCATGGATCTGCTGCACCGGGACCCCGGAGATCTCGCTCACCCGCTCCGGGGTGTAATCGGCGAGGAACCGCTCCAGCTCGGCCAGCGAGGAGTCCCGCCCCTGGTCGCGGAAGAGGTACCGCTCGGCGGGCCCGGCCGACGGATCGGCTGCCAGGCCGTCCTCGCCCCAGCATCCATAGCCGATGCGAGCCAGGTCCTCGATACCGCGCTTGAAGATCACGTTCTCCCGCACGAAGGCTTGGGTCACTTTGCCGTCGCGCAGCAGCAGGTGGAGTATCCCGTTGGCCAGGGCCAGGTCGCTGTTCGGCGCGAACTCCACGTACATGTCCGCGTAGTCAGTGCTCGGCGTGCGGCGAGTCGCGATGTCGATGATGCGCACGCCCGGGTTGTCGCGCTTGTTCGCCAGGATGCGCGAGAACAGGACCGGGTGCATCTCCGCCATGTTGTTGCCCCAGAGGACGAAGTCGTCGCCGGCCTCGAAGTCCTCGTAGCAGCCCATCGGCTCGTCGCTCTGGAACTGCGTCATGAACCCGGTGACGGCCGAGGCCATGCAGAGCCGGGCGTTGGGCTCTACGTTGTTGCTGCCGAGACCACCGCGGAACCACTTGGTGGCCGCGTACCCGTCGAACACGGTCCACTGGCCGGAGCCGTAGATGGCGACCGACTCGGGGCCGCTCTGGTCGAGCGCCTCCTGATACTTAGCGGCAATCAGGTCCAGCGCCTCGTCCCAGGATATCCGCCGCCAGCGCCTGCCATCGCGCAGCATGGGGTGCTCGAGCCGGTCCTCGCCGTACAGCATCCCCGGGAGGTGATAGCCCTTCACGCACAGCAGGCCACGGTTCACAGGGCTCTTCACGTCGCCGCGCACCGCCATCACACGGCCGTCCTTCACGCCCACCTCGACACCGCAGCCGGTGCCGCAGTAGCGGCAGGGAGCCTTGGTCCACTTCAGATCGGCGTCCGCCAGCGCGCCCCCATCGTCTCCGCGGCGCAGTGCCTCGTCGCGGTCGGCGCAGGAGAACGCCGCGATCCCGGCCGTGGTCGCACCGAGGGTCTTTAGGAAGTATCTCCGTCTCATGACGTCTCTTCCTTACGCTCAGTTCTGCTGTCCGCGCCCGTAGCGGCGCTCCATCTCCTGGCGGATCCGCGCGGCCTGCGCCTCGGCTCCCTCCTCGAACCACAGGTGCTCGGGGCGGGACAGGATCTGGTCGATGACCGCGCTCACCGCCCGGGCCTGGGTTCTCCGGCCCTCTGCTCTCGCATGGTCCACCATCTCACGCGCCTGCGGGATGAGCTCCATGTAGAACCGCTCGGCGACCTCGTACATGCCGTGCCAGTGCGTGTAGTCCGGGGCCATCATCGAGGCGCCGTGTCGCGCCCGCCGGCCCTCGTGGTGCCACAGGTAGAACCACGTCCACTCGATCTCCTCGTCGAAGTTCGTGGGCGTGCGCAGCCCGTTGGACACCAGGGCGCCCATGATCGCCAATCCCGGCTTGGCGAACTTCTCGTTGTACAGGATCACCAGGTCGTCGTACTGCCGGTAGAACGAGTTGACGTAGTCGTCGGTGTGGCAGTGCGAGCACACCTCCTTCATCCGGTCCCGCTTCTGCTCGGCGGTGTCGTGGATCAGGTCGCGGCGTGTCTCGGGGTCGGTCTCGGTCACGATGTTGTGGTTGATGTCCGTGTCCATCACCAGGCTCACTACCGGGCGGTTGGTCCACGAGATGCGCTCGCCCGGGTCGTGCGTGATTCGGCCATTGTTCCGGATGTTGCCGGACATATGGCAGGTGGCGCACGTCGGAGCCGCGGCGTAGTCCACACCCAGCACCCAATCCGTCGCATCCAGGTTCAGGTCGCCCTTCAGGTCCCGGTACGCGATGCCGTGCTTGGACTCCTCGTAGATCTCCTTCTGGGGGTGGTCCGGCCCGAGGTGGCACTTGCCGCAGTTCTCCGGCTGCCGCGCACGCCGCGGCGAGAAGTCGTGCCGGCTGTGGCACGCCGTGCACGAGCCGCGCGAGCCGTCCAGGTTCAGGCGACCGATACCCGTGTTGGGCCACGTGCCGGCGTGCAGCAGCGGCCGGCCGTTCTCGTTGCGCATGATGCGGCCCACCGCGTCGAGATTGGTCGGGCGCCCCTCCGCGTCCGGCTGCAGGTCGTCCACCGTGAGCCTGCCGCCATCGGTGGCCTGCAGCGCCACCTTCGAGCCGTGGCACTGTTGGCACCCAGAGAAGGCGCTCGCGAAGCCGTTCACCACCTGCACCACCTTACCCGGCGTCGGCGAGTGCGGGTCGAACGCCATCCGTGCCCCCTCTACCGTCTCCGCCAGGAAGTTGTCCAGCGAGGCGAGGATGTTCCCACCCGCCGCGTGGTGGCTCTGCGCAAACTCCGCGGCCTCGTGGTCATGACAGCGCGCACAGTCGCGTGGCGTGACCACCGTCGCGATCTGCTCCCCGTGATGCAGATAGCTGTCCGCGTCCTCGAGCGCGGCCTGGTGGCACTCCACGCATCCCACGCCCTTCTCGGCGTGCGTGCTGCCATCCCAGTGCGCGATGATCCCGGGGTTCTCCTCGGCGTGGCAGTTCACGCACTCCCGCGACCCGGCGGGGACCGAGATCCGGGGAGCCCTGAGCCCGGCCTCCTCCGCCTTGCGCGCCGTCTCCATCCACTGAACGAGGATCAGGGAGAGCAGGAAGAGGCCGCCGAGTGCGGCGATGACAATGCGTTTGGTCTCGAGGGTCATGGATGGCCTCTATACGTACGATCTCGTTTCTCGCGCCGTCGCCGTTGCTCCGTCTCTCCAACTAGTGCTTGACCAGCGCCTCCCACACCGTCATGCCAACAATCATCAGGACGCCGAGAACACCCACCCACACGCTGGCCTCCTGGAACTTCGTGTGCTTACGGATCCACGCGTCGATGAACGGCCAGCCGAACATCACGAACACGATGAATCCGATACTCACGACGGCCGCCGTGCCGCTGAACAGCTTGAGCCAGCGGAACGCTACGTAGAAGAACCACTCTGGCTTGATCACCTCTGGGGTCTGCAGCGGATTCGCCGGCGGACCCAGGGCGGCAGGGAAGATCGTCGCCAGGGCGCTGAGCAGGATCATCAGGACCAGCCCGATGATCAGCTCGGTGTAGAGATGATCCGGGAAGAAGTTGAACGTCTTCGGCGTGCCGGTCTCCTCGTCCTTGAAGCGGAACTCCGTCACCCCCTGGAGGCGGATCACAGTGATGTGCACGGCAATGAGCAGCACGATCGTCACTGGCAGGATGGCGGCGTGCAGCACGAAGAAGCGCGACAGGGTGGCCTGATTGTAGCTGTCGCCCGCCAGCATCATCCGCTTCAGGAAGCCGCCGACCACCGGCACCGTGTCGGTGATGTTGGCCCCCACGGTCGCGCCCCAGAAGCTCAGCTGCTCGTACACCAGGCTGTAGCCGGTGAAGCCGGTCAGCAGGGTGCAGAACAGCAGGCACATCCCCACCAGCCAGTTGATCTCGCGCGGCTTGCGGTACGCGCCGGTGAAGAACACGCGGATCTGGTGCAGGATCACCGCCACGATCATCAGCGTCGCGCCCCACTTGTGCACGCTGCGTATGTACCAGCCGAACGCCACGTCGCTGGTGATGTACTCCACCGACCCGTAGGCGGTCGCCGGGGACGCCTCGTAGTAGAAGGCCAGCAGGATCCCGGTGAAGATCTGGACGATGAACAGGTAGGCCGGTGTGCCCCCGAGCGCGAACCACCAGCGCTTCAGGTGGTAGGGGACCGGCTCGTTGGTGAGCTCCCTGAACTGCCGGCCCGAGACCGGCAACCGCTCACCGAGCCAGCGGCTAACGACTCCCATGGGCCTCACCCACTTCAGACGTTGGCACCGGGGCCTCTCCCTCGCGCGCGGCCGGCAAGACAGGGATCATGCCCCGGCCCGCTGATGCACTCCTCGCGTGTGATCACCCCGCCCTGCTGCTGCGCTGCAGCGAAGCGGGGCGGCGGGACGGCGATGTGCAGGATCCCGGCCTCCACCTTGAGGTCGTAACGTGGCAGCCATTGGCCTGCATCACCCGGCGGCCCCGCGATCGCCCTCCCCGAGGGATCGAACACGCCATTGTGACAGGGGCAGAAAAACCGGTTGTTCTGTTGCTCCCAGCGCACCTGGCAGCCGAGGTGCGGACACGTGCTGGACAGTGCGATGAAGTCTTCGGCATCGCCGTTGCGGGCCCGCCGCGTGATGTTGATGGTCTCGCCGGAGGGTCCCCGGTACCGAATGGCCTCGCCCACCTTGATCCCAGCAACCTCGGTCACGAACTGCCACATGACCTCGTCGGGTCTCGCGGGATAGAGGAACCGCCCGGCTACGGCGAGCAGGCCCCCGTACCCCCCCACCAGGCCCGCGGCCATCGCCGCGCGAGAGGCGTTCTTGAGGAAGCCGCGCCGGTCGGCGCCTTTAGAAGGGGGTGCGGTCCCGCGCTGCACTTCGTCCGCCATCTCAATCTTCCCGAATCGTTGGGTCGCAATCCGCGACTCTCGCTAACTAATCTTCGCGGGCGCCCACCGCTCCACAATCCCCCGCAGCCCCTACTGCGCGCTTCTTTGGGACCGCACGCGCTGCTAGCTTTGCACCGTTGCGGGACGTCGCCCGCGGGAGGTGCGGAATGTCAGACTACTCGCGTCGCAATCGCGCACCGGCCGTGCTCGCGGCCGCGTGTCTCCTCCTGCTTACCTCTGCCGACTCGCTCTCCGCGCAGGACGCCGGGGAGTTCCCCAAGTTCCGCTTCGACGGCCAGTTTCGCCTGCGCGGCGAAGCAGACGGCCGCACGGTGGGCGTGGATCCCGACTTCGCGACCCTCTCACGGATTCGAGTAGGCGTGAGGGCGAGCCTGCTGGACTGGATCGACGTCTATGCCCAGGTGCAGGATGCCCGCGCCTGGGGCTCGGAGCAGAACACGCTGATCGACGCCAGCGCCGATCTGTTCGACCTGCACCAGGGCTACGCCGACCTCGGTAGGAAGGCGACATTCACCGCCCGGTTGGGGCGGCAGGAGATGCCGCTCGCCGACGAGCGGCTGGTCGGGGCCGTCGGCTGGAGCAACACGGGGCGGTCGTTCGACGGCGTGCGCGTGTCCGGCAAAGACGGGTCCATCGAGTGGACGGCCTTCGTGATGAACGTGTTCGAGCGGGATTCGCTGTTGGCGGTCGGCCTCGATCCCCAGCTGAACCAGGGTGAGTTCGACGACGGGTGGCTCATCGGCGGCTTCGCCTCGGGGAAGTACGGTGACCTGACCACGGAGGTGACGGCTCTGTTCGACCGCAAGGCGGTGACGGAAGAGTCCTACACGGTGAACCTGCGCCTGCACGGACGCTTCGGGTCCGCACTGTATGAGGCGGCCGCGGCCTATCAGTTCGGGCCGGACCGCAGCGCCTGGTTTGCCAGCGCCAAGGCCGGCGTCGCGGTCGGCCGCGGCACCGTGGCAGCGCAGATAGACTACCTGTCGGGCGACGACGATCCTACCGACGAGCGGACGAAGGCGTTCACCACGCTGTACGCCACGAACCACAAGTTCTACGGCTACATGGACTACTTCCTGGCAATCCCGGCCCAGCTCGATCAGCGCGGGCTAGTGGATGCCATGCTCCGCGGCACCCTGACCACTTCGGCTAGCACAGTGGTTCGCCTCGACCTGCACCGTCTCCTGGTGGCGGAGGATCGGGGCGGCGACCAGGCCCTGGGCACGGAGCTCGACTTGGTGGGCCGCTGGCGCTTCGCTGCGCCAGGCAATCTGGAGCTGGGCATCGGCGCCTTCGTACCGGAAGAGCTCATCACGACCCTGCTTCCGGCATTCTCGAGCGGAGACGACGTGACCTGGTGGGGCTACGCACAGTTCGTGCTCAACTGGCCGTGACGCGGAGCATCGCGACAGCACCAAGCCCCGCAGGGTGTGGCACCTTGCGGGGCTTGTCTTTCACAGTGGGCGGTGGCGGATTCGAACCGCCGACCTCCGGTATGTGAGACCGGCGCTCTAACCAACTGAGCTAACCACCC
>JABAOF010040834.1_pt1 | contig 17597 bp, 13 predicted proteins | sample 7062171 | NCBI WGS metagenome assembly JABAOF01 (sample SAMN14538628, study PRJNA623070) | marine sediment metagenome | biome: marine biome [ENVO:00000428]; feature: marine pelagic biome [ENVO:01000023]; material: deep marine sediment [ENVO:00002113] | place: India: Gulf of Khambhat ...
TGAGATCGCCGTAGTCGAGCTCGAGCGGCACCTTGAGCCCGTTGCGGGCGATGGCGTTGGTGAGCGTGGACGGCACGTCGAGGTTCAGCGTGTCCCCGAACTCGTAGGGCTTGGAGATCGCCTCGGCCTCGACGCCGGTCGCCAGGTGCGAGGTCTCGTGCGCCCCGAAGCTCGACTTCCCGACGCTGCCGAGCAGGTGCCTGAGCGCGCGGTACCCCAGGAAATCGAGCGCCTTGTCGGTGAGGTTGAACTCCACGGTCTGCGCCGCCGACTGCGCCTGGCCGCCGGGGCCGAACACCTGCTCGTGCGTGCCCGGCACCTGGGGCTGCTCGGAGACGTTGAGGTAGCCCTGCTCGATGAGCTTCTGCACCACCTGGTCGATCAGGTCGGCCAGCTGCTGTTGGATCTCGGCGTCACGCTGCTCGTCGCCGGTGGACTCGCCGCGCAGCACCTGGAGCATCTCCTGGGTGAGCTTCCCCGAGTCCATGAGGGCCTGCACGATCGCCTGCTTGAGCCCCTCCAGCGAGCGGTCGCCCTCCGCCTCGTCGCCGAACGAGCCCCAGTACGGATGGTCGAACGGCCCCCCGGCGAACCCCGACTGCAGCAGGTAGTCGCTCAGCCGGTCCAGCAGCTCCTCGAGGTTGACCGCGTCGAGGAGCTGAGGGATGTATTTCGAGTAGGTGGTGTAGCGCATGCGTCTCCGTCGTTACCCTTCCTCATATTAAACTGAATCCCGCACAAAGTTCTCGCAATGAACGCGGCAGCCCCCGACCGGCCTGACATCCGCGCGCCCGCGCGCCGCCGTGTGTTCGGCGCCCTCAGGCACCGCAACTTCCGGCTCTTCTTCGCCGGGATGGTGGTGTCGTTCCTGGGGCTCTGGATGCACCGGGTGGCCCAGTCGTGGCTGGTGCTGGAGCTCACCGACTCCGCCTTCTACGTGGGCTTGGTGGATGCGCTGGGCTGGCTGCCGGTGCTGTTCTTCTCGCTGTATGCCGGCGCCCTGGCTGATCGGGTGCCCAAGCGGCGCATGCTGTTGATCACTCAGGTCGCCGCGACCCTGTTCGCCCTCGCGCTCGCGGCCTTCGTGCTGGCCGGGCAGGTCACGATCTGGCACGTAGTCGTGCTGGCGGCGCTGCTGGGTACGGCGTTCGCGTTCGATATCCCGGCGCGGCAGTCGTTCGTAGCCGAGATGGTGGGGCGGGAGGACCTCACCAATGCAGTGGCCCTCAACGCGTCGGCCTTCAACGGCACTCGCGTAGTGGGCCCGGCCATCGCCGGTGTACTCATCGCGGCGGTGGGCGTCGGTGTCTGCTTCCTGATCAACGGGCTGAGCTACCTGCCGGTGGTCGCAGCGCTGCTCGTGATGCGCGTGCCGCCCCAGCGGCAGACGGCGGGGCGGGCGTCCGCCTGGGCCGACATCCGGGAGGGTCTGCGGTACATCCTCTCCGAGGGCCGCATCCGCGCGCTCATCGTGAACATCGCCGTCGTGAGCATCTTCGGCCTGCCGGTGCTGGTGCTGATGCCGGTGGTGGCGCGGGACGTGCTGGGCCTCGGCGCCGTGGAGTTCGGGTGGATGATGTCGGCGGTGGGCGTCGGCGCAGTGATCGGTGCGCTGAGCCTCGCCGTGATCGGGCACCGGTTGCCGCGGGGCAGGGTGTTGAGCCTCGCCTCGTTCGTCTACGGCGTGCTCATCGTGCTGTTCGCGCTGACGCGGTCTCTGCCGCTGGTGTTGGGCCTGCTCACGCTGCTGGGCTGCGCCATCATCACCACGGCGGCGCTCACGAACACGCTGCTGCAGACGATCGCGCCGGACGAGCTGCGGGGCCGCGTGATCTCCCTCTACGCCCTGGCGTTCGTCGGTATCAGCCCGTTTGGTGCCCTGCTCGCCGGCTGGGTGGCAGAGCGCTACAGCACGCCCGCGGCGCTGGTGATCGGGGGGTCGGTCTGTGCGGTCGGGACTGCGGTGGGCCTGCTGCGCTCCAGCGCGATCGCCCAGACGCGGTAGCTCGAGGTCAGACCCAACCTCGCGCCTTCGCGGCTGCCACGATCAAGTCCGCGCACTGCTCGTAGCCGAAGACCGCCGTATTGAGCGTGATGTGGTAGTTGTTGGGGTCCTCCCACTGGCGGTGATAGTAGGTCTTCACGTAGCGCCGCCGGCCTTCGTCGGTCTTGTCGACGCAGTCCTCCGCTTCCTTGTCGCTCACGCCGAGACGCTCCGCCGCTGCCCGGATGCGTACGTCGCGGGGCGCCACGATGTAGACGTGGAGCGTGTCCTCGTGCCGGGCCAGGTGCGCCTGGGCGCCCCGCCCGACCATGATGAGCCGCTTCTCTGCCTGCACGGCCTGATTGATCACCGCCTCGGTCGCTCGCACGAGATCGGCCTCGCTGCTGAACTGGGGCTCGGGCGGCTCGCCGGTGGCGACGAACACCTCCGGCGACGAGATCGCCAATGCGCGGGCCAGGCGCTCGGCCAAGCCGGGCACCCGCTCCTCCCGTTCCTCGACCTCCCTGCGGGAGATGCCGGCCTGCCGTGCGACCCGGTCGAGGAACTCGTTGTCCACCAGCGTCCAGCCCAGGCGCTCGGCGACGAGCCTGGCGATGTTGGACCCGCCTGAGGCGTACTGCCGCGAGACGGTGATGACGGGCATCGGTCAGAAGGGTGAGTCGGGGCCGCCGTGCCCCGTCCCGAACTGCGGCCGCTCGGGGCGCGCCCGGGCGTAGCCCAACTCGTCGGTGCGCGAGATGCGGCGGTGGGCCACCAGCCCCTCGAGCACGAGCTCGCACGCGGCAACCATGGTCGCCGGGTCCTTCCGCGGCGCGAGCCCGGTCAGGTCGATCACGTCCAGCAGCCCCGGGATGGTGGAGAAGCCCTTGAGGCACACGTCGGAGCGCTCGTTGGGCGAGATCTTGAGCGCGCCGCCCTGATCGAACCACTCCACGATGCCGTCACAGTCCGCGCCGCCGAGCCGGGCGTCGAACGTGCCGCCGGCCGCCCGGCGCACGAGGTCCAGGGCGATGGTCTCGGCACCCTGCAGCTCGCCCTCGTACTCCAGCTCGATCTTGCCGGTGATGGCGGGGAGCGCGCCGTACACGTCGCTCAGTCGCGGCACCACCTGCTTCTCCTTGAGCAGGATCGATCGCTGCTCGGCGCTGGAGAGCACGTTCTCCAGCACGCTGATGGGGAGCCGCTGGCTCACGCCGGAGCGCCTGTCGATGCGCTTGTCCTCCCGTGCCTCGAAGGCGACGCGCTCCACGACGTCCCGGATGAAATCCGGCACGTTCGTCGCCCGGCCGTCGCGCTCGAGCCAGGCCTCCTGCTGGGTGATCTCCATCCCGTGCTCGACGGTGGGCGGGTAATGAGTGAGGATCTCGCTCCCGATCCGGTCCTTGAGCGGCGTGATGATCTTGCCGCGGGCGGTGTAGTCCTCGGGGTTCGCCGTGAAGACCAGGAGCACGTCGAGGGCCAGTCGGATGGGGTAGCCCTTAATCTGGACGTCGCCCTCCTGCATGATGTTGAACAGGCCCACCTGGATCTTGCCCGCCAGATCGGGCAGCTCGTTGATGGCGAAGATGCCGCGGTTGCTGCGCGGCAGGAGCCCGTAGTGAATGGTGAGCTCGTCCGACAGCACGTGCCCACCGCGCGCCGCCTTGATGGGGTCCACGTCGCCGATGATGTCGGCAATCGTCACATCGGGCGTCGCCAGCTTCTCCACGTAGCGCCGGTGCCGCGGGATCCACTCGATCGGCGCCCGGTCGCCCTGCTCCTCGATGAGCTGCCGGCCGAACTTCGAGATGGGATGGAACGGGTTGTCGTTCACCTCGCTGCCGGCGAGGATCGGGATCTCCTCGTCGAGCAGGGTGGCCAGCTGGCGGAGGATGCGGCTCTTCGCCTGTCCTCGGAGACCCAGCAGGATGAGGTTGTGGCGGGCGAGGACCGCGTTGATCACCTGGGGGACGACGGTATCCTCGTAGCCGACGATGCCGGGGAAGATCTCCTGACCGGCCTCCAGCATGCAGATGAGGTTGTGCCGCATCTCGTCCTTTACGGACCGGAGATGCATGCGGGGCTCGGACCATTCGGTCTGCTTGAGCTCGCCTAGTGTCGTGGGAGGTGTCATGCCTAAGGTATACCCTGACTGCGCCGCAGGGTCACGTCCAGGAGCCGCACCGCCGCCACGCCCCACGCCGAGATCCCGAACGCCACCCCGCCGGGCACGGTCGAGGTCTCCTCGAGGTCGCGCTCCAGGAAGTCCACCTTGCGGCCCGACCCGAAGCTGAGCACGCCTCCGCCGAGGGACACGAAGCGGCTCGCTCCCAGCAGCTCCTGCACGTAGACGATGACCCCGCGCCCGTCGTCGGCGGGCTTGAGGCCCACGATCGCCACACCAGGCTGGTCCACCACGATGAGGGCTCCGTGGCGCGGCAGGCCACCCCTGGGCTGCCGCTCCACCGGGGCGGTGATGAGCGGCTCCGCTCCCCAGCCGAAGCGTGCCGCCAGCGTAGGCTCGACCGGGTCGCTGGTGACGGAGATGCGGTAGCGCGCCCGCCCTCGCGGGCCGTGCGCCAGGACGGTACCGTCCCGCATTACCGAGACGAACGGCGCGTCGAGGCCACGGAACAACGCGGCGCCCCGCCGCGAGGTGACCGCGAGCCAGCGGAGGTGAGCCACGCGATACACGGGGGCGATCGACTCCTCGTGCCCCGCCGGCACCTCCCACGAGGCGCGCGCGTCCGGCAGGTCGAACGCGAACAGATACTCCATCGCCCGCTCGCCCACCGCCACCGCGTCGTTGGTGACGTCGATCCAGGGCAGTGCGCCGTACAGGGTCACCGTGGTGCGTAGCTCGCCGCGCGCGGGGGACCAGCGCCGCACGTGGAGCCTGCTGCCCACGCCGGGGATCGTCTCTCGGGAGAGCCCCTCTACGATGGCGCCGGGGACCGCGTTCAGGCCCTCACTCTGGCCGCGCACCCACTCGACGCCGTCGGCCACGGTCACGAGGGATGCAATCGCCCCCGAGCGGGAATCCAGCACCAGACGCAGGTGTTCTCCCTCGAGGGTCACGGAGGCGGCCGGCGCTCCGGGCGCGAGCCGCTCGGTCGACGGGGCGTCCCGTTGCTGGTCCACGATGAACGCGTAGCCGAGCTCCGGCAGGTCTGTCACCACGTGATGCGATCTGTCGGGGAACACGGCCACGTCGGTTCTCAGGAACGGTGACGGATTGAACACCAGGGTGCCGGGTAGTGTGGTCGGGATCTCGGTCGCCAGCGTGCCCAGAGCCGCGGTAGGATCGTCGCTGGCTGCGCCCGGAGGGTAGCCCACCAGCCCGGCGAGTGACCGAATTGCCCCTGCGGCGAGTCGGGCCCGCCCCTGTGCGCGCCTCGTCGCCACTGCGGCGAGGGCCGCGGCGTCGGGCAGCGCGTCGTGCGCGTGGTGGCTGTGCTCCGCCACCGGGATGCTCGCGCGGCGGCGGCGGCCGATCGCCGCGGCCAGCTCCTCGCCTGGCCCGATGACGATGCGTGGGTACGCGAACCGCTGGTTCCACTCCCGCACCGCGGCGAGCATGGCAGGTTGCGTGTCGTCGGGCTCGGTGTTCACCACGAACGCCAGGGCTTCTTCCTCCGCACCTGCCGTCCGGGGGAGGAGGATAGGGGTGGTCGTCAGCCAGCGCTCCACCCTGCGCGTCATCTCGTCCTGGGAGCTCGCGAACCCGAGGTCCAGGGGATGTCCCCGCGGGGGGATCGCCGCCGCGAGCAGGCGCGATCCGTCGGGCGCCTCACACCACTCGAGTGGTGGCTCGCCGTGCCACGGGTGCAGCGCGTACCGAATGCCGGAGCCGGTGAGCGCGAGCAACACGTTCTGTGGCAGCGCTGAGGGCGACGTGCTCACGGCCGCGATGCTGGCCGGGATGCCGTAGCGCTGCTCCACGCGCCGTGCGTCGCGCACCATGCGGAGAAACTGCACGTGATCGCTCACGTCGAGCGTCGGATCCGCGGGGAGGGGGTTGGCGGTAACGCCAGAGGCTTCGTAGATCTGCAGCTGCGCCGCCCGGCGGAGGGGCGGCAGGCGCTCCAGCTCCCGCTCCAGTCGACCCGGGTCGACCACGGTGATCCAGAAGAGCGTCCAGCGGCGTTGCGGACGCAGCTGATGGTCCGAGCGGACGACCCCGCGCACCCCGGGGTACTCCAGCTCACTGTGCACCGTCGTCTGCCGCTCGAGCGGGAGCCACAGCTCGCCGTACAACCCCTCGCCCGAGCGGATCACGCCGGCCGTGCCGAGCAGGCGTCGGCGGCGGTCGTACACCCGAAGCCGGCCGGCCACGGCGTCCACCCCCGTCACGAAGAAGCGCACCAGGATCAGGCGGCCGTCGGGGTTGGCGCGAAACACCGTGGGCTCGGCACGCACCCGCGGCGCGGAGGCCGCCGCGCCGCGCACGGCCGGCGGCCCCAACGCGCCCGCGAGTGCCGCGGAGAGAGTGGTGAGAAAGCTGCGCCGGTCGGTCACGTCGTCATCGCCGCCTTTGGACACGGGAGCGGGGCCCGGTGGCCACGGCGAGCCCGGCGGTTGACCGGGCGCCACGCCACCTTCCTAACTTATGGTGGGACGGCGGAGACGACTGCCGCGACCGGGGGGATGCTCTCATGCTTCGAATCGTCGCGCTGCTCGCGCTGTTGGTGATCGTCGCCTGCTCCGGCCGGGAGGACGCACCGCAAGAAGGCGTTGGGGAGGCGGCTCCGGCCGACACGGTGGTAGCCGACACGGCCCAGGTCGATACCATCATGGCGAGGGACACCGCCAGCGTGCCATAGTCGGCGCCGGGGATCGCACTTGGGCGGGGCAGGTCAATCGTGGGAGGAGAATCGGCCGGGGCGCGGGGGGGGTCAGTCGCTCGCCGGCTCCAACGTGAAGAACTGGGCGAGCGGCTCCTGGTAGCCCACGGGCACGTACTCGCCGCTCGCCGGCTGTAGCTCGTAGCTCCCCTCGTAGTCACCGCGTGCGACGCGCTCCAGCATCTCCACGAGTCGGTCCACGTCCGCGGTGTTGCTGTAGCACCCGAAGCTCGCCCGCACCATGCCGGGCATGTTCCGCTTGTCGCCGCTCAGCACGCGGTCCTTCCAGCTCTCCAGGGCAGCCTGGGGGAGCTGCAGTAGATGCACCACGTAGGGATGGGCGCAGAAGCAGCCGCTGCGCACACCGACGCCACCCTCGTATCCCAGCACGGCCGCCACCAGATAGTGATGGGCTCCCTCGATGGTAAAAGGAATGACGCCCACGCGCCGGTCACTCGTGCCGGGATCGGTGTCGCCGTAGAGCTTGATACCCGGCACCGTCGGGAGCCGCTCCAGCGCGTAGGCGGTGAGGTGGGCCTCGTGGGCCGCGACGCGGTCCATGCCGACGTCCATCAGGACCTGCGCCGCCTTCGCCATTGCCAGCGCGCCCACCACGTTGGGGCTGCCTGCCTCGTCACGGTCGGGCAGCTCGGCCCAGTGCACCTCACGCAGGGTCACCACGTCGACCGTGCCGCCGCCAACGTATTCGGGCCCCGATCGGAGGAAGAACTCCTTGGGGCCCACGAGCGCACCGGTCCCGAGCGGGGCGTACATCTTGTGTCCCGCGAGTACCACGAAGTCGAGATGCTCGGGGTCGTCGTCCGGCTTCATGTCCACCTGCCGGTGCGGGGCGAGCTGTGCGGCGTCCACCACGATCTTGGCGCCCACCTCGTGCACCTTGCGGGCGAGGCGGTGCACCGGGAGCAAGTACCCCGAGACGTTGGATGCAGCGGTCACGGCCACGATCGCGATGCGACCCGCGTGCCGCTTGAGCTGCCGCTCGAACTCCTCTTCGTCCAGGTGCCCATCGGGCGTCGCTCCCACGTGCACCACCTTGGCCCGGGTGCGCCACGGCAGGTCGTTGGAGTGGTGCTCCATGACGGTCGTGATCACCACCGAGTCTTCGTCCGGTGGGATACGGTAGGAGAGCTTGTTCACCGCCTCGGTGGTGTTCTTCCCGAAGATCACCGTGTTGGTGCTGGGATCGGCGCCCACGAAGCGTGCAATGATCTCGTGCGCCTGGTCGTACACCATGGTGGAGAGGCGTGACTTGAAGCCCGACCCCCGGTGGACGCTGGAGTAGTAGGGCAGGAACTCGGCCACGGCATCCGCCACGTCCTTCAGGGGCGGCGTGCTGGCGGCGTTGTCCAGATTCACGTACGGCACCATGCACCCGTCCAGCAGGGGGGTTGGCTGGCCGACCCCCACCACCCGGTCGCGCAGGGACATCACTTCCTTCGCGATTCCTGTGCTCATGCCTTCCCTTCTATTCGACTGAGCGTGGAGCGCGCTGCGGCAGCGACGCGCTAGCCCGGCTCCACCCGCACGGGACAGACCTTCAGCTCCGCGGTGTGTGTCACCGGATCGTAGCCGCCGCCGGTGAGCACGTTCACGGGGGTCTCGTTGAACGCAAAGCTCGCGAACACCGTCCCCCGGTGTGAGCGGCGTGTCGCCTTCACCCTGATCACCACACAACCGCGGGGGCTCGACATCTTGGCCCAGCCGCCGTCGACGAGCCCCCAGTCGGTCACGTCGTCGGGGTGGACCTCGAGCGTCTCCTCGGACAGCAGGTAGTCGATGCCGGCCGAGCGGCCTGTCTGCGTCCGGGTGTGGTACGATTCGAGGCGCCGGCCAGTGGTGAGCCAGACCGGGTACTCGTCGCCGATCGTCTCGGCCGGGTCACGGTATTCGAGGATCCGGAACAGCCCTCGACCGCTCGGGAACTCCCGCTCGTGTAGCCGCGGGGTGCCCGGGTGGCCCTGCTCCGGCACCGGCCACTGGTACTCGCCCTTGTCGATCCGGTCCCAGTCGAGCCCGTAGTAGATCGGCGATACGCTGCACAGCTCGTTGAACACCTCCTTGGCCGAGGGATAGTCGAAGCCCTCGAAGCCGAGACGCTTGGCCAGCTCGCAGATAATCCACCAGTCCGGTCGCGCAGCGCCCGGCGGGCTCACCGCCTGCCGTACTCGCTGCACGCGTCGCTCGGTGTTGGTCTGGACCCCGTCGGTCTCGCCCCACGCGGTGGCGGGGAGCACCACGTCGGCGAGCTCAGCGGTCTCGGTCATGAAGATGTCCACGACCACCAGGTGATCGAGCGCCTTTAGCGCACGCTCGCAGTGGTGGCGGTCGGGATCCGACACGATCGTGTTCTCCCCGTCGATCAGCATCGCGCGGATCTGGTCGCCGGCCATCTCGAGCGCCGTGACCTTGGTGGGACCTTTCTCGAGGTCGACTTTCCTCCCGTATAGCTGCGCGAACTTCTCTTGGTTATCGGGGTCGGTGACGGGTTGGAAGCCGGGGTAGTTGTTGGGCAGCGCCCCGCTGTCGCCCGCGCCCTGGATGTTGTTCTGGCCCCGCATCGGATTGATGCCGGTGCCCTCGCGCCCGACATGTCCCGTCATCAGTGCCAGATTGCCCAGCGATTGGACGTTGTCGACGCCGCAGATGTGCTCGGTGACGCCCAGCGTGTAGTAGATCGCACCCCTGTCCGCCCTGCCGTACCACAGCGCGGCGGTCTCGATGTCCTGCGCGGGCACGCCCGTGATCTGCTCGGCCCACTCGGGCGGGAACTGCTTCACGTGCTCGAGGAATGCCTCGCTCTCCTTGGTGCGCTCCGCGATGAATTGCGGATCGATCAGACCGTCCCGCTGGATCACGTGGGCCATGGCGAGCAGCAACGCCACGTCGGAGCCCACGCGGATCGGGAGATAGAGGTCTGCCAGCTCGGCCAGCCCGATGCGCCGCGGGTCGGCCACGACCATCTTCGCACCCCGCGCGAGCGCTCGCTTGAGACGAGTCGCCGCCACGGGGTGGCACTCCGTCATATTGGTGCCGATCGCGAAGATGACGTCGGGCTTCTCCATGTCGGCCAGCGGGTTGGACATCGCGCCCCGGCCAATCTGGGCTGCCAGACCGGCAACCGTGGGAGCGTGTCACGCACGGCTACAGTTGTCGACGTGATTGGTGCCCCACCCCGCGCGCATCAGCTTCTGGATGGTGTAGGCCGCCTCGCTCGGCGCGCGCCCCGAGGCGACGGCGTACACGGCATGGCGGCCGTGCCGCTTCACCACGTCGCGAAAGCCGTCGGCCGCGCGCTCGAGCGCGGTGTCCCAGTCGGTCTCGTGCAGCCTGCCGTCGTTGCCCCGCACCAGCGGCGCCTTCAGCCGATCGGGGTGCTGCACGAAGTCGTAGGCGAACTGTCCCTTGACGCACAGCGCCCCATGGTTGGCCGGGCCGTCCATGGCTGGCTGGATACCCACCATCTGCTTGTCCTTGGTGAGCACGTCTAGCGAGCAGCCCACACCGCAGTACGCGCAGATGGTGCGGGTCTTCTCGATCTCGCCGGGTAGCTCCGCGAAGCGCAGCGCCTTCCGGTCGGCGAGCGCGCCGGTGGGGCAGGTGTGCACGCACTGGCCGCAGAAGGTGCAAGCCGAATCCTTGAGGAGCCCCTCGAACTCCACCGTGATCTGCGTGGCGAAGCCGCGGTTCATCATGCTGATGGCATAGTCGCCCTCCTGCTCGGCACACACCCGGGTGCAGCGGTAGCAGGAGATGCAGAGGTCGTAGTCTCTGAGGATGAACGGATTGTCGTCGTCCGCCCGGCTCGTGCCCGACCGCTTGCCCTGGAACCGGCCGGTGCGGGCCTCGTAGCGGTCCACCAGCGTGGCGAGCTCCTGCGAGGCGTAGCCCCGCAGCGGATTCACGTCGATCTCGCGGTTCTCCGACGCCACCATCTCGAGCAGCGTCTTGCGGTGCTTCTCGACGCTCGGTGTGCCGGTCCGCACTACCATGCCGGGTGTGGCCTTCGTGGTGCAGGAGGCGACGGGAAGCCGCTGGCCCTCGACCTCCACCACACAGAGGCGGCAGCTCCCGAACGCCTCGAGCCGCCGGTCGTAGCACAGGGTGGGAACCTCCGTTTGCACCCGCTGCGCGACCTCGTAGATGGTCTCGCCCTCGGTGAAGCTGACCGCCTCACCGTCGAGCGTCATCGTATGCGTCTTCAGGTCTTTCTCGGTGGCGATCATGACTCCATCCTCATGCCTGCACGTGCTGAGCCACGCGCTCCGGGAAGTACTTGAGCAGGCTCTCGGTGATGAGCGGCGCCGCGAGCCCCAGGCCGCAGGCGCTCACGGCTTTCATCGTTTCGCCCAGGTCCGTCACCTCGTCGATCCACGCGGAGAGGTCTGAGGGCCCCGCTTCGCCCGCCAGGCGCTCGGTCAGCCGCTGCGTACCGATACGACAGGGGAAGCACTTGCCGCACGACTCCTGGGCGAAGAACGACATGGCCTCCCGGGCTACTTCGATCATGTCGCGGCTGTCGTCGAACACTATCGTGCCGCCGGCTCCGAGGAAGGAGCCTCGCTCCCGGATGCTCGGCTCATCCAGGGTCACGTCGAGGTCGTCCCCGGCGAGGAAGCCACCCGAGAGCCCCGCCATAGTGGCCGCCTGGATCTCGCGGCCCTCGGGCGGCCCGCCGGCCCATTCGTACAGCAGTGTGTTCAGTGGTAGGCCGAGCGGCACCTCGTAATTCCCGGGCCGCTGGATGTCGCCGGAGAGGCTGATCACCTTGGTGCCGGCGTGGCCGTTCAACCCGAGGTTGCGGTACCACTTTCCGCCACGCCGGATGATGTGCGCCGCGGCCGCAAGGGTCTCCACGTTGTTGACCACAGTGGGGAGGTTCTCGTAGCCGTGCGTGACGGGGAAGGGCGGGCGGTTGCGGGGGAAGGGATGCTTGCCTTCCAAGCTGTTCAGCAGCGAAGTCTCTTCCCCGCAGATGTATGCGCCGGCGCCGCGTCGCAAGTGGATGTGAAAGGCGAAGTCGGTTCCCACAATACTCCCGCCCAAGAACCCGGCCCGCTCCGCCTCGTGGAGCGCGTGTTCGAGCACGCGGAACGTTTCCGGGTACTCGTACCGTAGGTAGATGAATCCGCGGGTCGCGCCCGTGGCGTAGGCGGCGAGAGCCATGCCCTCGATCACGGCATGGGGGTCGTGGTCCAAGATCGCTCGGTCCTTGAAACATCCCGGCTCACCCTCGTCGGCGTTGCACACGACCGTCTTGGGATGAGCGGCCGCTTCCGCCACGGCCTTCCACTTCAGGCCTGTGGGGAAGCCGGCGCCGCCGCGGCCCGCCAACCCGTTTTCCGCCACCAGGTGAATGAGGTCTGCCGGCTGCATCTCCGTGACGGCCTGTGCCAGCGCCTCGTAGCCGCCGGTCCGGCGGTAGCCGTCCAACTTGGCGCGGCCGGGCTCGCGGATCGCCGAGAACACGCACTCCTCGTGCTTCCACGGATTGAGTGGCGGGAGAGGCGAGAGGTGCGCCTTGAGCGCGGGCACGCTGGTGCCCGCCAGCACGTGGCCGTTCTGCAGCACCGGCACGGGATCATCGCAGCGTCCCGCGCACGGCATCGACGTGGCCCTGTTTCTCTCGAGGGCAGCCAGAATCTCCAGCCCGCCCTTGCGACGGCATACGGGCCCCGTGCACACCCGCGGCGCGTTCCATCGATCGGGCTCGCGGTTGAAGTGGTGATAGAAGGTGACATCGCCGAACAGCTCGGCGAGGGAGATCCTCAGGCCGTCTGCGACGTCCCTGAGCACGCCGTCTGAGAGGTACCCGTCCCGGTCGTGGAAGGCATGCAGCAGCGGGAGCAAGGGTGCCGGCTCGTGACGCCAGCGCGCGATCAGTTCCTGGTTGGTCGGACTGGTCATTGCCGCTCAATTCCTATAGAAAAACTAGGCAATAGGGCGACACCACGCCAACCACCGGAGGTTGCCCCCAGGGTTAATCCGCGAGCCGCTCACTGCCGGCGTACACGTTGAATGCGCCTGCCCGCGAGAACCCCACCAGCAACATGCCCTGGCTCTCGGCCAGCTCCACCGCCAGCGAGGAAGGGGCGGAGACTCCCACGACACCGCCGATTCCCACCACCGCCGCCTTCTGCACAATCTCGAAGCTCTGGCGGCCGGAGACTACCAGGAGTGAGGCAGGGAGCGGCCAGTGCTGCTTCGCGGCGGCGCCGATAGCCTTGTCCACCGCATTGTGCCGTCCCACATCCTCGCGCGCCGTCAGCACCTCACCCTCGAGGTCGAATAGGCCAGCGGCGTGGAGCCCACCCGTGGCATCGAACGTGGGCTGGTGTGCACGCAGCCGCTCGGTCAGGCTCGCGACCACGCCGCGGCGTACGGTGAAGTCCTGCGTGGATCTCGCGAAGAGTCGTACCGCCTCGATCGACGCCTTGCCGCACACCCCGCACGAGCTGGACACGAAGAGATTGCGCTGGAACCGGGTGGCGTCGACGTCTACGCCGTCGCGGAACCGCACGGAGGCACGCGAGTCCTCGGCCCACTCGAGCGCCGCGATCTCGTCGGGTGCGATGAGAATGCCCTCGGTGAGGAGGAATCCGGTCACGAGGTCCTCGTCATCCCCCGGGGTGCGCATCACCACCGCGAGCGGCACATCGTTGATCCGAATCTCCAGCGGGTCTTCGGTGGCGACGGCATCGGTCCGTTCCTCGACCGCGTTGCCGTCCCGTCTGGTCACAGACACCTCGCGCATGCGGTCCGGCACCGATTGCATCCCTCCGCGTAGGTCCGTGCATACTGCCGGCCGTGAGGGGAGCGGTCAAGCGGACTGCGGGGGCATGTACCTCCGTGTCACCTAATTACGATCGACGCAGTCGCATTTCCGCGGTCGTCGGGCGTGCGCGCCACTGGCCGGCTGAAAACCGGAGACCTATTGTAGGAGTACCGGGGCCCGAGGCTTGGGGACTGTTTCCGGCGTACTCCGGGGCCCCGCTGAGGTGCGCAACTGACTGAAGGAAATGCCCGGGACCTGCCTTCCTTCCCGGCCGAGGTCATGAATGCCGTCCCGGGAGGCGAGGCGTTGCACCGCTGCTTCCAGTGCGGAGCCTGCGGCGGCTCATGTCCCTCCGGCCCGGACATGGATCATCCCCCCAGTCGTCTCTTTGCCATGATCCGGGCCGGCCTGCGTGACGCAGTGCTCCGCAGCAACACCCCGTGGTACTGCGTTGCCTGCTACTACTGCGCTGTGCGCTGCCCCCAGGAGATCCCCATCGCCGACTTGATGTACGGGCTGAAGCGGCTGAGCATCCGAGAGGGGCTGTGTGAGGAAGTCGCTGCGCCTGACTTCTCCAGGACCTTCATCGGCACCGTGGAGCGCTATGGCCGGAGCTTCGAGCTGGGTCTGGCTACCCGATATCACCTCACCCACGCACCCCTGGGATTGCCGAGGCTGGCACCCACGGGCTTGGAGCTGCTACTCAAAGGCCGCCTGTCTCTCAGGCCCCGCAGGATTGAGGACGTCCAAGGCCTCAGGGCGATTCTGTGCCGCGCCAGGGCTCTCGAGCCGGTGCCATGACCTACGCCTTCTTCCCGGGGTGCTCGCTTGCGCACACTGCCTCGGCCTACGCCGACTCGATCGGGGGGGTGGCCGAGCGTCTGGGCCTCGAGCTGGCGGAGATCCGGGACTGGAATTGCTGCGGTGCCACCGAGTACTTCGCGATCGAGCAGCTGCCGGCGTACGCGTTGGTCGCCCGGAACCTGGCGCTGGTGGATGGCGACCTTGATCAGGTGGTGGCGCCCTGCAGCCTATGCTACCTGAACCTGCGCAAGACACAACGGGCCCTTGATGAGGGGGAGACTCTGCGAGCCCAGGTGGACGATGCCCTGGCCGCCGGTGGCCTCAGCTACCAACCGGGACGCCTTTCGGTGCGGCACCTGTTGGATGTAGTGGTCAATGACGTGGGGCTGGGCGCGATCGCCTCCGCGGTCGTTCGGCCGCTCTACGGTCTGCGGATAGCCCCCTACTACGGCTGCCTCACGGTGCGACCGGGCGGGGGATTCGATCATCCGGAACAGCCTGCGAGCCTCGATGAGCTGTTGCGTGCGCTGGGCGCCGTGGTCGTCGACTTCCCGCTCAAGGCCGATTGCTGCGGTGGTCACATGACCCAGATCAGCGCTCAGGTAGCGTACTCGCTCCTTCGTCGCCTGCTGCAGAACGCCACGGACCGGGGCGCCGATCTCTTGGTTACCGCGTGCCCCATGTGCCAACTCAACCTGGATGCGTATCAGGGTCGGGTGAACCGGCACTTTGGCACTTCCTACCATCTGCCCGTGCTGTTCTTCACCCAGGCCATCGGGCTGGCCCTCGGCCTGGCGCCGGAGGCTCTGGGAATAGGCAAAGAGATCGTGCCCGCGGGGCCCGTGCTGGAGACCAGATGGAGTGCGGAGCCTCCGCCGGCGCCGGAGAAGCCGCGCCGGACCCAGCGGCCCCGCCGCGATAAGGGCCTGCCCATGCCGACAGCCAGGTATGTGAGACATGACTGAGCGCATCGGCGTGTACGTATGCCACTGTGGGTCCAACGTCGCCGACACGGTCGACGTGGAAAGCGTGTCGCAATTCGCGGAGACACTGCCGGGCGTGGTGGTGAGCCGAAACGACAGATTCCTGTGCTCGCAGCCTGGCCAGGCGATGATCGAGGAGGATGTTCGGGAGCACGCCCTGACTCGGGTTGTCGTGGCTGCCTGCTCACCTCAATTGCATGAGCCGACCTTCCGTGGAGCCTGTGCCCGCGCGGGCCTGAATCCCTACTTGCTGGAAATGGCCAACATCCGGGAACAGTGCTCGTGGGTCACGACCGACCCGGCCGCGGCGACAGCGAAGGCGGAGGCGCTCGTAGCGGGAGCAGTCTCCCGGGTGCGGTGGCACCAGGCGCTGGAGCCGCAGCGGGTGCCGATACACGAGCGCACCCTGGTCGTCGGCGGGGGCATTGCCGGCATCCAGGCCGCGCTGGAGCTGGCCGACGCCGGCTATCCGGTCTACCTGGTCGAGCGGGAGCCCTCCATCGGCGGGCACATGGCCCAGTTGGACAAGACCTTCCCCACCCTGGACTGCTCGGCCTGTATCCTGACCCCCAAGATGGTAGCGGTTGGCCGACATCCCGACATCCAGCTGCTCACCTATAGCGAGGTGGAGGAGGTCAGCGGCTACGTCGGTAACTTCGTGGTGAGAATCCGGAAGAGGGCCCGCTACGTGGCCGAGGAATTGTGCAACGGCTGCGAGATCTGCCGGGAGATATGCCCCATCCGCATCGTAGACGATGCGTTCGAAGCGGGCTTGGGCTACCGCAAGGCCATCTACATCCCGTTTCCCCAGGCCGTACCCAAGACACCCGTCATCGACCGGGAGAACTGCGTCTATTTCGAGCGGGGCAAGTGCAAGGCGTGTGAGATCGTTTGCCCAGCCGGCGCCATCGCCTGGGAACAGGAAGACGAAGTCCTGAGCGTCGAGGTGGGCAACATCATTCTAGCTACGGGCTATCGGCTGTTCGATGCGCGGCGCATTCCACGGTATGGCTGGGGCCGGTTGGCCAATGTCTTCACCAGTCTTGAGTTCGAGCGGATGTTGAGCGCCGCGGGACCCACGGGGGGCAGAATAGTGCTGCGGGATGGCGTGACCGAGCCCCGGCGCGTGGCCATCGTCCATTGCGTGGGGAGTCGCGATCGGAACTACAACGCGTACTGCTCCAACGTGTGCTGCATGTACTCGCTCAAGTTCGCCCACCTGGTCCACGAGAGGCTCCCCGAGGCCGAAGTCTACAACTTCTACATCGATATCCGCACGCCGCGGAAGGGCTACGAGGAGTTCTATCATCGGCTGCTGGACGAAGGCACGCACTTCGTCCGAGGCAAGGTGGCGCAGATCACGGACGTAGCCGAGGCGCCGGAGGAGGAGGGCCGTCTGGTTGTTCAGGCCGAGGACACGCTGATCGGCAGACAGCGGCGGGTGCCGGTGGACATGGTGATACTCAGCGCCGGGCTCGAATCTCAGAGCGACGCTCGAGAGGTAGCCCGTTGCTTCGGCATCAGCTGCGGCCACGACGGCTTCTTCATAGAGCGGCACCCCAAGCTGGATCCGGTAGCCACGACGACCGACGGAGTGTTCATTGCGGGTGCCTGTCAGGGGCCGCAGGACATCCCCTCGGCGGTGGCGCAGGGGGCGGCGGCAGCCGCACGGGTGGCAGGGTTGATCAGTCGGGGCGAGGTCGTGTTGGAGCCTGTGCTGGCCACGGTTGATGAAGCGTCCTGCAACGGCTGTCAGGAGTGCCTCGCGGTCTGCCCCTACTCGGCCATCGAGCTTCTGGAGGATCGGCATACGGCGCGCGTCACCAAGGCCCTGTGTAAGGGATGCGGCGTCTGCGTCGCCACCTGCCTGCCCAAGGCCATCAGCCTCAGCCATTACACCGACGAGCAGCTGGTGGCACAGGCAACAGGGCTCCTGAATGTCTGAGATTGGACGACGCAAGTCGACGAGGCGAGGCAGCGACCGCCGCGAGCCGGTGATCGTCGGCTTCCTGTGTAACTGGTGTTCCTATCGGGGCGCGGATCTGGCGGGCACATCGCGGATGCAATACCCCCCGAACCTGCGGGTGGTGCGAGTGCCTTGCTCTGGGCGGGTGGCGCCCGAGATGGTGCTCCGCGTCTTCCAGCAGGGTGCCGATGGTGTGCTGATCCTTGGGTGCCACATCGGAGAG